>Ga0209379_10001585_pt1 | contig 14699 bp, 12 predicted proteins | sample tdDd001_FD_187124 | JGI IMG/M metagenome (GOLD analysis project Ga0209379, IMG submission 187124) | Marine sediment microbial communities from the Atlantic coast under amendment with organic carbon and nitrate - tdDd00.1 (SPAdes)... | ecosystem: Environmental > Aquatic > Marine > Coastal >...
TGGACGTACTTGTATCGAGGCTATGGCTGCTGCATTGGGTCACACTCAATCATTGCATACAAATGCATTGGATGAGGCGATTGCATTGCCAACTGACTTCTCTGCGCGTATTGCTCGTAATACTCAAATTTATATTCAAGATGAGACTACAATCTGTAAGGCTGTAGATCCTTGGGCTGGATCATACTACGTAGAGTCATTGACTCAGGAGTTAGTAGACAAGGCTTGGGCTCATATCGAAGAGGTTGAGAAATTAGGTGGTATGTCTAAAGCAATTGAGTCTGGTATTCCAAAACTTCGTATCGAAGAGGCTGCTGCTCGTACTCAGGCTAAGATTGATGCTAACACTCAAACTATTGTAGGAACTAACAAGTATCGTCTAGAGAAAGAAGATCCTTTGGATATTCTTGAAGTAGATAATACTGCTGTACGTACTGCTCAAATCGAAAGATTGAACAAGCTACGTGCTAATCGTGATGAGGTTGCTGTTCAGGCGGCTCTTAAAGCGATTACTGCATGTGCAAATGGTGGCGAAGGTAACCTATTGGATCTTGCTGTTAAGGCTGCACAATTACGTGCTTCATTAGGTGAGATTTCTGATGCATGTGAAGAAGTATGTGGAAGATATAAAGCTGTAATTAGAACTGTATCAGGCGTGTATTCATCAGAATCAAAACAAGATGCTGACTTCGCTAATGCGAAAGAGTTAGCTGATAAATTTGCAGAATTGTCAGGACGTCGTCCTCGTATCATGGTTGCAAAAATGGGTCAGGACGGTCACGACCGTGGTGGTAAAGTTGTTGCTACTGGTTTTGCTGATATAGGATTTGACGTGGATATGGGACCATTGTTCCAAACTCCAGAAGAGTCTGCTAAGCAAGCTGTAGAGAATGATGTACACATCGTTGGTGTTTCTTCATTGGCTGCTGGTCACAAGACTTTGGTTCCTGCTATTATCGAGGAATTGAAGAAATTAGGTCGCGAAGATATCATGGTTACTGCAGGTGGTGTTATTCCAGCTCAGGATTACGATTTCCTTTATGAGGCTGGTGTTGTTGGTGTATTTGGTCCTGGTACCAAAGTATCAAAATGTGCTATCCAAATGTTGGAACTTCTTATTGAAAACAATCAGGAGTAATAAACTCTCGATTCACTATATTAAAAAACCTGTCAGTTATCTGACAGGTTTTTTTTGTACCTTGATTTAACGTATTTAAAATGTTATGTATTTTTGCGTTGTGCTTATGTACGACTAATAGAAGGATCAGTTAGATTGTGTAATATATTTTTTTATTATGTAATAAAGTTTTAAATTAGTGTTAAGTATTAACTATTAAATGTTAGTCTTATGAATTTACGACCTATATCATACATTCTATCTTTACTCATTTTCCTTACCTTTTTAGCTTGTGGTAAAGATGATAATGCAATAATAAGCAATACAAATGTTGAATTGAACCTCCCTGTATACGTTTCTGAAGCCGAACAAGGGGATTATAAGAATATGTATTCTTACGAGAGAATAGATGGTAAAATCCGTTTAAAACAGATCGATCTATTTATACTAGGCGTTAAAAGATATGATCTTAAGCTTAAATACGATGATCAAAACCGTTTAATTGAATGCAAACGCTCTGTATCAGTTTCGGATTACTATTATCATGAAAATAAAATATTGAATGAACATTTGCCGTCTGATTTTTCCATTCAATATTCTACAAATAAACTAACAGTAATTGATAATGATGATGCCGATAATACCAAAACCTACAAATTAGGGAATGATGGTTTTGTTCAAGAGATTAGTTGGAATTATAATGGCAAATCACAGTTGATGAATATAGAAAGGTTAAACGATGATCTTATTGGTATTGACTATACGTTAAGTTCGGACTGGACTCACTCTCTAACAAGTTATAACTTTACTTTTGATGAAAAAAAATCAATTGATTATTTAAGGATGAGTTTACCGTGCTTATATTCCAACCACAATATTTTAAGGACGATTGTAACGGCAAATGGGAGTGAGACAAGTAGAATAAGCTACGCTTATACCTATAATTCTTCAGCCTATCCAGTTATAATTCAAAGAAATGAAACAATTATAAATGGTTCGGAGGAGGAATCACATCGAACAAAAACAACTCTGAGATATATTAGTGCGAATAATATCTAATTTAAAATTTAAAGATTTTAAACCTGTCAGCTTTCTGTCAGGTTTTTTTATAGATTTAATTACCTTGCTGCCTCACCAATTACTAACAATTAATTTTTATAAATAATGAAGACTCCAATACTTATTATTGCTTTAAGCTTAATATGCTTCAGTGGATTTGCACAAAAACTAAATCAAATAAAAGTTGATGATCGTGTTGAAGGTGAAGTTCTTTATGGTGAGATTAATTTAGAAGGTTTGAATGGAGAGCTATGTTCAAGGTGGTTTAAGCCTGAATACAGAGACTATAAAGTTGATGCAGACATTTTGAAGGACTTGAAGAAAAAGGATCTTTCAGGGCTTAAAATGATGCTTGTTTTGGGAACTTGGTGTCATGATAGTCACCAACAGGTACCAAGAATGATAAAGTTATTCGAGGCAATAAATTTTCCTTTATCGCAAGTGAAAATGTTTGCCATGGATACCTATAAAAAAGCACCAGGTGTTGACATTAAAGCCATAGATGTGAAATTAGTTCCAACCCTTATCATTTATAGAGGAGAGAACGAATTAGGTCGAATTATTGAAAGTCCTAAGCTTAGTCTTGAGGCTGATTTATTTGAAATTTTAAAATAAGGCCAATTACTTATTGTTTAGATTTATTCATTTTCCAGGTATTCCTCGTAAGAGAATATTTCCAGATAAACTCTTCGGTTGAATGCGCGACTCTTTGCATTTGTATTTTCAACTAAAGGAGAATCTTCTCCATGTGGCAGAATTACGATTCTGGATTCTGGAATGATATTCTGAATCAAATAATCATGAATTGTATTAAGACGTTTATAGGCTAGTTCTCTATTCAGTTTGGCTGACCCAATATCATCGGTATGTCCATGTAGTTTTAAAACATAGTCTTCGTGTTCGCGCATTATCTCGATAATCTTGTCAGCTTTTTCTTTTGATAATTGTGTCATGTTAGCCTTACCAAACTCGAAGAATAAATTTTGTAATTTTTTATCTAAAGCAATGCGTCTTTCAGTGAGTTCTGGGCAACCATTATTGTTAATGCTACCTGATTTTTCTGGACACATATCTTCACTATCTACAATACCGTCATTATCGGTATCTAAGGAGCAACCTCTTTCATCTACTCTATAAAATGGAGGTGTATTGGGGCAAATATCATCTTTATCCGGTACACCATCTCTATCCTGATCATTGATTCTACTTTCTGTAGCATAATGCTCAAGTTCTTTCTCGAGTTGATTAATCTTGCTGTATTTGTCTTCCAGAATATCTTTTAAATACTTTAATTCCTCCAACTGACTATTCTCTATTTTTTTGGATGATTTGCGGAACGAATAGCCGATAAGTAACTCATGATTGGTTGCTGAAATATGTGCCGAATTCTGCGTGTTTACATTGTATGAATAACCCACCTTGAAATTTTCCAGTGCATTTACACCTATATTTAATCCAATGGCATATTTATTTCTATAATTAACAGCAAACCAGCCTTTGTTCTTGAGTTTTAATAAGGCGTTAATGTCATACTGGAAGGGTGTGTTTTTAATAAAGCGCATCATGAAATTTGGCACAAAAGAAAGATCTTTAATACTTGGAATAGGAATCTCATAGCTTCCTGATAGAAGATAATGACGAGATTGCCTGTATAAATCATCACCATCGTATTTGGTTAGATTTGATTGATTGATAAGTTGTGGAATAGCCAAGCCTATAGTCAGGTTCTTATTGGTGTAATAAGCACCAATATTTGCCACAAACTCAGTGTTGGTATAATGACTTGCTTGAAGAAGGTCATCATTCATATCAGCAGTTGTTTTGTTTAAATTTAACCGAAAATCTGATATTCCAGCTGATAATCCTAAACGCAGTGATTCCTTTTCATTTATTTTAATTCGGTAAGAATACGCGAAATCGGCTTGTGTGGTATTAAAAATATCCACACTATTATTAGTGAGGTTAATACCTAAACCATATTTACCATCTTTTAATCCTGCTCCAAGTGTGAATGCGTGATAGACCTGTCCACCATCAAAATCTCTGAATTTTTCATTTCTAACTAAATAAGCCTGTAATAAGTTATTGTAACCAACGGCCGCCGGATTGTATACACTAGGGTTGATATAATACTGATCAACTAAGGAAACCTGCTGAGCTTGAGCTTTGAATAAACAACAAGATAATAGGACAATGCTTATCGATAGATATCGAAATAGATTGTTTGTGGTATAGCGTTTTCTCATAGAAGAGGACTTGTATTTAAATCAATTTGTTTATGCTTTAATCTTATTTACCGAGAATAGATATAATGCCTTTAATAGGTTTGATATTATTTCTATTAAATTCAATTAAATAAAAGTAGGATCCATTGGGTAACGAAGAGCTATTAAAGGTGCCCTTCCAATCATTTTGATAAGCGTTAGAATGATATACTTTCTGACCATAAATATTGAACACACTAACTTCGGGAGCATCCCATTCCGGATTATAACTAATGACCCAACTGTCATTTCTCCCATCACCATTAGGCGTTAAAATACCGTTCACAGCATAATCTTTCGAATTACTAAAATTAATCTTGAAATCATGTCCAATTAAGGATGATTTGCAGGAGTTTGCATCAACTACAGCAAGTTTATAATCCCCTGCTTTTATTTCCGCCAGTTCAATAAAATGATCTTCACTAACAATGGTTTTATAATTTTCGAAAATATAGGTAAAGGGGGCTTTACCGCCATGAACAAGCACATTAATTTTCCCATCCGATCCATTCACTTCATCTGTCGTAATAATATCCACATGGGGTGCAGAATGTATTTCTAATTTAGGTTCAGCAGCTATTACTTCATCTACACAATTATCGATTAGTATTTTATACTCTGAATCCATATCAGCAAAGAGATTTTCAAACACGATTGAGCCTCCATCACTTATTATACTTTCTACACTAACATTCTTATCGTATAAATGATAGGTCACATTATTTTGGGTAAGAGGTAATTCGATGTCAACGGTTTCACCAAAACAAATCTCTCCTGGAGTCGCAAAGTTTTCAATAGGAAAATCGTCAGTCTTAATTAGTTTTAAATCAATCTGATTATCCAGTTTAAGTTTGTCAGGACAAACCATCTCTCTGGCATAAGCAAAATAGGTGTTATTATTATCAGGATATATTTCTGGGAAATTGACTTTTTCACCGTTTCCAATGATTTGTGCACCAAGAAATTCTATCCCATCATGAAGTTGATAGATAACTTCTTCCTGACTATTTTCTACACTAATAATGACAGCCTCACCTTCGCAAACTTCAGTTTTATTAGTGATTAATTGTCTACTGGTATTTGCAGGATGATGTACATCCACTTTAAATGTAAAATCGACCCTGACAGGATCTATACAATAATGACCTTTTGCATCTACACTGTATGTTGTGGTTATGAGTGGATTGATAATTCCAAAATCAATGAAACCGCTATTACCTGTTACCTCATTACCAATTGCTGTCTCTCCGTCCAGAAGTTGATAATCAACACTTGGATCTGAAGGAGAAAGAGAAAGAAGGACGTCTTCACCTTCACAGATAACCCTCTTGTCAGAATAAATATGCAATTGAGTTTCAGGTGGAAGTCTAACATCGAGAAGAAACTCTTCGGTTAAAGTAACCTTTGTTAGACATGCTTCTCTTATCGCATTGATATGATAGGTTGCCGATCTGAATGGTTCAAAATTGTCAATGACGAGGCTTGAGCCATTTCCGTGAAATGAATTTTCGCTGGTATTTGCGCCACCTTCAATTTGGTATAACACATCGGCTTCACTATTGTTTATGCTAATGCTTGTGTTTTCACCAACACACAATGACTTATGACTTGGACTGACGTCTAAATCTATTTTAGGTAGTGAAAGAACCTCTATTGAGATATTTGGATTTAGGTTGATCGACTCTGAACTGGCAATGTGAGTTGCAACAATGGTATAACTTGAGCTTGTGGATGGAGATATTGGATTGAAACTTGCTTCGGAATTATTTCCAGTAATGGTATTGGATAGAAAGATCCCTGAATTATTATCTTTAATTTGATATTGTACCCCTATTTCTGTCGTACTTAGACTTATAATTGCAGATTCTCCAAGGCACAATTTGGTGTCATTTGCAGAGACGAGAATAGAAGTCGAAGGTGTAACCTGACCGGCTTTTGTTGTAGTGACTATTAGACTTAGCGTGAAAAGTAATATGGAGAGCTTAATTAAGTACGATAAGGGTATATGTTTGGGCATATATTAATGTATTTTAAATTATCCCCAATGCATGCTTATAGCTCAAAATTACCGTAATCGAGTCACATTTTATAGAATATAGGGGACGATTTTCATTCTAAAAAAGTGTGTTTTTCTGAAGATCGGATTGGCTAATATAATTAAAATCATCTAAAATTAATTCTGTCAACCAGGCTTTTTTTTGTTGGTGAATAATGATTTTACTTATGATATTACAATGATTAATAGAATAGTCGATTCTATTCCCTAAATTGATTTCGAAATACTTTCATCTATTTATATTTCTGAAATAAATATGAAACTTGACGCATAATAAATTCAGTTAGCTTTATTTTTTTATATTTTTGTTTAATACCTCTAAATAAACCAATAAAATGCAGGAGATTTTAAGTACAGAACTTTTGGAAAAGCAAGAGAAGCTTGATTGTAGATATCTAAGAATGGCTATTGTTTGGGCTGAAAATTCTTATTGCAGACGACGTCAGGTAGGGGCTTTGATTGTGAAAGATAAGATGATTATCTCTGACGGTTACAATGGAACACCATCGGGTTTTGAGAACATCTGTGAGGATGATGACAATAAAACAAAACCTTACGTACTTCATGCCGAAGCCAATGCCATTACAAAAGTGGCGAAATCCAGTAATAGCAGTGAGGGAGCAACTTTATATGTAACAGCAACACCTTGTATTGAATGTGCAAAGCTTATTATTCAAGCAGGCATTAATCGAGTTGTTTATTCTGAAGCATACCATTGTAATGATGGAAAGGATCTGTTAATCAGAGCGGGAATAGAGGTTAAATTTATCGATATTAAGAACTTATAAAACCTTATAGGATGAGTACTAAAACAAAGATGTTTCTCCCCATTTTATTAGCTATGGCTATTATTTTGGGTATGTATATTAATTCTTTTTTTCAGCCAAATTCAACAACAGGTATCTTTAATGCACCTGCCTCAACGGCAAGTTATAAACTGGATGCGGTTTTGGATATGATTGTTGAAGATTATGTGGATACAGTATCAGCTGAGCGATTGGTTGAACAAGCTATTCCAGCTATACTGAAAGATCTTGATCCTCACACAGTTTATATTTCTGCTGAAGATTTACAGGGATTTAACGAAGATTTAAAGGGGAATTTCGGAGGAATTGGTGTTCAGTTCATCCGTTATCGCGATACAGTAGCAGTTGTCAGAGTAGTTGAAGGAGGCCCTTCGGAACATGGCGGCATTCTTGCTGGTGATAGAATCGTAAAAGTCGATAGCATTCCTATAGTTGGGGCTGATGTGAAAGAAGATTTCATCATGAGCAAGCTGAAGGGGCCTAAAGGAACAGGTGTTAAGGTAAGTATCGCCCGACGTGGTGTGAAAGATTTGATTGAATTTGATATCATCCGTGGTTCTATACCTGTTGCTAGTGTTGATGTTGCTTATATGATTAATGATGAATTGGGTTATATCAAAGTAAGTCGATTTGGAGCAACAACCTTTCATGAATTTTCCAGAGGATTAGAGAAACTGAAAGGTGAAGGCGTGAAAAGATTGGTTGTTGACTTAAGAGGTAATACAGGTGGTTATATGTCGGCTGCAACAAATATGATTAATGAGTTCTTACCTGAAGGTAAGATGATTGTTTATACAGAAGGCAAATCGCAAGCTAAAACGGATTACGTTTCTACAGGAAGAGGAGATTGTCAGGATTTACCGATAGTCGTTTTGATTGATGAATTCTCAGCTTCAGCCAGTGAGATTTTTGCTGGTGCAATACAGGATAATGATAGAGGAAAGATTGTTGGTCGCAGGTCATTTGGTAAAGGTTTAGTTCAGGAGCAACGAATGTTACCAGATGGATCCGCTATGAGACTGACAGTTGCCCGTTATTACACGCCAACAGGTCGATGCATTCAAAAACCTTATACCAATGGTAAAGATGCTTATAATAACGATATCAATACACGTTTTGTTCATGGCGAATTTGAAAAGAGAGATTCCATTCACTTTGCAGATTCTTTAAAATTCACAACTCCTGGAGGAAATATTGTATATGGTGGAGGAGGAATTATGCCTGATATCTTTATTCCTGTCGATACAGCAGGATATTCAAATTATTTTAGAGAGATTAGTCGTAAAGGTTTGATCTATAGATATGCATTTGACTATGTAGACAAGAATAGAGCTGAAATGAAAGGGTTTACAAAGGTTGAAGAAATTTTAGCCTACTTAAAGCATAAACCGCTGATTAAGGGCTTGACAAAATACTGTCAGGATGCTGGTGTCAAACTCAACAAGAAAGGCCTGAATAACTCTTTAGAAATTATCGACACGCAAGTTAGAGCCTATATCGCACGAGATTTAATTGATGATGCTGGTTTTTATCCTATTATCAGAGAATTAGATAAAACAATTGATTATGTGATTGATATGAAGGAATAATCGGATTTAAATATTCGTATATCTTAAAGATCTGCCCATTGGGTGGATCTTTTTTTTTTGCATAGAATTAAACCTTTCGAAGAGTCGCAGGTCTAAATTTCGAAAGCGATTTAAAAATGGGAGTGGATCCAAACTAATGAAATCTCATTTGAATCCGTATCGATTAACTCAATGTTTCATGTCAGTTCATTTTCTGTAAAAGAGGAATTTCTGACTAAAAAATAGAAGATATGAAAACTAAAATAACAGCATGTATCGTAATGGCTTTGATGCTTTTCAGCGGAATTAGTCAAGCACAACAAAGAAAAAGAGCCGAAAGAAAGCAGAAAACTATGATTCAATTGACAGATGCTCAAAAAGAAGAATTGAAAGCTGCTAAAGTTGAATTTGCAAAAGCAACACTTGATGCAAAGAATGAGTTGAATGAACTTAAAGCTTATCAAAGAACCTTAATGTCTGCAGAGAATTTAAATGAAAAGAAGGTTTTTCAGAATATCGATAAAATGACAGTTTTAGAAAAGCAGTTGATGGAAGAACGAATCAATATGCGACTAGCTACTTCAGGATTATTAGATGAGGATCAGAGAATGAATAGACATATGGGAGCTGATCGTTCGAAAATGCGTAATCATCCTATGAAAAATGGGAAAGGTCAAATGAGAAAAGGTGATCGAAAAGGCGATGGGAAAGGCTTTGAACAAGGCAGAAAGCAAAGAGTCGTGAACGCTTTAGGATTGTCTGAGACGCAAAAAGAGCAAATGAAGAATCTAAAGCTGGAGCATAAAAAAGTGACTCAGAATTTAAGAGAGGAAATGCAAGAACTTCGTTTAAAGCAGAAACATTTACTTAATGATGAGAAGCCAAATAAAAAAGAAATTTTTTCCAATGTAGACCGAATTTCATCCATACAAAATCAGTTGGCTAAAGAAAGAGTAGTTAGTCAAAAAGAGATTCGTAATATCTTAGATGAGGATCAGTTGGTTCTATTCTTATCAAGACCACACAAGATGAATAAAAATAGGAAAGGAAGAATGCATAGAGCTTTCTAGCTTAGGGATAGTGGTTAGTGATTGAGTAAAGGTTTCGGTTTTCCGAAACCTTTTTCTATTTTTGGAGATTCAATACAATTTATATGAAGAAATTAGCATTTTATCTCCTGATAATCATTCCCTTTCTGTTTTCTTGTGAATCCGACAGAAAGAAAGAAGTAACTTTTAAAATAATAGCTACAACTGACGTGCATGGTGCTATTTTTCCATACAACTTGGTGAAAGATAGAAAAGCCGGCAGTTCACTTGCTCAAGCCTATTCTCATATATCACAAGAGCGTCGTAAAAGCAATCAACACGTATTGTTATTCGATAATGGTGATATTTTGCAAGGTGATCCGATGGTGTATTATTCCAATTTTGAGAAAACTGAGCAAAAGCATATTTGTGCTGAGGTAATGAATTTTATGGGATACAATGCAGGTGCAGTTGGTAATCATGATATTGAGCCCGGTCACGAAGTTTATGATCGCTTAGTAAAAGAATTTTCTTTCCCATGGCTAGCTGCCAATGCCATTAATAATACAGATGGAAAACCTTACTTTCAGCCTTATACAGTAATTGAAAGAGAGGGCATTAAGCTAGCTGTTATCGGTTTTGTAACGCCAGCGATCCCTAAGTGGTTGCCAGAGAAAATATGGTCAGGAATGCATTTTGAGCCAATCGAAGCTTCAGCTAAGAAATGGATGCCAATTATCATGGAAAAAGAGCAGCCTGATTTTGTTATTGGTTTGTTACATTCGGGTATGGGTGATTTGGATGATAAGCAAGAAGGAGTGAAAGAAAATGCAGCTTTGCAAGTTGCCAAAAATGTTCCTGGCTTTGATATGCTTGTTTGTGGGCACGACCATCAAGAAACGATTAAGTGGGTGGAGAATATCGACAATCAAAACGTTTTAATTATTAATCCGAAATCTAAAGCACAATTTTTAGCAGATGTGACTGTTTCATTTACCTTAAATGAAGATAAGAAGACTTACAATAAGAAATTGGAACCACAATTGGTAGATGTTAAAGCTTTACCTGTTTCGAAAGCTTTCGAGGAACGATTCCATTCATCTTTTATTGAGGTGAAAGATTACGTTTCCAGACCAGTGGGAGTATTTACAAAGAGTATTAATACGTCTGAAGCGATGTTTGGAGATTCTCCATTTGTTGATTTAATTCATAATATTCAACTTGATTTGGCTGATGCTGAAATTTCCTTTACAGCTCCATTATCTTTCAATGCAAGTATCGATTCTGGTAAACTGGAAGTTCGAGATCTATTTAAACTGTATCGATTCGAGAACCTGCTTTATACGATGAACTTAAGTGGTCAGGAGATTAAGGACTTTCTGGAATACAGCTACGACAAGTGGTTTCGACAAATGAAAAAGAAGACTGATCCGATGTTATTCATCGAATCTTCAGAAAGAGGGAATCGATTAAGTACCATGTTTTTTAATTACGATTCGGCTGAAGGTATCGATTACGAGCTAGACTTAAGAAAAGAGAAAGGGAATAGAATCCGAATCATTAAAATGAGCAATGGACAGTCTTTTGATTTGAATAAAACCTACAAAGTAGCCCTGAATTCATACCGTGGTAATGGTGGTGGTGGTCATTTGACACAAGGAGCAGGATTATCGAAAGATGAGCTTACCCAACGACTGATTAATTCAACAACAAAAGATTTACGTTTTTATCTAATGAAGTGGATTGAAGAAAAAAAGGTGGTTGAAGTGACGTGTAATAAGAATTGGAAAGTCAGTCCGGAAGCCTGGTGGCAGATAGCTAAAGAACGTGAGTATGATTTGTTATATGGTGAAAAGTAAAACCTGTTAACAGGCAAAAGGAGTCAGTAATTTAAGATTAAAAAAATGCCACAAGACGAAGAAATCGAATTAGCAAGTATGCAATTTGAGAATTTATTGAATAAAGAACAAAAGGAAGCTTTTAACTATTTGTTGGAGAATACCGTATTCTGCCCCAACTGCAGTAATATCTGTCCACAAGGTGTCGTTGATTACATTACGGTTTTAACAGATGCCGATGAGGTCTTGATGAAAGGAAAATGTGCCAAATGTGGGAGTGGCGTAAGACGACTGATGTTGATAGAAGAAGATGCTGGTTTTGCAGATCGGGTAAAAACAATTAGAAATAAATAAAATATGAAGTCATAAAAAAGATCCAAACTGATGAGGTTTGGATCTTTTGTATTTTATTGAATTGCTGTTTAAAATTGCGATTCGATATATTGAATCAAGCAATGAATCACTTTAATATGAATTTCCTGAACACGATCAGAATAACCTGTCCAGGGCACTCTAATTTCAACATCACAAAGCTCAGCCATTTCGCCTCCGGTCTTTCCGGTTAAACCAACAACAGTCATCCCTTTTTCCTTGGCAGCCTTAATAGCATTAATAATATTCTTTGAATTTCCAGAAGTACTGATTCCCAAAAAAACGTCGCCCTTTTGTCCCATTCCTTCAACGTAACGAGAGAAAATGTAGTCGAAACCATAATCGTTACCCACACAGGTAATATGACTTGGATCTGATATCGAAACGGCTGGCATGGCCATTCGATCGTTTCTAAAGCGTCCTGTTAGTTCCTCAGCAAAATGCATAGCATCACACATGGATCCTCCGTTACCACAAGAAATAATTTTACCACCATTTTTTATGGCATCAGACATGGCTGCCCCAGCTTTTTCAATGGCTAAAAAATTTTCTTCTTTGTTGATAAATGCTTCCAGTACTTGGTGAGCATCATTAAAGCTACTTTTTATATCTTCAAGAATCATAAAGTTCAATTTTTCTCAAAACTACAATAACAAATGGCAACATACAATCTAGAAATGAAAAATCGTATTTTGATATGAGTATTTTAGATAAGGTCCTATTGAAGATAAGATGAATTAGTTAACTTCGGGTAAATTTCATAAACTTACTTGATAAACCTACCTGTCAATGAAATCAAAACTTTACGAAATCATATTTGAATCAGATACCAGAGAAGGGAAGCTCTTCGATGTTTTATTATTGATCGTTATTGTGCTGAGTATTCTTTTGGTCATGCTGGAGAGTGTGCCATCTATTGAGAAGAATTATCACAACCTATTGATCATTTTGGAATGGAGTATTACCATAATTTTTAGTTTGGAGTACTGTTTAAGAATATGGATCGTATCAAAGCCTAAGATTTATATTTTCAGTTTTTACGGAATTATAGATTTCCTATCCATTCTGCCTAGTTATTTGGGTTTATTCTTTGTGGGAACACATGGTTTAATGGTGATTCGAGCTTTACGTTTGCTGCGTGTTTTCCGAATTTTTAAACTGAGTCGTTATACAAGAGGAGGAATTGTTATCATTCAAGCGCTAAAGCAAAGCCGGTATAAAATTTCGGTTTTTTTATTTGCTGTACTGACTATGGTTGTCATTATTGGCACAATGATGTATTTGATTGAAGGAGCGGAGAATGGTTTTACTAGTATTCCAAGAGGTATTTATTGGGCAATTGTAACCCTTACGACTGTGGGATACGGTGATATTTCACCAAGTACAGCATTAGGACAATTTATAGCCTCATTTGTAATGATTACGGGTTATGCTATTATTGCTGTGCCAACAGGGATTGTGACGGCAGAATTATCGAAACCAACTAAAGCATTACCATCAGGTCAGGTTTGTGAGAACTGTTTGTCGGAAGGACTTGATCAAGATGATCTATACTGTAGGTTTTGCGGAGAGAAATTCCAATAAGTGGGACTGGAGCTCTTTTTCAGGCCAGAAATAAAATAAAGAATTGAACTGCAAGAACTTTGTTAATATATCCTAAATACCTGCATGTCTGAATTGTTTTTCTAGACTGTAATTCAGTATTTATAGCTATATTTGCCTTACAATCGAAGAAAATATAAAAAGCATTAACACAAGGAATTATGGCATTACCAGGTTTTTTTAAAAAGCCGGAGCATAAGAGGTTTAATATCGAGCCTCGCTATTGGGATCCAGCTAAAGAGGAGCGTGAAGAGAGAGAGAATCGCATTAAGTCCGAGTTGGGAATGACAGATGATAATGGTCAATATATCCCTAATATCAAGGGACAATTGAGACGTTCTTTACGTCATAAGAATGCCGATGTGAGATCATCGAATAAAAAATCGAATGTACGTCTCTTCGTAATTCTAGTCATTCTTTTAATTATCGCCTATGGCTATGTCTTCGGTTGGGATCTCTCAATACTTAAAATGTAGTGAGCTAATTGAAACGAAACTTTATTATTGAAGCTTCGTTTTCTTTTATTTCCATTTTAACTTTTGAGAATTAAGGAATATTTATCTCACATTTAATTCTATATGTCCGATATTATACAAATACTTCCAGACTCAGTTGCGAATCAAATTGCTGCTGGTGAGGTGGTTCAGCGTCCAGCTTCTGTTGTAAAAGAATTGGTTGAAAATGCCATTGATGCAGGGAGTACTTCCATAAAAATTAACCTAAAGGATGCGGGGAAAACGCTCATCCAAATTATAGATAATGGTTGTGGAATGTCAGCGACTGATGCCCGATTAGCTTTCGAGCGTCATGCTACATCGAAGATTAAAGCAGCTAAAGATCTGTTTGCTATTCGTACCATGGGCTTTCGCGGTGAAGCTTTGGCTTCGATTGCAGCTATTGCAAATGTTGAGCTTAAAACGAAACGAACGGAAGATGAGCTTGGAACACATCTTGTTATTGATGGTTCTGAACTGATTTCTCAGGATTCT
>Ga0209379_10001586_pt1 | contig 14697 bp, 18 predicted proteins | sample tdDd001_FD_187124 | JGI IMG/M metagenome (GOLD analysis project Ga0209379, IMG submission 187124) | Marine sediment microbial communities from the Atlantic coast under amendment with organic carbon and nitrate - tdDd00.1 (SPAdes)... | ecosystem: Environmental > Aquatic > Marine > Coastal >...
CTTCAGCCTTATTTACACCAGTATTCTTCGTATCAATTGGTATGGGTGTAGATCTTAAAGCTGCCTCATCAGCATTAGGCTTAGGTACAGTTTTTATTGTATTAGCTGTTCTTGGTAAGTTAATTGGTTGTGGTGTAGGTGCAAAAATCTCAGGGTTTTCATCTGAAAAAGCAGTGCAAATTGGTGTGGGGATGATTCCTAGAGCCGAAGTTGCCATCATTATTGCAACCTTAGGTGTAAAAATGAATGTTATTGGAGATAGAGAACTGGCTGCAGTAATCTTAATGGTTCTAGTTACGACGATTGTAACACCGACACTTCTAAAGATTGCTTTTACAGAAAAAAGAAAAAAAGCTCAAGTGGCATAATTATTTCAAGCAACCGAAAGGTTGCTTTTTAAATGCAAAAAAATCACATGCTTCCATGCGATTTTTTCTTTAAGCCCAAAATGTAGTTGATGATTCACTATCCGATGAAAACATACCAGAACTGAATTGTACTTGGTTGGTATAAGCCAATATCGCCTCTTGGAAGCTTTCTTCTAGAGCTGTTTCAGAATTCTCATCTTCACTATTTAGTTCTTCAAGTAATTCTAACAAGTCACTTGTTAAATCACTTGATAACTCTTCAATCAAAGAGACTTCTGATGAATCCTCTTCCATCCCTTTCATGCCACCGCCTGGTGGTGGACCCTGAGGACGACCACGTCCATTTGCCATCATTTGCTTACCGATATCCTGAGGACTTGGCATATTAAATGCATTGTCTTCTTTTAAGCTGACTCTTTCAGCTGAATCGATAAGGCCATCGCTGTTAGAGTCATACTTGGTCATGACCTCCTCAGCGTCAAATGAAGTCCCAATTTTTTCAGTTTGTTCTTCAGAGAAACTTTGAAGTTCTTCTAAATCAAAACTGTCATCACCATTAGTATCTACTTGTGGTGGTCTAGGTCTTTGCATCTGCATGTTACCATAATTAAATGAAGTGTTACTTAATCCTGATATCATTCCTTCACCTCCTTTTATTTAAAAGTACAGGTTTTATGTCACAGTATTATAACAGGTTCAAAAAAATTCGTTTAGTACAAAAAATTCAAAATATAATTGTATAAAGAACAAAGACTGAAGATAAAAGCATATGTTAAAATGAAATGATGTTAGAATTGGGGGATTTATGAAAAAGATATCTAGTTTGCAAGCAGATTTAGTTCTTTTACTAGTAGCCTTTTTATGGGGGACTACTTTTGTCACTTCAAAGTTTTCATTAGAAGTACTTGGACCACTGACCATTATTTCTTGTAGGTTTATACTGGCAGTAGGTCTCATGGTGGTCTTATTTAGAAAACATATTAAGACAATAAAAAAAGATGACCTTAAAGGTGGAATTATTGTAGGTAGCGTTTTATTCGTTGCCTTTGCAACGCAACTTATTGCTCTAAAGTTTACAGATCCAGGCAAACAGGCTTTTTTGGCAGCTACATATGTTATATTTGTACCTTTTCTTATCTGGATAATTACTAGAAAAAAACCGGACAATAGATCTTTTCTTGGTGCATTTGCCTGTATGATAGGTATTGCATTTTTAACACTTAAATCCGGATATTCCATTTCATTTGGAGATTCACTGACTTTGTTTTCATCCATATTCTTTGGCCTTCATATTATTACAACAGGCCATTTTGTTAAAAAGTCTACGCCAATTAAGATAACCATTATTCAATTTGCAACAGTTGCAGTTTTATCCACTCTAGCAGCTCTAGTATTTGAGGGTATACCTTCAGGAATAACACCATCTGTTACTATTGGCATTTTGTATTTAGGTTTAGTTTGCACCGGTGTAGCATATTTTTTACAAACATTTGGTCAAAACTATACAAAATCTACACATACTGCAATTATCTTAAGTTTAGAAGCGGTATTTGGAAGTCTATTGTCTATTATATTTATGGGAGAGGTTTTTACACCAATGATGATAATAGGATGCTTGATTATCTTTGGATCAGTACTACTCATAGAGTTAAAGTCTTAAAACAGCTAAAATTGCTGTTTTTTCTTGCGTTACAGGTAGATTTCGTATAAACTAATGGATGATTTAGAAGGTGGTTTTATGAAAAATACGAAAATTTGGACCATAAAAGATGAACATGATGAGCAGTTGATTGAAGCTGCAGAACTATTAAGAAATGGTGGGACGGTTGCTTTTCCTACAGAAACAGTCTATGGACTAGGTGCAAATGCATTGATAGAGGAAGCTGTTGAAGGCATATATACTGCAAAAGGAAGACCGAGTGACAATCCACTTATTGTACATATTGCAAATCTAGATTTGCTGGATGGTTTAGTTGAAAGAGCGCCATTACAAGATCTCTTGATAGATGCATTTTGGCCAGGAGCTTTAACCCTTATTTTTAAAAGTAAGGGCACAGTGGCTAAACGTGTATCACCAGGTTTAGATACACAATCTATTAGAATGCCCAATCATCCAGTTGCGAGAAAACTTATAGAACTTTCTGGTGTGCCTGTGGCAGCTCCGAGTGCTAATTTGTCTGGCAAACCATCACCAACTGTAGGAAAACATGTGGTTGAAGATTTAAAAGGCAGAGTTGATGGTATAGTTGTTTACGACCAATCGAAGGTTGGAGTCGAATCAACGATATTGGATTTAACCTCTGATCCGCCAATGTTATTAAGACCTGGTGGGATAACGGTAGAGCAGATTGAAAATGTTATTGGATCTATAGCTATTGACCCTGCATTGGAAAAAAAGATGTCAGATACTATACAACCTAAAGCACCTGGTATGAAATATACACATTACAGTCCTGAAGCAGATGTTTATGTTATTCAAGGGGACTTAAGCCATGTGAAAGAAAAAATTCAATCACTTTACGATACTTATGACCTTAAAGTGGGTATTATGTGTTCTGATGAAAGCAAAGCCTATTATAAGGCAGATTGTGTGTTATCATTAGGTAGTAGAGATTCTCTATCAGAAGTTGCATCTAACTTATTTATGACTTTAAGAGAATTTGATGAAATAGGGGTTGATATTGTACTTGCCGAAGGGTATGATACTGTAGGAATGGGTAAAGCCATTATGAATAGATTGAACAAAGCAGCAGGTTTTAAGATCATTAAAGTCTAGGAGGGGAATATGAAGATAGCATTAGGTTGTGACCATGGTGGTTATGAGTTAAAAGAAGCCATCAAGAAGTATATTACTGATAAGGGTGCAGAAGTTTTAGATTGTGGTACACACACTACAGATTCTGTTGATTACCCTGAGTATGGTTTAAAGGTTGCAGAAGCAGTAGCCGAAGGTCAAGCTGACCAAGGTATTTTAATTTGTGGTACTGGTTTAGGTATGTCATATGTGGCAAACAAAGTAAAAGGTATTCGTTGTGCATGTGTAAGTGATGTATTTAGTGCAGAAATGTCTAAGTTACACAATGACGCTAATGTACTCGCACTTGGTGCTAGAGTTGTTGGATTAGGTTTAGGCTTAAAGATAGTAGAAACATGGTTAGGTACAGAATTTGAAGGTGGAAGACACCAAAGACGTGTTGATATGATCACAGCTGTTGAAGATAAATATTTTAAGTAGAAAGGACTAGACATGGCTAAAGTAATTGAAATGAATCATCCATTGATTCAACACAAAGTAACAATTTTAAGAGACAAGAACACGGGAACAAAAGAGTTCAGAGAAGTTGCGACAGAAATTGCTACACTAATGGCATATGAAGTAACAAGAGATTTCCCTTTAGAGGAAATTGAAATTGAAACGCCAATTTGTAAAACAAAGTCAAAAGTAATTGCTGGTAAAAAAGTTGGTATTGTTCCAATTCTTAGAGCAGGTTTAGGTATGGTAGATGGATTTATGAACTTAATCCCATCAGCTAAGATTGGTCATGTTGGTTTATATAGAGATCCAGAAACATTACAACCAGTTGAATATTACTGTAAAATGCCTACAGATGTAGAGCAAAGAGAGATTATCGTTGTTGATCCTATGTTGGCAACAGGTGGTTCTGCAATTGCAGCAATTCAGTTCATTAAAGATAGAGGCGCAAAGCAAATCAAATTTGCATGTTTAATCTCTTGTCCTGAAGGTATTAAAGCTTTACAAGAAGCTCATCCAGATGTAGATATCTATGTAGCAGTAATTGATGAGAAACTTAATGATCATGCTTACATCATTCCAGGTTTAGGTGATGCAGGTGACAGATTATTTGGTACAAAGTAATGAATATGTAAAGTGATTATTGTAAAGATAATCACTTTTTTTTCGTCCGCTTTAGGCGTATACTGAAAATGGAGAATAAAGGGGGAAGTAATGAAACGTAGAGACAAAGAAAATTATTATTTAGATATCGCTGAAACTGTTTCGGAACGTGGAACTTGTATTAAGAAAAATTATGGTGCCATTATTGTAAACAACGATGAAATCATATCTACAGGTTATGCAGGTGCACCTCGAGGCAGAAAAAACTGTAATGATTTGGGTTATTGTACTGTTGAAAAGTTCAATACACCAGTGGGACTAAGGCATGAGAAGTGTAGGTCTGTCCACGCAGAAGCCAATGCCATTATCTCCGCAAGTAGGAAACATATGATAGGTGGTACCATCTATTTAGTTGGGAAAGCAAATGATACAGGTGAATATATTGAAAATACATCGTCTTGTATGATGTGTAAAAGAATGATTATAAATGCAGGTATTGAACATATTGTCATAAGAGATGATAAAGAATCCTATAGAATAATAGAAGTGTGTGATTGGGTTTATTATGATGATTCATTAGAAAAATAAGATTAATTATTTGTGTAATATTAATAAACTAAAATTTCAAATATGTTACTGGGACCACAAAAACTTGATTTTTTGTGCTTATAGGTATAGAATAAGTTGACTTTAAGCGGTTTACATAAGGAGACTTTTTATGGATAGATTTGTTTTGCCAATGATATTGGCAATAGCGCTAAGTTTTTTCTTAACGCCACTTGCAAAGAAATTTGCAATTAAAGTTGGTGCAATTGATGTGCCAAAAGACAATCGTAGAGTACATACAAAGCCAATTCCAAGAATGGGTGGTTTAGCTATCTATGCAGCCTTTACCATTTGTATGTTTTTGTTTTCGGACATAGAGTTTAGCAAGTTATTAGGTATTTTCATTGGCTCATCTATATTGGTAATCACCGGGATGATTGATGATGTTAAACCATTAAGAGCTAGTTTGAAATTAATCATTCAAATAGGTGCTGCATTAGTATTGGTACAGTTTGGATTTAGAATTGAATTCTTAACAAATTTCTTTAGAGAATCAGGTTATATTTTCTTTGATGGGTTAAGTATTCCAATTACTGTAATCTGGATTGTAGGTATTACAAATACAATTAATCTAGTAGATGGTTTAGATGGTTTAGCAACAGGTATTGCTACAATTGCTGCATTTACATTTGCATATGTATCATATTCAACTGGTAATACTACAGTAGCTGTATTATCTCTTATGTTAGCAGGTTCAAGTTTAGGTTTCTTACCACATAACTTCAATCCAGCATCAATTTTTATGGGTGATACAGGTGCTTACTTCTTAGGATTTGTTTTAGCAGCAATATCTATTGAAGGTACATTAAAAGGTACAACAGCTTTAACACTGATTATACCTGTATTAGCACTAGGTTTACCTATCTTTGATACAGCATTTGCGATTATTAGAAGAGCTTTAAACAAAAAGCCAATCTTTGGTGCCGACAAGGGGCATTTCCACCATAGATTATTACACATTGGTTTAGGGCAAAAAAGAGCAGTTTTAGTACTTTATTTAATTTCATTATTAATGGGTGCTACTGCAGTTGCAATAATTAATCATGAGATGCTTAATGTATCTATATTGGTCGCAGTAACATCAATCATGTTATTTGTACCAATCTTTAGAACATTAGGTATGGAAAACGAATAAAAAGTAAGGCTGAGAAATCAGCCTTTTTTTAACGTGAAAATCTGTTGAGTTTTATCTCTGTTTCTGATACTGCTTGTAAATAACCTTGGTCTGCTTTAAGATATACTAATCTGAAATAAAGACTTCTAAGCAAGTGTTTTAAGTTGACTCTAACAGTTGATTGAGGCACTGAACCTTCTATATGACTAAATTCTTCAAATCGACTTAACCAAGTTTTAAACGCCTCTAAACTAATAATATTTCCTTTGATATAATGACTGGCTATATTGGTTGAAAGTCTTTCATCTTCTTCTCTTGTCAAAGGAATATTAATACTCAAGTACTTGTCTAGTATAAGGTCAAGTACGCTTTTGGCCATATGATTTTTGTCATCCAGATCAAAAGTAAAAAAGTAGGTAAGATCGGCCCAATGTGCAAAAGCATGTGCCCATCCATGTTCTGTATACCCTCTAAAATCTTTTTCTCTATTTAAATAATCAATCATCTTATCCTTATACTTATTAATGTCTTCATCAGATAAAAAGTGTTTCTTTTCATGTACAGTCAATATCGGGTTGAATACCAATAATGAAAAAGTTCTTGTGTAAACAGAGGTGTCATCTGTTTTGTCAATATTATAGAAGAGGTAGTCATCTGATAAAAGTGTGTTGAAGATCTCGATCATTTTTTCTTCACTAACCAGTTCTTTTTCTTCAATCCATTTGTAGAAGGCCATATAGATAAGTTCATCTCTAAGTAAGATGTCTAAGTCACCAATGTGCTCAACCATAGCATCTAAGTATTCATCCATATTTTCACCATCAGGAAGGATATAATCTGTATCCATGATGGCAGTTAAATTTTCTCTTAATTCTTGTCTAGTCATGTTATCTCCTTTATCTACAGCTTCACCTTATCACATAAAAATGCAAGCATATAGGTAGAGAATATATATAATATTTCATTCTTATGTCAGATTATTAAATTCATTGGCTTGAATTGAATGCCTATTCTGTATATGATATCTTAAATTGAGTGATAATCAATGAGAAGGAGTATATCATGAAAAAGAAGATTGTATCGGTTTTTGGTACTAGACCAGAAGCCATTAAAATGTGTCCTCTAGTAAAGGGACTAGAAAAAGAAGAAAATATTGAGTCAATTGTACTCGTGACAGCACAACATAGAGAAATGTTAGATCAAGTTTTAGATGTATTTGATGTTAAACCAGATTATGATATGAATATTATGAAAAAGAATCAATCATTATCGCAAATAACGACTAATATATTAACAGGTATAGAAGAGTTATTTAAAGAAATTGAACCGGATATGATTTTGGTTCATGGTGATACAACAACATCATTTGCAGCAGGCCTTGCAGCATTCTATAACAAAATTCATGTAGGTCATGTCGAAGCTGGTCTTAGAACTTTTGATAAGTGGTCACCATTTCCAGAAGAAGTGATGAGAAACTTAACAGGTCGTTTAGCTGATCTTCATTTTTCGCCTACAGTAACTAACCGTCAGAACTTACTTAATGAAGGTATTAAGGAAGATACTATTCACTTAACTGGGAATACAGTAATTGATGCCCTTAAGATGACCATTGATCCTGACTTTAAGTTTGGTATAGACTTATTGGATAATATTGATTTTGACAATGAAAAAGTAATTGCAATGACCGCTCACAGAAGAGAAAACTTAGGTGAGCCTATGAGAAATATATTTAGAGCCATCAAGAGATTAGTAGAAGATTTGGATGTAAGAGTTATATATCCAATTCATTTAAATCCTAAAGTACGTGAAATTGCAAATGAGATATTTGATGGCATGGATAAGGTTCATTTAATTGAACCCCTTGATTATATTCAGTTTGCCAATTTAGAAGCTAGATCTTATATGGTGATGACAGATTCAGGTGGTCTTCAAGAAGAAGCACCAGCATTAGGTAAACCAGTTCTAGTTTTAAGAAAGGAAACTGAGAGACCAGAAGCGATTGAAGCTGGTACAGTATTATTAGCAGGTATTGAAGAAGATAGAATATATGATATGGCGTATGAACTTTTAACGAATGAAACATCATATCAAAAGATGTCTAATGCAGTAAATCCATATGGTGATGGTACAGCTGTAAGAAAAACAATAGACGCAATCAAATCTTATTATTCAATTGACTAATTTGCCAAGAATGAAATTATAAAGTACAATTGTTGTATAACGATGTAAATATTGGGTAAACGACCTTTACTTGTGCGTATTTATGATGAGTTAGAAATCTTTCTAACTCATTTTTTATTTACATTTTTTTCAAGTCGTTATGTGAATAGTTTGAAAAATGAAAGCTCATTCGGCATATTGCAACATGCTAGTATACGATAATACTAAAAACCTTGTATTTTTGCGAGTTTTATCGTTTTTTTAGTGAGAAAATCGCGATTAAATATTCATAAAAACCTCAAAATATGATATCCTATTTCAGTAGAGGAAGCTATAATTATGGTGAAACTTAAAACATTGTAGTTTTACTAAGTTTTGGTTAGACATAGGACACCTAATCATAGAAAACTAAAGCTTCTAAATGGATATATAATGTTAGGAGGACAGTATGAATAAACTTTCAACTGTAGATCAAGCAATTGCCAAGATTGATGATGGTATGACCCTAATGATAGCTGGTTTCTTAGGCTGTGGTACACCAGAAACTTTGATTGATGCAATTGTTGAAAAAGGTACTAAGGATTTAACCATTATTTGTAATGATACTGCCTTTCCAGATAAGGGAATTGGTAAACTTATTGTGAATAAGCAAGTAAAAAAGGTTATCACTTCACACATTGGGACGAATCCTGAAACAGGTCGTCAAATGAATGAAGGTGAAATCGAGGTTGTTCTTTCTCCGCAAGGTACAATTGCTGAGCAAGTAAGAGCTGCAGGAGCAGGTCTTGGTGCTGTTGTAACACCAACAGGTGTAGGTACTGTTGTAGAAGAAGGTAAGCAAACAATAGAAATAAAAGGCAGAAAGTATTTAATTGAAGAACCTTTAAGAGCTGATGTAGCTATTATTAATGCTCATCAAGCTGATAAGAAAGGTAACTTGGTTTATAATATGTCTGCTGTTAACTTTAATCCATTAATGGCAACTGCTGCAGATACAGTTATTGTTGAGGCAGAAGAAATTGTAGAAGTAGGGGATTTAAATCCTAACTTCATCCACACACCTCATATCTTTATCGATATGATTGTGAAAGGAGGCCAAAATGGATAAGCATGAAATTAGAAGAGTTATTGCTACAAGAGTTGCCAAGGAATTCAAAGATGGTGATCTTGTAAACTTGGGTATTGGTCTTCCAACTTTAGTTGCAAACTATGTACCTGGGAATATTGATGTAACATTTCAATCAGAAAATGGTTTCATTGGTATGGGTCCTGCTCCAGAAGAGGGCCAGGAAATTAAAAATTTAACAAATGCTGGTGGACAACCAGTAACTATATTAGATAGTGCGGCTTTCTTTGATAGTTCAATGTCATTTACAATTATCAGAGGTGGTCATTTAGATTGTACAGTACTTGGTGCTTTACAAGTAGATGCAAAAGGCAACTTGGCAAACTGGATGATTCCAGGAAAGAAAGTGCCAGGCATGGGCGGTGCTATGGATTTAGTAACTGGTGCAAAAAAGGTAATAGTAGCTATGGAGCACACTGCTAGAGGTTCTGTGAAGATTTTAACAGAGTGTAATTTACCTTTAACAGCTGTAGGTGTTGTTGACATAATTGTAACAGAAATGGGTGTGATGAAAGTAACTGATAAAGGTTTAGTTTTAACAGAATATAACCCTCAATTCACGATTGAAGACATTCAAGCTGTTACTGAAGCAACATTGATCATAGATGAAAATCTAAAAGAAATGATCTAATATTGGGGGTACTTGTACCCCTTTAATTTTACATTTTTTTCCGGGACAAATTAGTCCCGACTCAAAACCCTAAAATACTTGATATTTCATAGGCTTTTGGGTATAAGAAACAGGAGACGACTATGGATTTTAAAGCGATAAAGAATTTAACTTATATTTCGCAAGTTGCATTTATTATGTTAACACCCATTTTACTAGGCGTATGGGGTGGCAATTGGGTGGATGCAAAATTAGGAACATCTCCATGGATTCTAATGGTTGGTATCGTACTCGGTGTCAGTAGTGCATTTTTAAACTTGTATAAGTTTGTTATGAAGGCTGCTAAGGACAACGAAAAAGAAAAAGCAGAAGATTACATACCAAACTCACATAAATCGGAGGAGTAAGTTATGGAAGAGATAAGAGCATTAATTAGAGACATTTTAAAGTGGGTCATTTTGTTATCTGTTTTAGCTTCAGTCGTTTTTATTTTGTTTTTCAGAAGTGATGCGTTAGCATTAATTCTTGGATTAGCTTTTGGTGCATCGATTGGGATGCTTGGTTTTATAGATTTGAGTCAAACACTTCAAAGGGCTGTGAAAAAAAGTCCAGAGAAAGCTCAGAGTTATACGGTCAGGAAGTATTTTATTCGGTTCATCATTAATGGTGTAGTTATATTTATTGCTGTGGTAGCACCATACTTAAATGTAATTGGCACTGTGTTAGGGATGTTGTTAATCAAAATGTCAATCATGATAACAAATCTTTTTAACGATAAACAGTTTTACAAAAATATTATTAGGGGAAAGGAGGTGTAAGGTAAGTGAATGGTCCTGAGGTCATCTTTGTTATTCCAATAGGTAATGGTATTCCAGTTACACAAACAGTAACAACTACATGGTTTATTATGGCTCTATTATTAGGTCTTGCTATTTTCTTAACTAGAAAACTTGAAACTAGACCTGGTAAGAAACAAGTTATAGCAGAAATTCTTGTAGATGGTATTTACAACTTAACTGAAACCACAATGGGAAAACAATTCAAAAATTTTGCGCCATACATTGGTACAATCTTATTATTGGTAGGTATATCCAATATTTCAGGTTTATTTGGATTAAGACCACCAACATCAGATTTAAATACTACACTGGGCTTAGCACTCATCACATTTGTATTGATTCATTATACTGGTATTAAATACAAAGGTGTCGGTGGTTATTTAAAAGGCTTCTTAGAACCAATGCCATTTTTGCTACCAATTAACTTGATGGGTGAAATCGCAACACCGATTTCATTAAGTTTCCGTTTGTTCGGTAACATTTTGGGTGGTTTAATCATCATGACGCTTGTTTATCAAGCATTAGGCTGGTTCTCATTGATTCCTGTTCCAGCAATACTTCACATGTATTTCGATCTTTTTGCAGGGCTATTGCAATCATTTATTTTCGGTATGTTAACGATGGTATTCGTTTCATTGGCTAGTGACTAGGAAAGGTGAGATATATGTTTACAGATTTAGATATCTTAAAAGTCATTTTTGAGTGGTTCTATGAACAGGACCCCAAAGCTTTGGTTCTCGCCGCTTCAGCAGTAGGCGCTGGTCTTGCAATGATTGCAGGTATTGGTCCTGGTATAGGACAAGGTTTTGCAGCTGGTAAGGGTGCAGAAGCTGTCGCGAGAAATCCAAAAAACAGCTCTTCTTCAACAATGGTTATGTTATTAGGTGCTGCAGTAGCAGAGACATCTGGTATTTTAGCATTAGTAGTAGCGGTAATCTTAATGTTTGCCAATCCATTGATTGATAAAGTAGCGGGAAATGCATATGACATAGTTTTAGTAGGTGCTGCAATTGGTGCAGGTCTATCTATGATTGCAGGTATTGGTCCTGGAATCGGTCAAGGATATGCAGCTGGTAAAGCAACTGAAGCCGTAGGTAAAAGACCTAGACTTCAACCTTTGATTATGAGAACAATGTTCTTAGGTCAGGCTGTTGCACAAACAACTGGTATATACGCATTGATCATATCAATGGTATTAATGTACACACAATTATTTGCGAATTATATCGGATAGTTACATATTAATGAGGAGGAAACACAAATGTTAAATGAAACAACAGATGTTGTAGTTAATGGTAAAGCTCTTATTTTAGCTGCTTCAGCAATCGGTGCTGGTTTAGCAATGATCGCAGGTATCGGACCTGGTATTGGTCAAGGTTACGCTGCTGGTAAAGGTGCAGAAGGTGTTGGTAGACAACCTGAAGCTCAAGGTGATATCGTAAGAACAATGTTATTAGGTGCTGCAGTAGCAGAGACTACTGGTATCTACGGATTAGTTGTAGCAATCATCTTATTATTTGCTAATCCATTAATCACTAGATTTATTGACGTTATTTAATTATAAATAAGGAGGCGTAATTGATGGTATCTAATTTTCTAAGTGTTTTAGCTTTGACGGAAGCTCCGCAAGCGGGCACTATTATGGGATTGGTTAGCCTTGATTGGACGCTCGTTTTTCAAATCGTTAATACGATTGTAATATTCTTATTATTAAAACGTTTCTTATTTAAGCCTGTTCAAGGCATGATTGAGAATCGTCAAAATATGATTGCTGATCAATTAGATGATGCGAAAGTTAAAAATGAGGATGCTGAAAAATTAATTGCTGACTACGATGATCGTATTAAGAACATCGAAGAAAAGAGCAGAGTAATGATCAGGGAAGCTTCAACGAAAGCTGAACAGAGAGCATCTGAAATAATTAAGGAAGCTGAAAAAGAAGCAGAGTTAATTAAAAAACGAGCTGAAAAGGAAATCGAAAGAGAAAAACAAAAAGCGGTTAATGAGCTTAAAGAAGACATTGTTTCATTATCACTATTAGCTGCTTCAAAAGTGCTTGAAAAAGACATAGATGAAAATCAACATAAATCGTTGATCGGTAAGTTCCTAGATGAGGTAGGGGATACAACATGGCAAAATTAGTATCTAAAACATATGCTAAAGCTCTATTTGAATTAGCTGTAGAGGAGCAAATGATAGATCAAATTTTAGCTGAATACGAGTTTGTAAAAAATTCGTTTGATGAATTCCCTGATTTTTTAGAAATTGTAAAGTCACCTCAACTTTCAAATGATGATAAGATAAAGATTATCAATGAAACATATGGTGGTAAAGTTTCTGAATTACTCATTAACTTCTTTAAAATCTTAGTAGATAAGAAAAGAAGTAATGTGATTAGAGATGTTTATGATGACTATAAGGTTATGGTAGACAATCATAAGGGACTTGTCGTTGCTAGAGTAGAATCTGTGATTCCTCTTGAAGCAAACGAAATAGAAGTTTTAGAAGCAAAGCTTAATAATGTAACTGGTAAAACAGTGACTATTGAAAATGTAATCAATCCAGAAATTATGGGTGGACTAGTTGTAAAAGTAGGAGATAAAGTAGTGGACGGTTCTGTTAAGCGTAAGCTTGACAACATGAAACACGAATTGGCTCAAATTATAATCTAGTTGTATAGGAGTGATAATAAACATGAATTTAAGACCTGAAGAAATAAGCTCAGTAATTAAAGAGCAGATCAAGAGGTATGAAAACACACTCCAAGTAGATGATGTTGGTACAGTTATCCAGGTAGGTGACGGTATCTCAAGAGTCCATGGACTTGAAAAATGTATGGCTGGTGAATTATTAGAATTCCCAGGTGAAGTTTATGGTATGGCATTAAACTTGGAAGAAGATAGTGTTGGTGCAGTACTTCTTGGTGCAGATAATGGAATAAAAGAAGGCGATATAGTTAAAAGAACTGGCCGTATCGTTGAAGTACCAGTAGGTGATAACCTAATTGGTAGAGTTGTAAACTCATTAGGTCAGCCACTTGATGGTAAAGGCCCAATCAAAACTGATAAGTTCAGACCTATCGAGCAAAATGCGTCTGGTATCATTGCAAGACAATCGGTATTCCAACCACTTCAAACTGGTATTAAAGCGATTGACTCTATGATTCCAATCGGTAGAGGTCAAAGAGAGTTAATCATCGGTGATAGAGAGACTGGTAAAACGGCGATCGCTATCGATACGATTATTAACCAAAAACATGAAAACACAATTTGTATTTACGTAGCAATTGGTCAAAAGAAATCTACAGTTGCTCAATTAACTAAGATGTTAGAAGAAGCTGGTGCTTTAGATTATTCAATCATTGTTAATGCTTCTGCATCAGATCCAGCACCTCTTCAATACATAGCACCATATGCGGGTGTTTCTATGGCTGAAGAATTTATGTATGCTGGTAAAGATGTATTAATCATTTATGATGATTTATCTAAGCATGCGGTTGCTTACCGTGCCATGTCTCTATTACTTAGAAGACCACCAGGGCGTGAAGCATACCCAGGTGATGTATTCTACATCCATAGTAGATTACTTGAGAGAGCTGCAAAGTTAAGTGATGCATTAGGTGGTGGATCAATCACTGCACTACCAATTATCGAAACACAAGCGGGTGATGTATCTGCATATATCCCAACAAACGTAATTTCGATCACTGATGGTCAAATTTATCTAGAAGCAGAATTATTCAACTCAGGACAAAGACCTGCGGTAAACGCTGGTATCTCTGTATCGAGAGTTGGGGGTGCTGCTCAAACAAAGGCTATGAAGAAGGTTGCTGGTAAGATCAAGATTGAGCTTGCACAGTACCGTGAGTTAGCTGCCTTTGCACAGTTCGGTTCAGAACTTGACCAAGCCACTCAAAATACATTAATGCATGGTGAAAGACTAATGGAGATCTTAAAGCAAGGTCAAAATGATACGATGACTATGGAACACCAAGTTATCATCATCTATGCAACAATCA
>Ga0209379_10001587_pt1 | contig 14696 bp, 10 predicted proteins | sample tdDd001_FD_187124 | JGI IMG/M metagenome (GOLD analysis project Ga0209379, IMG submission 187124) | Marine sediment microbial communities from the Atlantic coast under amendment with organic carbon and nitrate - tdDd00.1 (SPAdes)... | ecosystem: Environmental > Aquatic > Marine > Coastal >...
TTTGAATAGGTGTCAAATTCATCATGATTTGGAATGAATTGTACAAAATGTGGTGATCCAGTATTCATGAAAAATGAATCGCCAATTTTTTCAATACCAGAAACATTCACCATTTTTAAACTTATCTGAACAAACTTATTTTTGTCTTCAACTTTCGCTTTATGTTCGCCATCAACAGCAATAAATGTAGCTTCATTTTTAATAATGCCTAAATGATAGGCAAATGCAACAATACATCTTCCACCGTTACCACACATGCTGGCTTCCTTGCCATCAGAATTGAAATATCTCATTCTAAAATCGAAACCTTTTGCCTTCTCCAATAGCATCAACCCATCGGCTCCTATGCCAAATCTTCTAAGGCAAAGTTGTTCAATTAATTTAGTATTGTCGGGTGAAATAATACCATTGCGGTTATCTATTAATACAAAGTCATTTCCTGTACCTTGATATTTAGAGAATTCAATCTGCATTTTATCTAAAATCGTGTTAAGAAGTGTTAAATACGTTAAAATGAAAAACACTTATGAACTTATATCGTTAAAATTGTAGTATAAAAGTAAGAATCTTATTGAGATAACCTTAATTCGAGTACTTGAAAAGTTTAAGAATTTGATGAGAACTAAATCAGTTTAGTTCCACTCTAAATTATAATTGATAAAATGGGTTTGTTTTTGTAACTTTTTATGTTCTGAAAGTAATGTTTTGTTTCGATAAGGTTTATTCTAAGTTATTATCATTAAAAAATATAATTGCAAATGAAGATTAAAGCATTTTTTGGAAGATTTTTAACTGCTCTATTTGGCGGTGGAATTGCTATTATTTTGTTTATTCTTTTTGTGGATAGAGATGAGAAGATTGTTACGATAAGTGAACCAAGAACAATTCAGTTAGCAGGAATTTCTCAAAACGCAACCGGTTCAATAGATTTAACATTGGCTGCAGAATCATCAGTAAAATCGGTTGTTCATATAACCACTATATATACTAACGAGGAATACCAATCAAATCCTTTTTACGATTTTTTATTCGGAAATAGTAAAAGAGGAGCTCAGCCTCAACCATCCATGGGATCGGGATCAGGTGTTATTATTTCTGATGATGGTTATATTGTTACTAATAATCATGTGGTTCGTGGATCAAATGTAATAACTGTTGTATTGCAAGATAAGAGATCGTATGATGCAAAATTGATTGGACAGGACCCATATACAGATTTGGCTTTAATTAAAATAGAAGAAAAGGAATTGCCAAAGATGGAATTTGGTAATTCAGATAAGCTTAAGCTTGGAGAATGGGTTTTAGCTGTAGGTAATCCATTTAATTTAACATCAACAGTAACTGCAGGAATAATAAGTGCAAAAGCACGAAATATTGGTATAATGCGAGATCGTAGTTTGAGTATTGAATCTTTTTTACAGACTGATGCCGCCGTGAATCCTGGAAATAGTGGAGGAGCCTTGGTAGATGTCCAGGGAAAGCTTGTTGGAATAAATACCGCTATAGAGTCCAGAACGGGATCTTATTCGGGTTACTCCTTTGCAATACCAGTTGCTATTGTAGAAAAAGTAATAGCCGACTTAAAAGAATTTGGTCAGGTGCAACGTGCTGTATTAGGTGTATCTATTCAAACTGTTGATGCAAGTTTGGCGGAAAGGTTAGGTGTTGAAAAAATCGAAGGTGTTTATATATCTGGACTAACTGAAGAGAGTGCTGCAAACGAGGCAGGTATTGATAAAGGAGATATTGTTTTGGCAATCGATGGAAAATCTGTCAATTCAAGTGCAGAACTTCAGGAACAGGTAAGTAAGTACCGTCCGGGTGATGAAATTGAGGTATTAATAAAAAGAGATGGGAAAAAGAAACAATTTAATGTAGTCTTACGTAATAGGTTAGGAAATACCAATGTTATTAAACCAAGTGACTTAGCTTTTCTGGGAGCCGATTTCGAACCAATATCATCAAAAGAGAAGTATCGACTTCAGATAAACAGAGGAGTTAAGGTGAAGAATCTGCGGAGTGGGAAGTTAAAGGAAGAAAATGTAAAAGAAGGATTTATTATTTATAAAATTAATAATACTCCAATTTATAAAGTTAATGATATTAAAGTAGCGATTGAAGATGTAAAGGATGGAGGTATTTTTATTTCTGGAATTTACCCTAATGGAAGTGTTAAGTATTATGCATTCTCCTTAAAGGATGAAAAATAAAAATGATAGTATCAAACGAGAAAAATATAAATATTTGAATAAAATGACAATTAATTTTGACTTTTTTTATTAAAAAGTTTAATTTTGCGGCATATTTTCGATTGAAAAGGGACTATGAGACAATTAAAGATAACTAAATCAATTACCAATCGTGAGAGTGCGTCTTTGGACAAGTACTTGCAAGAGATTGGTAAAGAAGATCTTATTACAGTAGAAGAAGAAGTTGAATTGGCGCAGCGTATCAAAAAAGGCGACCAAAGAGCTTTGGAGAAGTTAACCAGAGCGAATTTGCGTTTCGTTGTTTCTGTAGCTAAGCAGTATCAAAATCAAGGTTTGAGTCTTCCTGACTTGATCAATGAAGGTAACTTGGGTTTGATTAAAGCAGCAGAAAAATTTGATGAAACTCGTGGTTTCAAATTCATTTCTTATGCTGTATGGTGGATTCGTCAGTCTATCCTTCAGGCTTTGGCAGAGCAGTCTCGAATTGTACGATTACCATTGAACCAGGTTGGTTCGTTGAATAAAATCAACAAAGCATTTTCGAAATTCGAGCAAGAACATGAAAGAAAGCCGTCTCCTGAAGAATTAGCCGATTCCCTAGAATTACCTGCAGATAAAGTTGCAGATACTCTACGTGTTTCTGGTCGTCACATTTCTGTTGATGCTCCGTTTGTTGACGGAGAGGATAACAGTTTGTTGGATGTTTTGGTGAATGATGATTCTCCAATCGCCGACAGAAGTCTCTTGAATGAATCATTAACCAGAGAAATTGATAGAGCTTTAGCTACTCTTACAGAGAGAGAAAGCGATATAATAAAACTTTTCTTTGGAATTGGAATTCAAGAAATGACCTTGGAAGAAATTGGTGAAAAATTTGGTTTGACTCGCGAGCGTGTGCGTCAGATTAAAGAAAAAGCGATTCGTCGTTTACGTCATACTTCCAGAAGCAAGTTGTTGAAATCATATTTGGGATAACAGATCCCTAGAGATAACTGAAGCAGTTTCGAAAGAAACTGCTTTTTTATTGCCTCAAATTTTAGCTCTTTTTTTCTAGTTGTTTCTGCAGTTTATACATCTCATCACGATATTGTGCAGCTTGTAAGAAATCCATTTCCTTGGCAGCTTTTTGCATTGCTTTTTTAGTTTTCTCAATGGTTTTCTCCAAACTATCTTTACTCATGTACTGAACAACAGGATCTGCTGCAATTTCTATTGTTTCAGGACCACTGTAAGCTTTAGGTTCTTCCTCTCGTCCATGTTCAATGATACTTCCTTTCGATTTTACAATCTGTTGCGGCGTAATACCATGTTCAGAATTATATGCAAGCTGTTTTTCTCGTCTATGATCTGTTGCATCTATAGTTTCTTGCATTGATCGAGTAATTTTATCAGCATACATGATTACTTTACCATTGACATTACGAGCCGCACGTCCAGCCGTCTGTGTTAATGATCGTGTTGATCTCAAAAATCCTTCTTTATCCGCATCTAATATTGCCACAAGAGAAACTTCAGGTAAATCCAGACCTTCACGTAAAAGGTTGACTCCGATTAAAACATCGAAAACACCATTTCGCAATTCTTCCATAATTTTAACACGATCCAAAGTATCCACATCTGAATGAATGTATCGACAACGAATACTTAGATTGGTGAAATATTCCGAAAGCTCCTCAGCCATACGTTTGGTTAATGTTGTTACCAATACTCGTTCATCAATTTCAGTTCGCTTGTTAATCTCTGCAATTAAATCATCAATTTGATTCAGACTTGGTCGAATGATAATTTCAGGATCCAGTAATCCTGTTGGTCGAATGACTTGCTCCACAACAACACCTTCACATTTTTCAAGTTCATAATCTGCAGGAGTGGCGCTTACGTGGATCGTTTGTTTTGCAATCTGCTCAAACTCTTCAAATTTTAATGGTCGGTTATCCAATGCAGAAGGTAAGCGAAATCCATATTCCACCAGATTGATTTTTCTAGAATGATCCCCACCATACATGGCTCTAATCTGTGGAATTGTAACATGACTTTCATCAATTACCACCATGAAATCATCGGCAAAATAATCCATTAAGCAGAAAGGACGCGTTCCAGCTTTTCTACCATCAAAATATCGAGAGTAATTTTCAATTCCTGAGCAATGACCTAATTCTCGAATCATTTCCAAATCAAAATTAACCTTCTCTTCCAATCGTTTTGCTTCCAGATGTTTCCCTATATCTTTTAGAAAAGCAACCTGGGCTACCATATCATCCTGAATTTGATGTATGGCTTGTTGTACGCGATCTTTACTGGTAACAAAAATATTAGCAGGATAGATGGTGATTCTGTCATAAGATTCTATTTTCGATCCGTTTAGTGGATCAAATGAATAGATCTCTTCAATTTCATCATCCCAAAAAATAAGGCGATAAGCAAAATCAGCGTAAGCGGGATAGATGTCTATTGTATCTCCTTTTACACGGAAATTTCCACGATCGAACTCTACCTCATTTCTCGAATACAAAGCATCAACAAATGAATGAAGTAGCTTGTTGCGGGAAATCAACTGACCTTTCTTAATCTCAGTTACATTCGCATGAAAATCATCAGGGTTACCAATTCCGTAGATACAGGAAACGGAAGAGACAACAATAACATCTTTTCTGCCTGAAAGTAGAGCAGAAGAAGCACTTAAGCGTAGCTTTTCAATTTCATCATTGATGGAAAGATCTTTCTCAATATAGGTTCCTGTTACAGGTAAATAAGCTTCTGGTTGATAATAATCGTAATAGGAAACGAAATATTCGACTGAATTATTTGGAAAAAATGTTTTGAACTCTCCGTATAATTGTGCTGCAAGAGTCTTATTGTGACTTAATACAAGAGTGGGGCGCTGCACTTTCTCAATTACATTTGCTATGGTAAATGTTTTACCAGAACCGGTAACACCAAGCAAGGTTTGAAATGGAGCACCTTCATTTAAGCCATTCGATAATTCCTCAATGGCATTTGGTTGATCTCCTGTAGGTTTAAATTTTGATTCTATTTTAAATTCCATGCAGCACTTTTCAATCGTTTCTATTCTGAATTGCTAAAATAGAGAAACAATGCGAACTGCGGAATGTTTTCCTAATAAAAATGCCGATTGCATATTACAATCGGCATCCTAAATATTTTAATAGAATTTTATTTTTTTAATTTGAAATATACTGGGAAGTGATCACTGTATCCTCCGTAGTATTTAGGACCTGCAAAAGTTCTGCTTGGCAGATAAACGCCATCTTTATTTTTATAGCAAATCCATTCTTCTTTGAATATGCTTCCAGCATTGTAATCGGTATGTAAACCCTTTTTTGAATTGATTAAAGCATTGGAAACAATTAGATGATCAAGCATATTCCAGTTGCCTCTGTAGTTGTATGTTCCCTTCCCATCAGCTTTTAAATCATACATTAAATTGTACAAATCGCTAGCTTTGTCACCATTTTTGTTGTTAGTCGCTTCTAAACTTTCAGTTACGGAAACATTATTTGGCTCATCATTAAAATCACCCATGATAATGATTTTCGCATTTTCATTTTTACTTTGAATATTCTCTACCGCCTTCTTTAATTGTTGAGCTACAAAAACTCTGTTCTTTTCAGATTTTTCTTGCCCACCTCTTCTCGATGGCCAATGATTTACAAAAATATGCAATGTGTCTTTTTCCATAATTCCTTTCACATGTAAAATGTCTCTGGTTTCATATTCAGGTTCCCATGGAAATTCAATATCGATTACATTGTGATTTAGATAGGTAAAATCATCTTTTTTATACAAAAGGGCACAATCAATACCTCTTTTATCAGGACTTTCAGTGTGAGCAATGCCATAATTACCAGTCTCTAATCCTTTTTGTACTTTTAAATCTTCCAGAACAGTTCTGTTTTCTACTTCGCACAATCCTATTACCGACGGTAAGTTTACGGTATCGATAGTAGATAATACATTTGCTAATTTTTCTAGTTTGTTTAAATACCTTTTCGAATCGTATTTTAATTTCCCTTCTGGAGTAAAATCATCATCCCATTTGATTGGATCATTAATTGTGTCAAATAGGTTTTCTACATTGTAAAAGGCAACCGTGTACTCTTTCTTTTCAACCTTACATGAGTATAGTAGAAATGCTACTGGAATAATGAAAAGTAATTTTTTTAACATGATTTGGTATTATTGATTTAAGTAAAAAGGAGTTACATCAGTAACCATCATTCCAGCCGATTTTGCAGCTTGTATACCCAATATAGCATCTTCAAAAACCTGACAATTTTCAGGTGCAATTCCCATTAGACTGGCACATTTTAAAAATGTTTCAGGTTCTGGTTTGTGTTTTTCCACATCATCAGCACTCACCAAAATAGGAATGTATTTATCCAATCCCAAAAGTTTCATTGTATCTGCTGCAATGTTTCTTTTTCCACCAGTTCCTACCGCCATGGGTAAGATGTTATGGTACTTGTATACAAGATCGCATACCGCTTTAATTTCGGTTATTTTATGCATATCCTTTGCAAAAAATTCTTCTTTAATAGTGGAGAATTCTTGCGGATCAATAGAATGGTTATTTTTTTCGTTTAGCAAATTAATAATTTTGGAGGATGGCATTCCTGCACAGCTTAGTAAGAAATCATTACTATAATCCACTCCCATTATTTTAGCAGTCTTTTCCCAAGATTCAAAATGAATAGGCATTGTATCAGCTAAAGTTCCATCCAAATCAAAAATTAATGCTTTTGTATTGCTATATATTTCTATCGATTTCATTATCTAACTATTTTTCTTGTTCAACTTCACAAATGATTTTTGAGATTAACTATCCCTTATCTGGCAATTAAATAATCGGAACAGAACCGATAGAAAAGGAAGCCCAAATTATTAAATATTTTTCAAATAATTGCATGCAGAACTTTATAATTTAGTTCTGTTTTGAATAAGGAAAAATATCCTGAAAAACAGTGTGTTGTACTGAGGGTGTATTTGTTGTTCTCGTTTATATTTTATAATTTTCAATCGATTTGGAAAACATTTTTGAGGAACTAACGTTTTTAAGGAGTGTTATTGGAGTAAGAATTAAAAGAGAGGATATGAAGATTGTACAAGGAAGTTTGATTCTACTATTTATATTTATAAGTTCTACACTTAGTGCTAAGAGTTTTTCTGTGGCTGAAAAAAGAGCTGATCTAATCACCGATTGGATGGAGAAAAAACTCGAATTGAATTCTGAGCAAACATCTAAAGTGAAAGTATTGAATTTGGAATGTGAGAAGGAAATTGAAAGGTTAACTTCGGAAAAAGATGGTTTTCTATGTATGCAAGCAGTAAGAGATAGTTTGTTACAAAAAGAAAATAATTTTAAGGAAATTCTTACAACTCAGCAGTTGACAAGTTACAGGAAGAATAAATGTGAATTAAAAGAAAAACTCAAGAAATTGTTTAAACGACTTTAATGCTTATAGTAATATATATCAATCCCAATCATTAACGATTGGGATTTTTTAATGGTAAAATGATTAAAAAAGAAAAAAAGATAAAAAAATCTGAAAAAAGATGAGCTTTGTAACATCCGTTACACTTTTTAGAAATCTCTTGTCGCATATTTGTGGTGTCAAAGGGAGAGAATATTACGAGAAGCTCCTTTGATTTTTGTAACTTGAATAATCAAATATCAATAACACTAAAATATAATATTATGAGCATGTTTTGTTATCAATGTCAGGAAGCAGCTAAAGGAACTGGCTGTACAGTAAAAGGAGTTTGTGGTAAAACCGATGAGGTTGCAAACATTCAAGATCTTTTGATGTACGTGATGAAAGGAATTTCTCAGTACAGTACTCTAGCACGTGAAGCTGGTGTTGAAAATGAAAAAGTAAATCATTACATCATGACTGGTTTGTTCATGACTATCACCAATGCTAACTTCGATAAAGTAAAATTTGTTGAGTTTATTCGCGAAGGTCTTAGATTAAAGGAAGAAATTAAAAATCAAGCTGAAGAGGCTGGCGTTTCTTTCGGTGAACTTCACCATTCTGCAACATGGTTTGCTGAAACAGAGAATGACTTTGATGCAAAAGCTCGTGTAGTTGGTATTTTGGCTACAGAAAACGAAGATGTTAGATCATTAAGAGAATTATTAATTTACGGATTGAAAGGTTTTGCAGCTTATGCAGAGCATGCTTACAACTTAGGTCTTGAAAAAGTTGAAATGTATGCTTTCATGCAAAAAGCACTTAAAGCAACTACTGACGATACATTATCTGCTGATGATTTAGTAGCTCTTGTTATGGAATGTGGTGCTAATGGTGTAACGGCTATGGCAACTCTTGATGAAGCAAATACTTCAGCTTACGGTAACCCAGAAATTACAGAAGTAAATATAGGTGTTAGCAACAAGCCAGGTATCTTGATTTCAGGTCACGACTTGAAAGACATGGAAGACTTGTTAAAGCAAACTGAAGGAACTGGTGTAGATGTTTACACTCACTCTGAGATGTTGCCAGCTAACTACTACCCAGCATTCAAAAAATATGAGCACTTTGTAGGTAACTACGGAAATGCGTGGTGGAAGCAAAACGAGGAATTCGAAACATTTAACGGACCTATCTTGTTTACTACTAACTGTATTGTTCCTCCAACTGCGAAGTCTACATATCAAGATAAAGTATATACAACGGGAGCTTCTGGTTTCTCAGGATTCAAGCACATTACTGCTGATGAGAATGGTAAAAAAGATTTCTCTGAAATTATTGAGAAAGCTAAAGCTTGTGCTGCTCCAACTGAAATTGAAAACGGAACTATCATTGGAGGATTTGCTCACAATCAGGTTATGCAATTAGCTGATAAAGTGGTTGATGCTGTTAAAACTGGTGCTATCCGTAAGTTCTTCGTTATGGCAGGTTGCGACGGTCGTATGAAAGGTCGTGATTACTATACTGAATTTGCTGCTGCTTTACCACAAGATACTGTTATTTTAACTGCAGGTTGTGCTAAGTACCGTTATAACAAGCTTGAACTTGGTGATATTGGAGGTATTCCAAGAGTATTAGATGCAGGTCAGTGTAACGATTCTTATTCATTAGCAGTTATTGCATTGAAATTGAAAGAGGTATTTGAATTGAACGATATCAATGAGTTACCAATTGCATACAACATAGCATGGTACGAGCAGAAAGCTGTTATTGTATTGTTAGCTCTTCTTTCTTTAGGTGTTAAGAATATTCACCTAGGACCAACATTGCCAGCATTCCTTTCACCAAATGTAGCTAAAGTATTAATTGATACATTCGGAATCGGTGGAATTGGTACTGTAGATGAAGACATGAAAATGTTCTTGAACTAGTAGAATTTTAAACTATATAAATAGCATTCTGGATTTGGGTTAGGAATGAGGAGTTTTGATTCCGGAATGCTTTTTACTTTGATCTAATTTTTATTGAATTAGAAAGATTTTAGGGTTAGAAGAATACTGCCTGATTAGTACTTGTAGAAGTTCTTTTCAGGCAGTATTTTGTTTTACTATCTTGTACAAATTAAACAGATTAAATGGCTGCCAATAAAACTATCTCTTTTCTAAAAAAGTATCACAAGTATCCTTCTCTTGTTTTTACCTTATTCATTATCTTTTTTTCCATTTCGGGGATCATTATGAATCATCGTTCTCTATTTTCGTCTATTGATGTGAATAGAAAGTATTTGGGAAACGAGTATCAGTATAAGAATTGGAACAAGGCTGCTGTAAAATCAGTTATTCAATTGAATGGAGACACTGTATTAATTTATGGGAATATTGGTGTTTGGAAAACATCGGATAATTTTCGAACCTATTCTGATTATAATAGTGGATTTCCAAAGGGGGTAGATAATAGAAAGATTGAGAAAATGATTCGGACCTCCTCAGGTGAAATTTATGCAGGTACTTTATTTGGTCTGTATCAATTAGTGAATCAGAAATGGAATAAGATTGAATTGCCTGTAGATGAAATGCGGGTTGTCGATTTAATGGAAGTTGATTCGAATTTGTATGTCCTAACCAGAAGCAATTTGTTAAAACAAAGCGAATCAGGATTTCAGCTTATTGAAATTCAGGCAAGTGACGATTATGACGGGAAAACAAGTGTGTTTAGAACCCTTTGGGAGATTCACAGTGGTGAAGCATTTGGAATATTAGGAAAACTATTTGTTGATTTTCTTGGACTTGTATTTTTATTTTTGAGTTTCAGCGGACTGGTTTATTTTCTCTTTCCCAAATGGATTAAAAGAATTAAGAAACGGGGAGGTGGAGCTAAAAGAAAAGTTCGTTTCCTAAAATTCAATTTAAAATGGCACAATCATTTAGGGAATTGGCTAATTATCTTTTTGATTTTAAGTACTCTTACCGGAATGTTTTTACGTCCACCATTGTTAATTGCCATTGCTAGCGCTGGTGTTGATAAAATTCCATTCACCCACCTCGATCACCCTAACCCTTGGTATGATCAGTTACGAAGAGTAATTTATGATGAGGAATTGAAGCGTATTGTTCTGGCTACCAACGAAGGAATTTATTACAGTGATGATTTCTTTATATCACCGCCACAAAAATACTTAGCCCAACCACCAATCTCGGTTATGGGCGTTAATGTTCTTGAAAAAGCTGGTAAAGGACAATATCTGATTGGTTCATTCAGTGGAATATTTTACTGGATGCCTGAAAGAAATTTGGTTTTCGATTACATTACCAAAAAACCACATGTTCAGGTAAAAAGAATGGGACCGCCTATTGCAGCTCATCCAATTGCAGGATATTTGAAAGATATAGAAGGGAAGGAAATTCTATTTGATTACAATTTGGGAGCAGGCAATCTTTCCGATAATAGTGGTTTTACACAAATGCCTCAAGAAATTGAAAATAGTAGGATGTCATTATGGAATCTTTGCCTAGAGATCCATACCGGAAGAATTTATCAATACATCTTTGGTAAATTTTATATTCTTTTTATTCCCATTGCAGGTTTATCCATTTTATGGATTTTGATAGTTGGTTATTTGCTATATAGAAAACAGAGAAAAAGAAGTGTGTGATTTACAAAGAAGTTGCTTAGAATCTCCTGGATTCTGAGCAACTAATATAGATTCTTCTTATTTCTTTTGGTGGGATAAAAGCCATTCGTACAGTTTAGGATTGGCATAGGTCTTCGTCCATGAGTCGTGAGTAGCCTCTGGATATATTGTAAATTTTACTTTGCTGCCTAATTCTTTAAGTTTATTCACCATCTCTTCTGATCTTAAAAGAGGTACAACTTGATCTTTTGCACCGTGAAATACCCATATAGGCATAGATTTTACAGCCTTAAGTTTACTTGGATCTCCACCACCACAAATGGGTGCAGCGGCTGCGAATAAATCAGGTTTGGCAACAATCGATTCCCAGGTCCCGAATCCTCCCATGCTTAATCCGGTAAGGTAAATCCTCTTTTTATCGATAAGATATTTGGCAATGATTTCTTCATAAAATGGAAGCAGAATTTCTTCGTTCCAATAAATGGTATCAGGACATTGAGGAGAAATGGTAATGAAAGGAAAATCTTTCTTCTCATCTAAAAATGATGGCGGTCCATGAAGCTTTAACTTAGTCAAATCATCGCCTCTTTCTCCCATTCCATGTAGGAATATTAATAAAGGCAAGTTCTCATCACCTTCGTTAATTTCGGGAAAGTATTCAAGATATTTAACACCTAATTTCGAGACTTGTTCTGTTTGTTGTGCTTGCATTTTTCCAATAAATAAGACTGATAAGACAATGCTTAGAAAATAAAATTTAAACATGTTGAGTATTTTAGTTTAGCTAAATCTAGTAATAGATATTGATATGTGAAAAAGGAAATTTATTATTTAACGAAAGTGAGTATCTTTGTGGCGTTCTTAAATATTTAGTACATGTTTAATTTTGATGATATAAATTTGGACCGTATTGTGGTTCATAATGTTGGTAATAAGCATTTAGAAGAAGATCTGAAACTTTCAAAATCGGAAATTCAGATTGAAGATGAAGATGTTAGAGATATCCTATTAAAGTATTTTTTGACTGCTTTTAATAAGGAGGAGTTCTATCATTTCCAGAATGAAGCTGGTTTAAGCATGAACGAAGTGTATTGTTATGCTTCGGAATATTTCGAGAATAATGAGAGTTTTTACGATCAATCAACCAGTATTGCTGTTCATTTGTTCGAGAAATCGAATCACCCGAATATTAAAGGTGGAGAGTTTTACCTGGTGGCTTTTTCAGGTTGTGTGGTCGATGGAGAGGTGTGCGACGCTCTTGGTATTTTTAAATCGGAGAACAAAGATACCTTCCTGAAAGTGTATCAGAAGCAAGAGAATTTTGAGCTGGGCTGCGAACATGGTATCAATATCAAGAAGTTAGATAAGGGTTGTTTGATATTCAATACCGAAAAAGACAAAGGCTTTAAGGTTTGTATCGTTGATAAAACAAATCCTAATAAAGATGCAGTTTACTGGAAAGATGAGTTTTTAGACTTGAAGTTGAGGGAAGATAATTTTTATCATACCCAAAATTATTTGGACATGTGTAAGGGATTTATTGGTGATGTTTACAACGACGAAAACGAGGTTGCAAAGGCAGATCAGATTGATTTAATGAACAAGTCGATCAATTTTTTTAAGGATAAAAAGGAATTTAACGAGGATTTGTTCAAGCAAGAGGTGATTGAAGAACCTGAGGTAGCTTCTGCCTTCGAAGAGTATAAAGATTACTATCAGAATGAACATGGTACTGCCATTGAGCAGGAATTCGATATTAATAATGATGCAGTGAAAGGCGAGCAGCGATACTTTAAGCACATTCTAAAATTGGATAAGAATTTCCATGTATATATTCATGGTCAGCGAAAGTTTATCGAGAAAGGATACGATGCAGCTCGTGATTTAAGTTATTACAAACTGTTTTTCAGAGAAGAAAATTAAGTAGAGACGCAATGTTTTGCGTCTTATTGTACAAGTCTATAGTTTAAGCTAACTAGTATAATACAGCAAGTATAAAGTATAAAGTATAAAGTATAAAGTATAAAGTGGAAGCTTTCTCAATTGTGGGAAGGCTTCTTTTGTTTTTGCTTAGAAGTTTAAGATTTCTGATTGCTAATCTGAAGATGGTAAGCTCTCGTTTATGATTGGTCGACACTACTTTAAGCTTTCTAAGTACACGTTTAAGGTTTGTCGATGACGCGGATTGTCAAAGGAGTACCGACAAGCCTTTGGGAAGCGACGACAAGGCATTGGGGTGAAGCGACAAGCTATTGGGAAGCGATGACAAGCCTTTGGGATGTAACGACAAGTCATTGGGAAGCGACGACAAGTTTTAGATGTGTAAGGACAAGACAGTGGCTTCTTTCGGAAAAGTATTGGCTTTTGTCTGCAAAAGATAAAGTAGTAACAACTAATCTTTGGCTTTGAGGAACAAGTGTAAGAGAAGTGTCGACAATACTTAAAGATGAACCGACACATTACAGAGCAGAAACAATTTATTGAAGATGTTCACCTACATGAAATAAACAAGGTCAAACTACAGATAGGAAAGTTAATGGAGGCTTAAAAGTTAACTACTTTACCTTAACCTTATAACCTAAAGCTGGTTCATTGTTGAAATAAATCACCAACTCATCTGTGCCCTTAAATTCTGGATAGATTTTAAAAGTAAGAGAATCATTTTTTCGGATGACTTTTACTCTTTGACCGAATTTGTCTCTTTTAAAATGATAAGCAACTTCAGTTCCTTCTGCTACATTTAACAATTGAAACTCAAGAGCAGCTCCCTTTTTGATGTTTTGAATGCCTTTTTTAGGGGAGACTAACTCAATATCTTTACCCAAAAAAGCCTTAAATGCAATGGGCTGAAGCGCAAAGTCGGAAGTATTTTGGATGGTTTGAGTTAGCAACCATTTTTGATCATCCGGATAATGTTTCATGGCAAATTCTTCTGGCGACGATGCGAAATAGGCAGGAGAATATTCCTTGTTGAATTTCATCTTGGAATAATCGACCCATCCGGCAGCCCAGGTAACGTCAAGTAATAGCCACTTATCATTAATTTTTACAGCATTCCAGGCATGATTCGAAGGAAGGTTTTCATTACCAATTTCCGAGACATACCTTCGAGCTGTACCAGGAACGATTTCACATTCAATATTCATTTGATTGCACAATTCCTGATAAAGGGTCGAATAGCCTTCGCACAATGCCTTTTTCTTTTTCAGGCTACGTTCAGCCAAGTCAATTCGGAATTGTTTCTTTTTGGCAGCCAACTCTTCTTCTGTTCGGTACGAAAAACGAACTCGTTGCGAACGGTTAACTTGTTTGGTGTCGTAAGCCACATGCATGGCAATCCAGCTAAAAGCAGCATTTGCTTTGTCTTTATCCGTTGTAAAATCATTCTCAATTTTACTGACCAACTCATTGGTTGAAGCAAAA
>Ga0209379_10001591_pt1 | contig 14682 bp, 15 predicted proteins | sample tdDd001_FD_187124 | JGI IMG/M metagenome (GOLD analysis project Ga0209379, IMG submission 187124) | Marine sediment microbial communities from the Atlantic coast under amendment with organic carbon and nitrate - tdDd00.1 (SPAdes)... | ecosystem: Environmental > Aquatic > Marine > Coastal >...
TCTACAATGAAAAAAGATTTCAAAAAAAATTAGGATGCTTGGCTCCGATGGAATATCGAAACCTTGCATCCAAATGTGCGTAATTATTTAATTAAATTACCTGTCTACTTGACAAGGGTCAGTTCAAGGTGCTGGTTTTCTAAATGCTTGCATACAAATCTATCAGAAGTGTCAGATTATATCTGACCAATAAATTAATTCATTCTCTCTCAAAGAATTAATATAGACTAACTGTAAAACATCAAACTACTTATGATGAATTACCAAGGATTGTAATCTGTGTTATATAATCTTGGAATTACTTTTCTAATTTTTATTGGAGCTTGAGGTACTTCACTTAACATAATAGTAGCTGTATCGTAAAACTCTCCAGTATCAGATTGAGCAGTAATAGTTAAAGTCTGCTCACCAATTTCGCCTCTCGGGAAAGTATCTTTAAACGTCACGAGACCATTCCTATCAATTGTTAAGAATTGATTTTCTTCAATTGTCCATAAAATATCGTAGTTTGATAAACCATTCATTTTAACATTAAAATTAAATGTTTGTGATGGATGAATATCTACGAACTTGTCTGCAATTGAAAATGCAACTGGTGCGTTGAAGCTTTTTATTTGATCAAAATTAACAGCTCCTTTAGGAGGTTCTGATACCAATATTTTGGCTGATACAGAATAATCTCCCATTACAGAATATGCTGTTATTGTGTATGTTTCTTCTCCTAAACCACTGTCCACTATATTATCTTTAACTGTAACAATCCCATTGTTATCAACTGACAGATATTCTTCATCATCTAAGTGCCAGGTTACTGCACAGCAGGATAAACCTTTAACCTTAACATTAAAGTCAAAGCTTTCATTGTAGGTTAATTCGACAAACTCTGCATTCATAATCAAATAAACATCATCAGATCCACTAACTGTTAGTGAAAATACAAATACTAAGATTAAGGTTAGAGTGAGTAATCGACCTGCCATATTCCATTTGTTATGTTTCATTATAATCACTTCCCAATCATTTCAACCATTTTGCTGACACTCGTGAAGTTTAATGCAAACATTTATGATAGGAATATACCTATTGCATACCCTACATAGTAAACAGCAAACGAATTAAGACTATGTACTCCTATTTGATTAGTAAAAATATCTTTATGAAATAGTAGAGGTATTGAAACTTTATACGTGCAATGTGACTATACAAATGAAAATTTCTTAGAAAAGCGAAGAATACAGATAATAGAAGAAATTTAGATTATTCACATGAGTGGAATAGATTTGCATAAAAAAAAGAGCAAATAAATTTGCTCTAAGATTTCTAGTATTGTGGTTGTACTTTCTTTTTACTTGTTCTGCTTTCATAGTAGATATTTGCTACACAAAATCCTATAACAGCAGGCACTACCCATGGTAATCCAAGAGTATTCAGTGGTAATAGATCAAGGCTTTTTGATATAGTATCTGTAAATAATCCTAATTCACCGATTCCCTGTGGAATACTAACAAGGCTAGTGGCAATGACAGTCCACTTAAATGCTTTTTTATACTTGATGAAATCACCTGCAATATTAAGGAATACTAATACGATTCCTAATGGATAAATCATTGTTAAAAGTGGACCTGCAACTGAAACAATGAACTCCACACCTCCCATAGCCATAAGCCCCGAGACGATAATACTTAAAGTAACGATCATATTGTACTTAATAAATTTTGGTGTGATTTGATCGAAAAACTCACTTGCTGCAGCAGTAATACCTATAGAAGTTGTTAAACAAGCAAATGATACACAAACACCTAATAGTATACTACCGATATTTCCTAAAATGGCTTGAACAATTGTAACAGTCATCAATGAACGACTATCAATGCCTTGTAAGAAGGATTGTCCATTTGCTCCTAGTATAAGTAGACCACCATAGATAAGCCCGAGACCTATTGCTGCAATAATACCTGCACGCCATGTTATTCCTAAGAATTTACTTTGATGATATCCTTTATCTTTTAATGTTTTTAAGATAATTGATCCCAGCATAATAGCAACAAATAAATCCATTGTTTGATAACCACCTGTGAAACCGATTTTAAAGGCCTCGTGATTACTTGAAATTGGTGTACCAATACCTTTTACGATACCAAGTCCTACAATGAAGACTAGTAATGTTACTAGAATAGGTGTCATCCATTTTCCGATAATATCTATAATTGAACTTTGTTTAATTGAGAATAACCAAGTTAATACAAAGAATATGACGATGATGCTCCATGCTGGTATTTCTGGAAATATTGGTTGAATACCCATTTCAAATGTTGTAGCACCAGTTCTTGGTACGCCCATAAATGGTCCTAAAATGAGAGCAATAATTAATCCAAATACGATTGAAAATTTCTCCCCAACGTGTTTTCCGAAGTCTTTAATAGAACCGCCTGCTTTAATAACAGCAATAATACCTAGAATAGGCATCCCGATACCTGTGATAAAGAATCCGACCATTGCTAATAAATAATCTGTTCCTGCTAGATTACCAATTGCAGGAGGAAATATTAAGTTTCCAGCACCAAAAAACATGGCGAATAATGCTAAACCTAAAATGAGAATATCTGATTTTTTCATAGTATAATCCTTTCGTTAAAAATTTAACACATTTACATCTTGGATTATACTCTAAAATAAAATAATTGCAAGGGAAAAACCGCTAAATAACTGAAATAACTATATTCAGACAATTTTGAATATATAGATATATTGTGAAAAATATAACGGAATGTAGTGTTTTCAATAAAAAAGAATACTATTATGTATTCTTTTTCACTTGATATATCTATATGCTGGTCTTAAAATCTTAGGGTTAGAAAGTAGTGTTTCTATTCTATGTGCACTCCAACCAACAATACGGGCTGCTGAAAAGAGTGGAGTATACAAATCTCTAGGAATATTAAGTAATCGGTATACGAGATTTGCATAAAAATCAGTATTGGCGCAGATTTGTTTGCCTTTAAGTTCAAATATCAGTTTTTTCCCAATCGATTCTATATTCTCATAAAGATAATAGAGTGGAAGTTGATTTTTTTCCTCTGCAAGTAACTTTGCCTTTTCTTTTAATATTTCTGCTCTCGGATCAGATTTAGTATAAACAGCATGACCCAATCCATATATTAGTCCCAATTGGTTATTTGTCTCCATAGAAATGATTTTTCTTAGATACTCTTTTAATGATGAGATATCTCTGTTATGACAGTTTGCAATGATATCATCTATCATTGTACCCACTAACTCATTAGCGCCTCCATGTTTTGGTCCTTTAAGAGAACCAACTGCTGCTGCCATAGCAGAGTAAGTGTCTGTGCCAGTTGTCGTAACTACAGTAGTGGTAAAGGTAGAGTTATTTCCACCACCATGTTCAGCGTGTAGTACAAGTAGCATATCAAGAACTCTTTCTTCAAGTTGTGTATATTGATTATCCGGTCTTAACATATGCAAGATGTTTGCAGCAGTTCGTTTATTTAAGTCAGGTTTATGTATATACAAACTCTTACCTTGAAAGTAGTGTGCTTTTGCATGGTAACCATAGGATAATATTGTTGGTAAAGCTGCGATAAGACGGATGCACTGAATTAATTGGTTATCAATTGACATATCCTCTGGGTTATCGTCGTATGAGTAAAGAACAAGCAGAGCTCTTTGAATTTTATTCATGATGCTTCTGCTTGGATTTTTTAGTATCATATTTTCAGTAAAATCAGGAGGTAGTGTTCTTGATAAACTTAAAATCGATTGAAAATTATTAAGCTCCTCTATACTTGGGAAATGACCAAAAAGTAGAAGATAGGCAGTTTCTTCAAAACAAGTTGCACCTTCATATTTTTTAATGATTTCTTCTATTGTATGATTGCGATAGGTGAGTTGACCCCTTGAAGGAATAATTTTTCCATCAACTGAATCATAACCTTTTACATCACCAATTTTTGTGAGGCCAACTAATACTCCTGAACCATCAGAATTTCTTAAACCAGACTTTACACCATGGCATTTGAATAATTCTTTTGGTATGGTGTTATTTGAGATTGCATTTTCAATCATTCGTGAGTTTAGCATGATTTACCTCCATATTCTCTATTAAGTACTCTGCAAAGGACGAACAAGTATGAGAACCGCCTAAATCTGTTGTTGTTTCATTTAAGTGTACAGCTTGCTTAATCGTATTTTTAAGTGAAATAGCTTCTTTTATATAGCCAATATGTTCTAACATTAGACAAGTGGAGAGTAACAGGCTAATTGGATTGGCAATATTTTTGCCTGCAATATCAGGAGCAGTACCATGAACAGCTTCAAATATTGCAATATCATCTCCTAGGTTAACACCTGGCACAACGCCTAAACCACCTACAAGTCCAGCGCATAAATCTGACAATATATCACCATAAAGATTTGGAGCCACAATGACATCAAATTGTGATGGATTTAGCACCAACTGCATACACATATTGTCAACAATGATATGTTCAAACTCAATATCTGGATATTCCTTTGAAAGCTCTTGTCCGATAGATAAAAATAATCCATCCGTCAGTTTGAGGATATTGGCTTTATGTACCAAGGTAACTTTTCTACGATGATAATCTCTGGCGTATTCAAATGCTGCGGAAATAATATTTGTACTACCTTTACGAGTTATCTTTCTATTAGCATGAAATTCATCATCAGAGATTTTTACTTCTTCTCCAATGTATAAGCCTTCGGTATTCTCTCTAAATATCACAAGATTTAGATCACTTCTCAGGTCATCTATTGGACGAAAGTTGACACCTAAATCAAATGTTTGCCTGAGTTGTACATTAAGGCTTTTATGTCCATGTCCAATAGGTGTTGCAAGTGGTCCCTTTAGAACCACTTTGTTGTTTTGTATACTATTTTTCAAGTCATCAGATAAGAAAGCAGTTGTTATATTCTGTTCATCCCATTCTATATCTAAATTCATAGCATTAATGACTTGCTGAGTTGCGTGAACTATTTCTGGTCCAATGCCATTACCAGGTATCAATGTAATCTTCATTTTGCCTCCTCATATTTAATTGCCCCACCACTAAGAAGTACGTCTTTTTCTCTATCTGAACATTGAAGAATGACTTCATAAACTTCGCCTTTGGTGATATTACTTACTTGAATATGTCTTAAGTCTGTTAATATTATTTTTAGTTCATCGTCCATATTTACTTTTAAGTAATCAGAAGAATCCTTAAAAATTAATGGCAAAATACTAGAGTTGATTAAGTTTTTCTTATGAATTCTTGCATAAGATTTTGCGATAATTGCCTGAATACCTAAATAGAGTGGCAAGAGTGCAGCATGTTCTCTAGAGGATCCTTGCCCATAGTTGTCTCCGGCAATTAAGATTCCAGTTTTATAAGTCTGTGTTTTTTCATAAAAATCAGGATCCAAACTTTTAAACATATGTTTTGATAGTGCTGGGATATTTGATCTTAAAGGTAGCAGTTTGGCATTAGAAGGCACGATATCATCTGTTGTGATATTGTTGTTACCTTTAAACAAAACTCGACCATGTAAATAGTTGTCTTTAACTTTTCCTTGTGGAAATGGGTATATATTTGGACCTGCAATGATTTTTGCTTTTGAATCACCTTTATAGTAAATAAAGTAGTTGTCATTAATTAAGTAAGAGTCGGGTTCGTATGAACTAAGTGATAGTTCATCAGGTGAAGTCAAAACCCCTGTAATTGCACTTATTGCTGCTGTTTCCGGACTTACCAAGTATACTTCCGCATCTTTCGTACCACATCTACCTTTAAAATTCCTGTTAAATGTTCTAAGAGATATCCCTTTTGATTTTGGTGCTTGTCCCATACCAATACAGGGACCACAAGCAGGTTCTAATAGTCGTGCACCAGCAGTAATCATATCTGCTAAAGCTCCGTTATTGGAGAGCATACTGACAATACTGTTTGAGCCAGGAGATATTACGAGATTAACATTTGGATGTACTCGATTTCCTTTTAGTATTTGAGCAACTTTCATTAAGTCGTCATATGAGGCGTTTGTACAACTGCCTATAGCAACTTGGCCAATGACTAAACCCTCAAGTGATTTGACTGATTTAACATTATCAGGACTATGAGGACAAGCTATCTTGGGTTCTATTGTACTTAAGTCTATATCTAAGGTGTCATCATAATAGGCATTTTCATCTGCTTTTAAGGACACATAATCTGATAACCGGTTTTGCTTATTCAGGAAATTTCTTGTCTGCTCATCACTAGGGAAGATAGAGCTTGTTGCACCGAGTTCAGTTCCCATATTAGTGATAGTAGCACGTTCTGTTAAAGAGAGAGTTTGAACACCAGGGCCTGAATATTCTAGAATATATCCAACGCCACCTTTAACTGATAGTTTCTGAAGTACTGTCAAAATAACATCTTTAGCACTTGAGTTATTACAAAGCCTACCAGTAAGTCTGATATTCATGACCTTTGGAACTGTTAAGTAGTAATATCCTTTTGCGATACCAATTGCAATATCTAAGCCACCTGAACCAATTGCTAAAGCACCCATAGCGCCACTCGTTGGAGTATGTGAATCTGAGCCTATTAAAACGATACCTGGTTTAGTAAAACGTTCTAAGTGTAATTGATGACAAATTCCATTACCTGCTTTAGAGAACACAATGCCATATTTTTCACAGACTGATCGAATAAATTCATGATCATCTGCATTTTCAAACCCTAGTTGTAATGTGTTGTGATCAACATATGCTACAGAAAGCTCTGTTTGTTTAGATGCATTTCTAATAGCTTCTAGTTGAAGATACGCCATGGTTCCTGTTGTATCTTGAGTCAATGTTTGATTAACTTTTATTTGAATTTCTGTACCAACTTTCAACTGTCCCTGAATCAATTTACTTTCAAGTATTTTGTATGTAAGGTTCTTTCTCATATAGCCTCCTTTGTATAATTGTATACGATTATACCGTTTAGTAAATTAACTGTCAACATATTTATACATAATAATTTATGAAGATACAAAAAGAGAACCCAATTTCTTGGATCCTCTTTAGCAAGGAGATGAGTTATTCAAATAAATATCGGAAATCACCATAGCCTTCTTTTTCTAAATCATCTTTAGAAATAAACCTAAGTGACGCTGAGTTCATACAATATCTTAATCCTGTTGGTTTTGGACCATCGTTAAAGACGTGACCTAGATGTGAGTCCCCAACTTTACTCCTAACTTCAGTTCTTGTTGAAAAGAGTTGGTTGTCTTTATGGAAAGTAAAGTTTTCTATAACCAAGACATCATAGAAACTGGGCCATCCTGTACCTGATTTATACTTGTGTGTGCTTGAAAAAAGCGGTTCTCCTGAGACAATATCTACATAGATACCTTCGTCCTCATTATCCCAATAAGCATTATCAAAGGGAGGTTCTGTACCATTTTCTTGTGTTACACGTTTTTGTAAATTTGTTAACATATTTATTCTTTCCTCCTTATTAAATGTAGTAGAAAAGTTCTTTTGGAAGTCAATTGTAGGCTCTGTATTATAGTAGTTTTGATGTTGTTCATCAGCAATGTGGAATCCTGTAGATTCAATAATTCTAATATCATCTGTTTTATCTCTAAAAAAGGCTTCTGCAATTATTCTTTCTTGGTCAGTTTCATAGAAAACTTTAGCGTAACAAGAAGTGTAATTGTCTTCTGGATTTAAAAACTCCCAAAATATGACCAATAGATCTTCATAGGAAAGGACTCTAGTATCATAATATACTCTAACAGCTTCTGACTCTAAGCTGACCAATTCATAAATTGGATTTTTATCTTCAAGTTCATTGAAACCAGATACGGCATCAATAACACCTATATACTTTTCGAATCCCGATTCGACTCCCCAAAATCAGCCTGCGGAGAAGGTTGCATAATCATATGCATTTTGATTTGCTGTAATAAATAAGCTTATGAGAATAACAAGAATAAGGAGTATGGATAATTTTGATTTCATAATACCTCCTTATAATTATTGTATACCTGTTTCGTACACAATAAAAGTATATTTAATCTTTTTTAATATATTCACTCGTTGTATAATAGGAGTCGGAGGTGTATTATGTACTATCATAAAGAATATATTAGACCAAGATATGAAGAAACTGATCAAATGGGTGTGATTTACCATGGTAACTATATAACTTGGTTTGAACAGGCTAGAAGTGGCTTCTTCAGAGCGTTAGGTTACTCGTATAAACGATTAGAAGATGAAGGATTTTGGATTCCTGTTATTGAAGTAGGGTGTAAATATTTTGCTCCTGCTAAATACGATGAAGAGGTATATGTAAAAACATCCATAGCATCTCACTCAGGGGTACGTATTGAACTAAAATACGAGGTTTATGACGTAGAAACAGAAACCCTATTGGTTGAAGGATTTACAAAACATGCTACAACAAATAAGCAGTTAAGACCCATTAGTCTTAAGAAGAAAACCCCTGAACTATATAATTTAGTTTTATCATGTATGGAAAACGAGTAAATGACTTACTCGTTTTTTTGAATGTATTTTATTAAGTCAAATTTTTAATATTCCATTGAGATATTTTGGGTAAAGAAGCAATAGGGGAGATGATAGAATGAAGAGATTAATGGGTCTATTTTGTTTGATTATTTTAGTGAGCTGTACGCCTGTTTTAGATAATCAAGTCACCGAAAATATTGTAGAGCCGATTCTTGTTGAAGAACCTACAGGTTTTGATCATGTTATTCTAGAGATAATCAACACGAAGTTACAGGCAATTAGGAATGATGATTTGGACTTATATATGTCTACGGTGACAAATCTAGATGAGTATTATTACAATGAGCAAGGTCGATGGTTCAAGGAAATGACAAAGGACGAAATAAAGAATCTAAATTTACAAGTTATTTCTACAGAAACAATAGATGAGCAGACGGCTGTTGTTTATATACATCAAACTCATGATACAAGAGAACACTTTGATTTTGAGTATCCACTTCTATTCAAAAAAGAAGAAGGCATTTGGAAAGATCATGGTTACTATTTTATGATCTATGAAACGGATCGATTTATAGTTAAGTATATGCCTGATGAAAGTAGAGTCGAGGAATTTTCAGAATATCTGAATAATGCATACGATACTTTAGACACAATTTTTGATGAAAAAGCTGATAAGAGTTTTGAATTGAAGTTGTTTAGTGATAGAGAATTGTTAAGACAGAGGACAGTTCCATCGATAACCTGGTTATTCACTGGTTGGGCTGAGCCTAATGAGTCTTTAAAAATGTATACTGGACATCAATATGATGGCTATCAAGGGACGATGCAGCATGAATTGGTCCACCACATTACTATAAAAATATGTAACAACAACTTAGATGCATGGTTGTTAGAAGGTATGGCTATGTATTATGGTAACATTTACTTCGAAGAGAATGTAAAGGGTGAGAGAAGGGCAATTGATTATCACGAAATGAGAAAAGGCATTGATTATCTTGAAAGTGTGGATTTATATAATACTTCAGGTGAAGAAGTTAGGAATTGGTATAACAACAGTTACCTTATTACTCGTTATATTATTGAGACTTATGATCACGATACTGTGATGGCTTTATTCTATGAGGCTGGTAAGAAACCTTTCAATAACAGTGTTACAAATGATAATTATTATATGGATAACAGAATAACAACTCATGAAGTTATTGAGACTGTTCTAGGTATGACCACTGACGAGTTATCAGATCAGTATAAGTTATGGTTAGATGAAAACTTCGAATAAAAAAACAGCACATTGTGCTGTTTTTAATATTCTCCAATAAAGTTGATATAAGATGGTTCTAATTGTGGTTCTAAGAAGCTGTATCCAGCATAGTTCTCTACTGGTTGACCATTAACTGTTATAACCACCTTGATGATGTTGGGATTGGATGTAAATGAGTATAAGATACTGTTTATCATCAATCTTCTATAATCGGGTTGGTTCTCATAAGCTGTTAGGAAAGCTTCATTAAAGTCAGCAGTAATGGTTGTTCCTTCAATCATAAATGTATTCATTTCAACTTCTGGTGGAATGATTTGAGTCCACTGTTTATCATCAATGTAGCCTGTTTTTAGTATGTTGAATATAGATAATATTTCATCATAAACATTTTCTTCAGTGATTTCAAATGGCATCAAGTATCTCTTATCCGTTGAATTTGCTTCAGTTAAATATACTTGTGTGGCTGTGTTTTGTTCGTATACTTGCGATAAGTCTACATTATAGAATGTATCTGGAAGTTGTTGATCATTAACATACAGTGACAATCTATCAATATGTGGTAATCGAGTTAATGATTTAATCAAAGCTTCTACTGCGAGATTAGCTTCAATGTCATTATCAATAACTTTGTTAATTTCATCTGAATACATAAACACACCATAGTATGCAGGACCTAATTTCTGTACACTAGATTTCTGAGGAATTACAGCTTCAGTAGATAATCCATAACCAATCGGTGGTGGGTTATAAAGTCTGTTTCTGACTTCCACTGTGATTTTTTCTGGATAAGTCACACTCATATAAACTGGTACAAGATGGGTTGCATCTTCATTCTTAAAGAATGTTTTATATATAAAGTTACCATTATTTTGAGCGGAACCATTATTTACATACTCAATATCAGGTCGGTATGCAATTGGGTACACATACGGCTCAATGTCTTTATCAATAAATGATATTTCAGCATCAAAGAAACCATCTCTATTTAACTTTAAGTTATAATAGTCTAATTCTAATTCATAATTAATAACTGCTGTATCATTGTCATAACTGATAGCAGAATTTTTTATAACTTTATCAGCACCTAGAATTTGAAAAACTTCATCATTCTGATATAAGGTAATGTTGATATCATTAAAATTATAGTTACTTTCATATTCTGAAGGTATATTTGTTTTTAGTGTCAAAATGATACTGGTTGGGTTGTATATTCTATCCGTATTACCAGTATGATAAGTTACTTCATAACTTGGGACAAATGATTCATCTACAGAAATAATTTCCTCTTCTATAGGTTCATCCTCTGAAGAGAAGATATCACCAAAATCTAGCATTTCTAGAGTGGCTGTATTTATTGGTAATACAGCAAGTGTAAAGCAAACTACTACAATAAAAAATATATTTATAAATAAACGTGTCACGTCTTAAGTCCTCCTAAATAATCACATACTTCAATTATAGTGCAAAATGTGAAATATGGCTACTTGTTATTTAGTAAATTAATTACATTTTCATATTAATTTTAATGAATATACGATTATTGAGTAATTTGAGAGAATAGAGAGAGTGCGAAGCACTACAATCTATGATATAATAAGTGGTCAATGGGAGGTCTTATGTTAGATAAAAATAAACGGTATGATATAGAAATTATAGATTTAGGTGATAATGGTGAAGGTATTGGAAAAGTAGATGACTTTACTGTTTTTGTTCATGGTGGTATTCCAGGTGATAAAGTTTCTGCCAAGATTATTAAAGTCAAGAAACAATATGCAATTGGAATTGTCGATAATATCATAGAACCTTCTAATATGAGACAAATACCAACTTGTCCTTATATTAAATGTGGCGGTTGTCAAACTCAGATGATTGATTATAACTCACAGCTCATTCTTAAGAAAAAACTAGTTGAAGATGCTATGAAACGTATAGGTGGATTAGATGTAAAAGTCGAAGATGTTCTAGGTATGGATGAGCCGATTTGCTATAGAAATAAATCACAGTATCCAGTAAGAATGGTGGATGGTGAGATTCAAGTAGGTTTTTATAAACAAAGAACTCATGATGTTGTGGACATTGATAAGTGTTTGGTCCAACATCCGTTAGTAAATAAAGTAATGAAGTCTTTGAAAAAGCACTTAAATAGTACTGATATAAAGATTTATAATGAAGAAAAACATAGAGGAATATTAAGACATATTGTAACAAGAATATCTTTTAAGACAAAGGATATGATGTTAATCTTTGTAACAAATACTAAAGAAGAACAAGAAGTATTAAGAGCATTGTCTCAGAAGTTAAAAGAAGAATTTCCTGAGATTAAATCATTTATACAAAACATCAACACTTCTAAAGGTAATAGAGTGATGGGATATGATAATATCACTCTTCTAGGAGATGATAAAATAACAGATTATATAGGTGAACTATCTTTTGAGATTTCACCATTATCGTTTTTACAGGTTAATCCATCACAGACAGAAGTTCTTTACAATAAAGCTCTAGAGTATGCAGATATTTCTAAAGACGATGATGTGTTTGATATATATTGTGGTATTGGTACCATATCACTATTCTTAGCAAAAGATGCAAAAAAAGTAGTCGGTGTAGAACTTATTGATGTTGCTATAAAAGATGCAAAAGAGAATGCACTTAACAATGGGATTGATAATACAGAATTTCATTCTGGAAAAGCAGAAGTTGTTATACCAGAACTCTATAAAAAAGGCTATAAAGCAGATGTAGTAGTTGTCGATCCACCTAGAAAAGGTTGTGAAAAAGAAGTTCTAGATACGATACTTAAGATGGCACCAGAAAAGCTTGTTTATGTATCTTGCAAACCATCTACATTGGCTAGAGATTTAAAAATCCTTTCAGACAAGTATACAATAGAACTTATTCAACCAGTTGATCTTTTTCCATTTACAACTCATGTGGAAACTGTGGTTAGACTATCGTTGAAATAACTGCGTTTCAGAGGTTTTAATATAAGTAAATAGTAGTAAATTCCGCCAAACTTCCGACAAAAAATGTTGGAAGTTTTTTTATTGGGGAATTCTAGCCTAGATGAATATGGATTACATGAAGCAAGTATTTTACCTGGTACCAATACAACTCTAACAAAGTGTTTGTTCTTCTCAAAAGGACCAGAGCTTGAAGTACTTGTTATTGATAAAAAGGAAAAAGTCGAAGATAATGACTACTTTGTAAATGACTTTATGGAAGGTCTTGTTATTAGAGATGATGTCTCAATGACCAGAAGAATCAAAAGTGTTATTGAGAGTTGGATCAATAGAAATCTTATGGACCAAATAGAAGCAGCCTCTTCTTTAAGGAGTCATCTACATGATTACTTGCAGAGTGAAGATAAGTTTGTTGTTGAAGAGTTTGCTGACTTCTTTAATCATCCCACTTTGTATGAATCCTTGAGTGAACATCTAAAAGAAAGTGGTATAAAAGCTGAGTTTCAATTAGATAAGATTTACATAGAAAAGAATCTACAGAGTAGAAGCTTCAAAACGGATTCAGGCTTTAACATCAGTGGTGGTTGTGATGGATTTAAAGATGTTTCAAAGTTTATTGTAAAAGAAAATGGTGATGGCACCATGGACTATATCATCAAGAATGTAAGAAACATTACTGAGAAGTAGGTGGATATGAGAAAAGAGTTCGTAGGCGTTGGATGGTTGAGTGTTGGTAGTCGAAGAAAGTATACAGTGAGTTTTCCCTTTGATAAAGAGGGCAGATGCAGACATATACATCTCTTTGAAGATCAAGTGCCTTTTTAGAAATTAAAAGACATCCTAACATGAAGAAAGTATCAGACTTTCTAAATAGTAAGTCAGGTATTGAGTATCTCAATGAAAACTATGGCTTTAACATTGATACAGAAATAAAAGCTTGTTGGAGTTGTAAGTATCAAAAGAGTAAAAAGAAATGTAGCGGCTGTAAAGATGAATCAAACCATGCGTTTTCATGGACAATCAAGCAAGAATAACAAGAGGTTAAATGGAAAATAAAATAAAAGAACTTATAGATGCAGGATACACTGTAGAAGATATGTTAAAAGCGATAAGAGATTATCAAAGGAGTAACGCTCATGAAATCATAAGATGTGGGTCATGTAATAAAAGACTTGAAGATATTGATAAAGGAGAAGTTATTATAAAGTGTCGGTGCGGTCAACTAAATAAAATATCATAGAGAGCCAAGAGCTTCAGATTAAATTCTGGAGCTCTTTTTTGGAGATAAGAATGGAAACACTAAAGAGTATAGTTAAAGAACTTAAAACATACAACTTAGTCAAAAACAGAAAAAAACTGCTTGAAGATAAACTTGAGCAGTACGAGGAAAAGAGAAAACCAGAAGAAGAAACTATGCCATGGAAAAATGGATCACTTTATGACATGAAGATGGAATCAATATTAGATGGCATTGATGAGTGTGATAGCATCATTGACAAAGTTGATGGATGGTTAAAAGATTTGGAACCACTTGAAAAGCTCATTATTGAGCAGAGATTCTTTATTGGTATGTCGTGGATTGATGTTAAAGATCAAGCTGGTTACAGTGAACGAACAGTCAGAAAGATTTATAGCAGAGGCTTAGACAAAATTGCAGAAAGATTAGGAGGCAGTTATGCAGATTAAAAAGAATGAAATGACTCAGGCTAAGCAAGAATACAAAAATGAAGTTAGAAGGATGCTCAGAGAGTATAAATATTTGTTAGCAAAACATGAGTCGTGCAAGAAAGAGCTTGCTGAGTTAAATGGGGAAGTGACCGTTGCAGGGTTAAAGTTTGGAAGAACCAAAGTGCAAACATCTGGAATCAATAAATCGACAGAGTTCGATGCTATAAGGAAGTTGACAGCAGAATCAGAGCTCTTAAAGAAGATATACG
>Ga0209379_10001593_pt1 | contig 14664 bp, 14 predicted proteins | sample tdDd001_FD_187124 | JGI IMG/M metagenome (GOLD analysis project Ga0209379, IMG submission 187124) | Marine sediment microbial communities from the Atlantic coast under amendment with organic carbon and nitrate - tdDd00.1 (SPAdes)... | ecosystem: Environmental > Aquatic > Marine > Coastal >...
AACAGTCCTAGATATAACATTCATATTCTCCTTTCTGCATTCCTAAAAAAAAAGAGACTTTTGTCAGATATTATATCTGACAAAAGTCTCGCCATAGATTAATCTATTGACAGGTCCAAGGTCTAAAGACCCGGTTATGTTGAACCTGCCTGTCCGTTACCCGAACCGGCTACTCCCTTTTGCTAAGAGTGCTATTTAAGTTTATATTGGTATTATATCAATTCAATTTTAAAAAATCAATCTTTATTATCTTGTTTTTCATCTTTTTTTATCCTTAAACATTGCTACCTCATTTTCTCTAACCTCTTCAGCCTTCTCTACTATTGTTTCATCTCTAAATTCCAGAGGATTTATAGCTACCTCATTTTTTCTTACTTCAAAGTGAAGGTGAGGCCCTGTACTTCTGCCGCTGCTTCCACTTTTTCCTATGAGTTCTCCCCTCTTTATGGCTTCTCCTGCCTCTACACTATAACCGCTAAGATGAGCAAATCTTGTGGAATACCCTGAATGATGATCTATTATCACAAGACGTCCATACCCGTTCCACCACTCTGCTACTCTTACTACTCCGTCTGCAGGAGAATATACAGGAGTATTCATACCAGCCTTAAGGTCTATTCCGCTGTGTTTTACCATTTTTTCTCCAGTGAGAGGGTCTGTCCTGTATCCCCATTCACTTGTCGCCCCCTCCCAGTCTATGGGCCATGCAAAGTAAATATCTTCAACTGTTTTTTCCACTCTCTCTTTCTTATCCATATTTAGTATAGCCCTTCCCTTTATCTTCCTTCGGCTGCTCCCTATGGATTTAATCTCTCTGGTATCTACCTCTATCCATCTTTCCTTATATGAAGGAAACTCCAGGTATATCTTCTCCCCTGCCTTTAAATCTTCCCCTCTTATATTATTTATCTCTTTTATATCCTCTATATCCATATTGTATCTTACACTTATCTCGGTGAGGGTCTCTCCTCTGGCTACTTTATGAAATGCCGCTCCTGCACTGCCTTCACCATAACTCCTTGCTACCATTACCATTAAGAAAATCAGGAGTATTATTTTTTTCATAGGCTCTCTCCCCCCTCTTTTCTATTATTTCTTTGTATCCACTCTTTCTCCTTTTTTATTCTTATCTCATTTACGTGTTTTTTAACACTCCCCCTTTACCCCTTTATACATAAAGTAAACACAACGATACTTTTTATTTAAAAAATCACCACTGAAGAGAACTAAAATGAAAAAATCAAAAAAATTAAATTCTTTTTCTTGACACCTGTCTTTTTTAGTAGTACTATCGTAACAATAAAATCAACACTACGATTAAGGGAGATAATGATGAGGACAAGGATAAGGAATAACTACATGCAATTAAATAGTTTAAACTTTTCCGGATTCTCTGACCTTTTTTTGTGTAAAATCTAACTTTATAATAATTTTTATAAGTTAAGGATTCTTTTATACATAGCTGACGGTTTTTCAATTCTGAAAAACTGTCAGTTTTTTTAATATAAAAAAATAAGACCGGAGGGAATTTTATGAGGAGAAGCATTTAAAAGCTAGTGGTGTAACTTAGATAACATATTTTTTTAAACAGGGGAGAGTGTTTATTATGAAAAAGATATTAATGGTTTTATTTATAGGAACTTTACTTATGGGATGTGGAGATAAAAACAGCGGTAAGGCTGATAAAGATATCGTAGTGGTGGGGACAAATGCTGAATATCCTCCCTTTGAGTACCTGGATGGAGATAAGATAGCAGGAATAGACCCCGATATCATAGAGGCTATCTCTGAAAAAACAGGAATAGAGTTTCAGTGGAGCAATATGACCTTTGATTCCCTCATCCCCTCTATGCAGCTTGGTAAGGTAGATATGATAATAGCCTGTATGACCATCACACCGGAAAGATCTAAAAATGTAGATTTTTCCATACCCTACCTGGCTTCTCCCATCACTGTGATTGCCAGTGAAGGTTCATCTATCCAGTCTATGGATGATCTGGAGGGTAAGAAATACGGAGCTCAGTTGGGAACTACTCAGGAAGCTAAAGCTCAGGCTATAAAGGACTCCACTGTGATATCCTATCCTCAGCCATCTTCCGCTGTTCTTGACCTCCTTGCTGACAAGCTGGATGCTGTAGTTATAGATGAAAGTGTGGGAACCAGTTTTGTTAAAAATAACAAGGGACTAAAGGTAGTGGGTACCTTTGAAGGAGATGCCAAAGCAATAGCTGTATCAAAGAAAAAAAAGGAACTTCTTGATAGTATAAATACGGCTCTGGAGGAGCTCATAGCCGACGGTACTATAGACAGTATTATAAAGAAACACATGTAGGGAGGTGTAACTATGTCAGAGAGTAAGGATCTCACAGCTTATATAGTTGATTACAATATATGGGATGAACTAAAGAGTTTTATAGGGGGATATCATAATATCCTTATTACAGGAGGAGTGAAGGGAATAAGATCCGTGAAGGATCGGTTAACTTCTCTGGAAGAAGAGATGAATATCTCCCTCACATATCACACCTATGGAGGTGAGTGTTCATGGAAAAACATCACCAGACTTCACAATAGAGTCCATGATAAATATGATCTCATCATAGGTACAGGAGGAGGAAAAGCCCTTGATACAGCCAAAGCGGCAGCCCAGCTGGCTGGAGTAGACATCATTACCCTGCCTACTATATCATCTACCTGTGCTGCCACCACAGCACTTTCAGTGATCTACAAGGAAGCCGGCGAGTTTTCAGAGCTGTTTTATCTGGACAGACCTCCCCTAAAGACATTTATAGACCTCTCCACTCTGGTACACTCCCCTGCCAAGTATCTTTGGGCAGGACTGGGAGACACTCTGGCGAAGTTCTATGAAACCCACCTTATTACAAGGGGAAAAAGTATCAACTATTCATCATCCCTTGGAGTGACTCTTTCAAATCTTTGCAGGGAGCCTGTTTTTACCAGTGGAAAGAAGGCTGTCTTTGACAACAGCAGGAAGAAGATCTCCCAGAGCTTTAAGGATGTAGTTACAGCTAATATAGTTACCACCGGTATGGTTTCCTGTCTTCTGGACAGGGAGTATAATGGATCTGTTGCCCACTCTGTTGCTCTTGGGTTTTCAGTCGTTGAAGGTTTTGATGATACCGTTCTTCACGGGGAATCAGTGGCATACGGGATCCTTGTTCAGCTCCTGCTTGAGGGAGACGTTGGAGAGCACAAGATACTCCAAGGCCTCTACAGAGATCTCGGCCTCCCTGCTTCTCTCAACGATATTATAGACAGACCCCGCTACCACTCACAAAAAGATGAGATCCTCACAAAGATCCTCACCGGTCCAAATCTTGAGGGACTGAGCTTTTTCACCAGAGAAAATATACAAAATATCCTGGAATTTTAATATATAGTTTAACAAGGAGGAAATATGTACAAACTACACTTTAACGAAGCCCCCTTCAACCTTTCAGGGAGAATAATGGAGGCGTTCACAGAAAAACTCAAGGTAACAGATCTCAATAGATATGGTTCATTCCGTGGGGAAAACCTCACTGAAAAACTCTCAGAAAAGTTAGGTCTCTCACTGAAAAATATCGCTGTGGGTAATGGCTCCGATGAACTGCTAAAGGTAGTTACCGAGACCTTTTTATCTCCCGGAGAAAAAGCTATGACCATCTCTCCCCACTTTGTGGTATATCCAGAGTATGTTTCCCTTGTGGGAGGAGAGTTTATATCCTTTGATCTGTCACCAGATCTCACTCTGGATGAGAATGGATTTATAGAACAGGTTATAGTGGAGGATCCAAAGATTATCTATCTGTGTACTCCTCACAACCCCACAGGTCTTGTTCTCACCCCAGCATTTATAAAAAAGGTAACTGAGGTGAGCAGTGGGATAGTCGTTATAGATGAAGCATATATCGAGTTTTCCACTGAGAGTACCCTTATAGACCTAGCTGCCAAAAGTCCAAAACTCATCTGTACCCGAACATTTTCCAAGGCTTACGGAGCAGCAGGGATCAGACTGGGGTATATCGTCGGCAGCAGAGAAAATATAAAAAAGATCAACAGCAGAAGACTCATCTTCTGCCTCAGTACCCTCACTGAGGTTATGGGAGGAGTTCTTCTGGACAATGAGGAGTCATTTAGGGAAAATACCCTGTATATCTCAGAGGAAAGAGACCGGATATTAGATGAAGTAGTCTCTTCTGAAAAAATTACTCTCTATCCCTCTCAGGGAAGCTTTATCCTTGTAAAGACCTCTGTGAACCTCGGTAAAGTAATGAAGGCAAATGGAATTATGATAAATAAGGTAGCATGGAGGGAGGGGTTCTACAGAATATCCATCGGAGATTCCAGGATAAACAACCAGGTTATTCAGATCCTGAACTCCCTCTAAAAAAGATAAGCTGTTGGGAGAGCTTTCCCTGACAAACTATATAGAATCTACTAAATAATAAAAAGACCAGCTGCCCTGAGGACAGCTGATCTTTTTATGGGAGTATCTATAGGGACAGCACCTCGGTTACCTCTTCATATAGACCGATCTCCCCCACTATATCCTTTGTTATCATAGATTTTGGTATCAGTACGGTATAAATGCTTTTTACCTCTATCATACCGTTTGTATACTTTTCCTTCAGGTACTTTATCCTGTGTACCTTTATATTTTTGCTTTTCAGATATTGAATAATAAGCCTCTCAGTATCTTCCTTCCCCTTAAAGGATATCTTTAATCTTCTTATCTTCTTTCTTTCCACATAGTATACCTCTATCCTTTTCATTATTATGAGGATAAAACTCACTGAGACAAGCACTGTAAATACAAGGAAGTAGTACCCCATTCCCACAGCTATTCCTAGACAAGCCACCAGCCACAGAGTCGCTGCTGTTGTTATTCCTATGACCTTATCCTTACTCTGAATGATGGTCCCGGCACCTAAAAATCCTATCCCCGATACCACCTGAGCAGTCAATCTCCCCATATCACTTCTTATAGTTGGCATCAGTTCAGGAGTATTGGTAGCTATCTGAAATCCTTTTTCTACTAAAAGCATCTGAATAGTAGCTATCACACAGGCCCCCACACACACCAGAGTATGGGTGATAAAGCCCGCAGGCTTTTTCTTTTGCTCCCTTTCAAAGCCTATGAGTCCTCCCACAAAGATGGCAGTCAATACTCTAATAACTATATCTACATTATCCACTCTGCCTCCCTTCCTATGCTATCCTACTTTTTCTACTTTCCTTCATGCTACTAACCATACTTATAATCAAAGGAGATATAAGTGATAGTAGACTCATAAGAACTAGAGTCATACTTATAGGACTACTAAATAGGTGTGAAACCACTCTTTCCGGGTACATAAGAACCACTCTTCTTAGCCCCTCCTCTCCTATTGGACCTATTATAAGAGCCAGTACCACTGCTGCTGCATTTAATCCAAACTTTTTAACAAAATATCCAATTATTCCAAAGGCAAACATCACCCATACATCAAACATCGAGTTTTTAATGGCATATGATCCTATTACACTTAGGGAAAATATTATCGGTATTAGGCAGTTGTTGGGCACCTTTGATACTTTGGCAAAGTATTTTGAAGCAAATAATCCCAGTAGCAACATAAATACATTTACCACAATAAAGCCTGCAAAGAAGGTATATGTAATCTTCCCGTGGATCGTAAATAGATCTGGTCCTGGCTGAAGGCCCTTTATTATTAATCCTCCCATAAGAACTGCAGTTACTGAGTTCCCTGGTATTCCCAGAGTCAGAGTAGGTATTAGAGATCCACCAGTTACTGCGTTATTTGCAGCTTCTGGTCCTGCTACTCCCTCTATACACCCCTTTCCAAACTCCTCCTTATTCTTAGAAAACTTCTTTGCCCAGTCATATCCTATAAAGGCTGCGATAGTTCCCCCAGCTCCTGGTAGGATTCCTGTGACACTTCCTATTACTCCGGATCTTAATATGGTAGGCATTATACTCTTAAATTCCTTAAAGCTTATTCCGTCGTTATAGCCCTCCTCCACTACCTTGTTTTTTATCCTTGTGAGGACCTTTTCAGACAGTATAAACACCTGTGACATGGAAAATAATCCAATGAGGGTCGCTGTAAATGGAAGACCATCTAGTAGATATACTGAATCCATAGTAAATCTAGGGACCCCACTCATAGGATCCATTCCTATAGTAGATAGAGATAGTCCAAAGGCTCCAGATAGGAGACCCTTTACTACTGATTTTGAGCTTACTCCTGCTATTATGGTTAGACCAAATATAGAGAGCCAAAAGTTTTCTGCAGGGCCAAATTTAAGAGCCAGTCTGGCAAGGGGCGGGGCAAACATATAGAGAGCCACACTACTCACCATAGCTCCTCCAAAGGAGCTTATAACTGCTGTATTAAGTGCTTTTTTAGGCTTTCCCTTGAGGGTCAGCTGATATCCATCAAGGGCAGTGGCCGCTGCTGATGATGTCCCTGGAGTATGTATAAGTATCGCTGATATAGATCCTCCAAATACCGCTCCACAATATACTCCAGCCAGGGTAATCAGTCCCGTCTCTGTACTCATCCCAAAGGTAAGGGGAATAAGAAGAGCCACTCCCATAGCCGCCGATAATCCAGGCAGCGAACCTATTACAATTCCAACTGCCACACTAAGTAATGCCGCAACTAGGTTCATAGGCATAAGTGCATTTAAAAAACCATGTATTATTTCACCCATATCTTACTCCTTTATTAAAAAATTATTCCTCTAGGTACAGGTACACCTAAAAAGACTCTAAACACTAGATATATAAATATACAAAATCCTACAGTTACTATTGCAGACATCTTTTTAGGCGTTCCCAAGGTAAGGAGTAGACCCCCTACAAATAACAGTGTAGATGTAAAGTATCCCAATAGATTTATTAGTATTAAGTAGATTACCCCCTCTGCCATTACTGAAAAAAACTGTCTCTTTTGAAACCCTATAAATAGACTAGTCTTGTATTCATCTGTTTTAGACATAACCACCTGTAGTGTCATAGTCACTGTGAGTACCGCCAATAGAGTCAGTACAAATTTTGGATATAATGAATCACTCTCTGAAAGCCCCCTTAAGAAAAATCCATAGATCCCTAGAAAGATAAAGAATCCAAAACATAGTAATAAGTTACTTTTTTTCTCCATATTCATCTCCTTAAGCTATCTAAATTAATTTAATCCCAGTAGTTTTAGTGCTACCTTAAGGTCTGCTTCCTGCTTGTCTATAAACTCTCTATACTCAGACTGTCCCATATAGTGGATAGGCATATTCGCATCTTTAGCTGCCTTTATATGCTCTGGAGATTCCATTACACCCTTAAACTTATCGTGAAGGATATCTACGATTTCTTGAGGAGTACCAGCTGGTGCAGCTAGACCTCTTGCAGAACCAAATATTACATCATATCCCTTTTCCTTTAGTGTAGGTACTTCATCTAACCCATCTAATCTATCTTCAGTAAATGATGCTAGTATTCTTAGCTCCCCTGATTTAACAAGACTTGAAACCTCCGATATCTTTGCAACTGTGGCATCTACATGGGCTCCCCTTAGCGCTGCTAACATATCTGATGATCCTCCAAATGGAATGTGCTTTAACTCTATCTCTGCGTCACTTGCAAACTGAGCAGCTCCTATATGGTTTGATGCTCCCGTTCCATTATTTGAAACTGTGATCTGATCTGGTCTTTCCTTAGCTTCTGCTACAAACTCCTCTAGAGTATTCCACTTGCTATCTGCTCTTACTACAAATACCCCTTGATCATACACATAGTTGATGATAGGTATGATTGTATCCTTATCAAACTGAGTCTTTCTTGTTAGTGATATAGATACATAGTTAGGTAGATTTATAAATCCTATAGTATATCCGTCTGGCTTGGCTCTAGATAGCTCTGTGAATCCTAGCTGTCCATCTGCTCCCGGTCTGTTTACAATTACAAGGGGCTTTTCAAACTCTGAAGCCGATTCCTTCATAAGGATTCTAGCTCCTCTATCTGTTCCACCGCCGGCTTTATATGCCACGATAACCTCTACATTTTTTTCAGGATATTTAGCCGTATCCCCTTTCTCTCCCTCGCTTGGCTTACATCCTAATAATAATACCGCTGACATCAATACTAATAGTGATTTAGTGATTACCCTTTTCATCCTCATTTCCTCCCTCATTTGTTATCTATTACATTGTAATTATAGGATACTAAATGTTAATATGTTGTTAAAGTTTTATTTTATTGTTTTTATTATTCTCAATCTGTTTTAAACTTGACTTTTTTTCAGATTTGTTAACAAAATATTAACTTTTTTTACTGTATACTTGAAATAACAAAAAACCCTGTGAAAGGAGTCTGCTTTGAAAAATATAATCATCCTGGCTTTCTGTATATTCTTTAATTATGAGGTTTCAGCTCAGGAGGTCCTCATCCTTAATTATTTTTATAGAGGTAACTACCACAGTGATAAGATAATCGAGGGAATAGAGAAAAACTATAGCAGTCATCAGAATATCACCATCGAATACCTGGGACTTCCCCGGGAAGCAGATGAAGAGTATATCCATAGTGTAGAGGAGATTCTTAAAAGAAAGTATCCCACAGATCATTTTGACTATATTGTTAATATAAACCCATCAGGAGTACAGTGTTTTGATTCTCTCTTTGGAGAAAGTAAGAGGATATATACTGGGAATGTGGATGATCATGGAGGCTCTGTGGAGATCTTAGAGCACAATATCGATGATTTTATAGATAATATCCTGCATATACAGCCCTTTATAAAAAAACTCTACCTTCAGGAGATCAGCTGGAAGAGGCTTATCGCCCTGAAGAAAAAATATTTCTATGTGGAGTTTGAATCTATAAACTTAGATGAAACAGTGGGAGTAGCTCTCCTAAATCTCTTAGACAGTTCAAATGGTCTCCTTCTCACAAAGGAGATCTCCACCGAGGCTGTTCTTGAAAAGATAAAAAACCTCAATACCCCGGTCTATGCCTTCAACCTTCCTCCAAAGGACTATCATTCAGTGGTCTTTCAGGAGGACTACTATCTCAAGGGAAAGGAGACTATCGAGCTTCTGGGAAGAGATATCCTTACCAGAGAGAGTAAAAATATCAAACTTTCAGATTCTATCTATCTCTTTAACTCAAGGGATTTTAACAGATATCGTATCTTCTACAAGGATATCGATGAAAGGGTCGAATTTTTCAACAGAAAAGATTTCTTTATAGTGATGGACAGAAGTACAGTGAAAAATATCCTGGGCTTATTCCTCATCTCCTTTTCAGCCTTTTGTATCTTCTTCCTTATAAAGTGGAGAGCTCTCATCAGAGAACTGAGGGAGTTAAAGGTAGTGGCTGAAAGACATAGTGAGATAAAGGGAGCTTTTCTGGCAAATATGACCCATGAAATAAGAACTCCTTTAAATGGTATTATTGGAATGACAAGTATACTAAAGGAGGACTCCACTTCAAACCCCATAAAAGCTAAGCTAAAGGTAGTGGAAAACAATGCCAACCACCTTCTCAGTGTAGTTAATCAGATCCTGGATTTTAGTAAGATAGAGGCGGAAGAAACTACTCTTTCAAGGGAGGACTTTGAAGTAGACAACCTTTTTTCTGAGATCATAGATATATTTTATCCCCTGGCAAAACAAAAGAATATCGGTCTATATATCTACCTTCATAAAGATATCCCCAATAACCTCATGGGAGATTATCTGAAGATAAAGCAGGTGCTGACAAATATCATAGGAAATGCTCTGAAATTTACCACCCTGGGGGAGGTAGTAGTGAGAGTAAGAGTAAACTCCATATCAAGGGATGTATGCAGCCTGAACTTCTCCATAAAGGATACAGGAATAGGTATTGCCAAGGAGGATATGCCAAACCTCTTTAAGAGTTTTACTCAGATAGACGGATCCTATACCCGTAAACACGACGGAACAGGTCTTGGACTCAGTATAACAAAGAGACTCCTTGATTGTATGGGGAGTGATCTCAGACTGGATAGTGTACGGGGTATAGGCAGCTGCTTTTACTTTCATCTGGACCTTTCTATACCAAAGTTATCTGAATATGAGTATGATGAAAACCTTGAGTTTCTCATTCTGGAAGATTCAAGGGAAGCCCTGGTACACGAGGTGGAGATGTTGGAAGATTATGGTCTTTCATATATCATCACCTATAACTTCTCTGAGTTTCAGGAGCTCCTCACAGATCTTATCTCAGATGACAGTCTGAGAGTTCTTGTGAGTGAGAGTCAGTTTACAGATAATCTTAAATTCTTCAGAGAATTTCTAAGATGTGACCTTGAGAGGGGAGTAAGAATCAAGGTTCTTATGGATACATATAAAAATATAGGAATCTATGAGGAGCTGGGAGTATGCTATTCATTTAAAAATCCCCTCTTTCACAGAGGACTAATAGAGTTTAATCCGCAAAAGGTAGAGGTTGCAGAGGGCAGGGAGAGTATAAGGATCAACAAAAAAATCCTTGTAGTTGAAGATAATCCTGTAAATGCCCACGTTTTGATAAACTATTTAGAGAGACTTCATATAAAGGCATACCATGCCAGAGAAGCTGATGAGGCATTAAAGTTTCTTGAAGAAAATACCTTCAGTGTAGTACTTATGGATATTCAGCTTCCGGGAATAAGTGGTTTTGAACTTACTAAGATTATTCAGGATAGAGGATATCATATCCCGATTATTGCAGTAACGGCCCACTCCTTTAACGGATACAGAGAAAAGTGTCTCACAAGAGGGATGGATAATTATCTGTCAAAGCCTGTTATCTATGAGGAGTTAGAGGAACTTCTTCTTAAATACTGCGGAGATACCATTATAGATATTCCCCACCTTCAGTCCCTCTACGGAGGGGAGATCTTCAGGGGGCTTATCTCTTCATATCTTTCCTCATATGAGGATGACCTTCTAGCTATGGAGTCTGCTATAACCTCCAGAAACTTCAGTGAGATAAAAAGGTGCGCCCACAGAATAAAGGGAACTCTGGGTAACTTCAGAGTAGAGGAGATTACAGGTATATTTGAAGAGATAGAAAGAAAGACTCTTAATGTAGAACGCATCGAATATCTTTTTAAAGAGGGTAGAAAACTAATAAAAATAATAAACTATCAGTTAATTGAGGTGATTTCATGAATATTTTAGTCATAGAAGACAGTATATCCACCAGCCATCTTCTACAGAGTATCTTAAAAGATTCTGGTTATAGTGTTACCTCCTTCGAAAGGGGAAGGGATGGCCTTACCCATCTGTCAAATAACTCCACAGATTTTGTACTGCTGGATGTAGGTCTTCCTGATATGGATGGATACCAAGTAGCCAGAGAGATCAGGGAGGATACCGCAGTATTTGGTAAACCTTACATCATTATGCTCACTGCCAGAACTACCAGTGATGACGTAGTTACAGGTTTTCAGGTGGGAGCAGATGATTATATAAAAAAGCCATTTAATCCAGAGGAGTTAAAGCTGAGGATTAAAGCTGCTTCCAGAAACTTTATAACTTCTGAGAGCTCTTTTATCTACAGGAATATAGCACTAGATCAGGAAGCACAAAGTGCTACATATGACGGTAAAACCATCAAGCTCACTAAGACCGAGTTTCTTCTTCTAATGTATCTTATTGAAAACAAGGGAAAGGCCCTTACCAGAAGAACGATATTTCAGAAGGTATGGGATGAACCATTCTTTTCAGGGAACAGAACCATAGATGTATATATCAGAAGGTTAAAGATTAAGTTTCCTGTTTTAAAAGATGAGATAGAGAGCATCAACGGAATAGGGTACAAACTTTCTGCATCTTAAATAACCATAGCCTCAGAGTCAGGTAAAATAAAAAGACCAGCATAATGCTGGTCTTTTTATTATTTAGTCTAAGTGACTTGTATTTGAAAAATCTTCCATCTTGTAGTTCCCGTCTTTATAGCTTACTATTGTAAGGCTTGTGTTCTCAGGTACCGGATCCTCCCAGTATTTATCCAGGCCATGTCCCCATACGTGGGAAAAGATATTTTTCAGAGTCATCCCGTGGCTTACTACCATGATCTTGCCCCCCTCTGGATGGGAGTTCACCAGGTGTCCCAATCCTTCCATTACCCTTTCATCTACTTCCTGAAATGTTTCTCCGTTAAATGCTTTTGGATCATAGGCATTGGCATCCTTCCACAGGTTGTTATACTGCACCGGATGAGTCTTTTCAAACTCCTTTTTAGTGAGTCCCTCCATATCACCAAAGGACATCTCTCTAAGGGATGGTATTGTAAACAGCGCCTGCTCCCTGTCTCCTCTGATTATCTCTGCTGTGAGACTGGCTCTCCCCATAGGGCTTGAGTATATCCCGTCAAACTTCACATCCTTTAATGCATCTCTTAGCTTTTTTGCCTGATTTTTCCCCTTTTCAGTAAGGGGTGAGTTTTTCTTTCCCTGAAGCATTCCCTTCAGGTTCCACTCTGTTTCTCCGTGTCTTACAAAATATATCTCTAACATTTCTTCTCTACACCTCTTCTTTATTTTGAATATTCCCTGAATTCCTCACTTCCTATATACTCCTTTATCAGCCCTATTCTTGTAGCACTGTTTGGGTGAGTACTGAAAAACTCAAGGGGTTCACTAGTCTTGTCTGCTGCCATCCTGTTCCAGAAATCCACAGCTTCATAGGGATCATAACCAGCAAGAGCCATAAATATAACTCCCAGCTTATCTGCTTCCTTTTCATGATCTCTTCCATACTTCAGAGTCACAAGGTTACTTCCTGCTCCATAAGCCTCTAAAAACAGCTCAGAGCCTGCAACAGCATTTTCTCCCAGTACTTCAGACAGTGTGGCTCCTCCATACTGCTTAAGCAGTTCCTGGCTCATCCTCTCTCTACCGTGGTCTGCCACTGCGTGGGCTATCTCGTGGCCCATTACCACTGCGATACCAGTTTCATCCTGAGTATATGGCAGTATCCCTGTATAAAAGGCTACCTTACCTCCAGGCATACACCAGGCATTTACCTGTTCAGAGTCTATGAGATTAAACTCCCAGTTAAAGTCATCAGCCAGGTGAGCATATTCAGACTTACTCCTTAAAAAGGTCTCCACAGCAACAGCTATCTTTTCCCCTACTTTTCTCACAAGAACCGTATCTGCATTTTCAAGAACCTTACTCTCTGTAAGTACTGAATCATACTGAAGATCACTCTGAGTGAGTACCTCATCCTTCCCCACAAGGAGCAGCTGTGTCCGCCCTGTAATAGGAGCTCTGGCACAACTCACAGCGATAAAAACTACAGCTAATAATATATACTTTTTCATGTTAATTCCCCCTTTTATATTCTATACAACCTCTACAAAATATTAGGAAGTTCTCCTTTTTATCATACCAAAATAAGGACCTAAAATCAAAGGTTAATGAGAATTTCTTCACTCTACTCTGCTACCTCTATTCTTCCTGTGGAATAGTTAGTCTCATATCCCTCTAGGGAAAAGTCCTCTACTTTAAAGTCATAGAAATCCTCCACTTTTTTGTTTATTTCAAGCTTTGGAAGAGGTGTATCGGTGGTGGTATCTGTATTTTCAAGCATCCTGTCGATCACATCAAAGTGTCTGTCATATACATGAAGGTCTGTGACCATATGTACCAGCTCTCCCACCTGTAAGCCGCTCACATGGGCAAACATATGCATAAGAAAGGCATACTGAACCACATTAAATGAACCTGGTCCCGCTGCTGTCAGGAAATCTCCCGACCTCTGAATAAGCACCATATTTAATCTGCCATTTTTCACAGAAAAGTTGGTAGCGTAAGCACAGGGCTGAAGTCCCATCTCCCCAAGTTCCTCATGGTTAAAGATATTAGTTACTATCCTTCTGCTTGCAGGGTTGTTCTTCAGGAGATAGAGCACCCTGTCCACCTGGTCCATCCTTCCTTCAGGAAAGTCTATCTTCTTTCCCAGCTGATAGCCGTAGGCCTTTCCTATGGTGTCATATCCTTCATCATCCTTTACAGTAGCCCAGGCATCCCATATCTTACTATTCAGGTCGGTTACTCTGTTGGATTTTTTCTGCCATATCCACATTACCTCATCCAGAGCTGTTTTCCACGCTATCCTTCTCATGGAAAGTATAGGGAACCCCTTAGAAAGATCATATCTATGCACACTCCCAAAGACTCCCTTGGTATGAGCCGGTGATCCGTCCCTCCATCTGGGTCTCACATCCTGGTCCTCATCGGATATCCCTTTCTCCACTATCTCTTTATATGTTTTTAAGTACTCTCTGTCTACTCTGTTCATTGCATCCCCCTGTTTTCATTTTTCAGTAATTTATATTATAATTTTCTTTACTTGTCCAGTCAATAAAGGATAATGAAAGGATTTATTTGATTTTCTTTCCTCCTTTAAGTATAATTTTTATCGAAGGAATTTCTACAAAAGGAGAAAACAATGAAAAAAATAATGTTATTAATATTTTTAACTCTCTCTGTCATCACCTTTTCCATGGCAAGGATAGGAACGGATATAGGGATGGTTCCCCCGGGGATAGAAGCAGATGGCTATACTCAGGGAAGTAATCTGGGAAAGATTACTATCTTAAATTTCTGGCAGTCCACATGACCTGCCTGTATCAAAGAGAAAGCTTCT
>Ga0209379_10001594_pt1 | contig 14660 bp, 14 predicted proteins | sample tdDd001_FD_187124 | JGI IMG/M metagenome (GOLD analysis project Ga0209379, IMG submission 187124) | Marine sediment microbial communities from the Atlantic coast under amendment with organic carbon and nitrate - tdDd00.1 (SPAdes)... | ecosystem: Environmental > Aquatic > Marine > Coastal >...
GCTTGCTATAACCTTACCTGTTTCAGCATTTAGTGCATCAAAAGCTGTTTTGGTATTCACATAAGTATACCCCTTATTTTTGGCATCAGTTTTAAAATTATCAAGTGTATATGCCTTGTATTTATTGTGTCTTACACTGCCCCCAGCAAAATAGTCGAACTCGCTGGCAATTAAATCTTGACCAATTTCTTGATAGTTTCCCCTACTGTTGGTGTGTGCATAGAAACAGGCAGGTGTTGCGTGGTCGATACTCACACTAGAGACAATACCTACTTTCATACCCTTTTCCTTAGCCATTTCAGCCATGGTCTTGTATTTTTTGCTGTGATTGCCATTCATCGAGATGGTCCCAATTGTAGTTTTGTATCCCGTTGCTAAGGCCGTTGCAGATGCCGCCGACCCTGTGATATAACGATCTTCTGCATGTGTTGTTTGCATACCCGTTACTGGTAACTCTCGCATATTTAGGTGACCTATCCCAACCGACTTTGTGTTATCCAATTTAAAATTAGGATCGTTTAAGGCTGCTTCGGTAATGTTAACTTGTGGCATGGCCATTCCATCACCAATAAAATAGAAGATATACTTTGGAGTCTCATATTGTACCTGGTTTTTTGTTTTCGACTCAGTTTCATCGTCATCATTACTGCAGGAGCTTAAGAATGATGATGTGGCAAGCATCACAAGCAATACAGCCCAATTGAATTTAAAAGTGCATTTCATTTTTTTGATTGTTTTGTTTTTTTGTTCACTGCGAAACTACAATCAAGATGTAAACACACGTTTAAGTTTGGATTAAGACTAAGTGATGTTTTGTTAAGTATGTTTTGAGGTATTTCTAGGAATTATCGAGCAATATCAATAGATCTTTTATGGATTTTGCAACCAGCTTAGGCTAAATGTACTGATCTGTATCGTTTTTTTACTTCATTTTGAGATATGAGCTAAGTCCGTATTTGAGATTCGATAGTTTTTTATTGAAAAAATAAACCAGATAAATTAAATTCACATGACGTAAACTTAAATTATCTGGTTGTAGATCTCTAGATTATTAATTTATTACTTAATCTACTCCTCAACTTTCTTCCCAAAGAAATGCACAATAGAATATAGACTGATTATGCCAACTGGGAATATGATCCAATTTGAAACACCATAGGCAGCAGGAATGAGCCCAATAAAGATAGATACAGCACCTACTGATAGCGCATAGGGTAATTGTGTTCGAACATGTTCGATATGATTACAGGAGCTGGCTAGGGAGCTTAAAATGGTTGTGTCTGATATGGGTGAACAATGATCACCTAAAACAGAGCCTGCAAGAATAGCTGATACGGCAATATAGAAGATATTCATCGATTCTGCATCGCTTAAACCTACGCTGTGGCTCAAATACCATGAAGCAGGCAGAATGAGTGGATACAGTATAGCCATTGTTCCCCAAGAAGAACCTGTTGAGAAGGCTATTAATGCAGATAGGATAAAAGTTAGGGCAGGCAGAATTTGTGGGGCTACATTAATTGATATTAATCCATTTGAAATAAAATCGGCTGTGTGTAAATCTTTTGTTATATCTGCTAAAGCCCAAGCAAGAATTAAAATGAGTATGGCTGTAAGCATGGTTTTAAATCCTTTCAACAAGCTGTCACTCACTTGGTGTAAGGTTAATATTTTTTGCCCTATAGTTAAAAACACAGCAGCTAAAACAGCAGATAATGAGGACCACAACAAAGCCAGATAGGAATCTGAAGCGCCAATTACATGTGAAAGCTTTTTGCTAAAACCCAAAGTATCATCAGCCCAAACGGTGGCATCCCAACCTGTATATACGAGTCCTGCAAGTGTACCCAATATCACAATTAGTATAGGGATAGCCGCATTATACCATTTGGGGGTAATATGTGCTGCCATTTCTAACTCATTCTCACTTGTGTTATTTTTAGTTGACTTATCTTCCTGATTCACTTCATTTTTTCTTGCCGCTTTTTCAGCTTTAAGCATTGGCCCGAAATCTCGCCCTTTATAAATGATGAAAAGCATGAATGCCAGCATAAAGAATGGGTAAAATCGACTTGGTAAAGAGTTCAGGAAAATGCTGTATGGACTTTCATTTACGCCAATTTGAACGGTAGCTGATTGAATGTAACTTAACTCAATTCCAATCCATGTTGTGATCATGGCCACAGAAGCAACAGGTGCTGCCGTAGAATCTACTATATAGGCTAGTTTTTCTCGCGAAACTTTTAGTTTATCAGTTACGGGGCGCATGGTATTTCCCACAACAAGTGTGTTGGCATAATCGTCGAAGAAGATTAGAACACCTAGGAACCAAGTTACCAACTGACCTGATTTGGCTGTATTGGCATATCGCGAAAGAATATTGACGATGCCTTGCATGCCACCATTCTTCGAAATGAGCGTTACCATTGCACCAATTAACATTGAAAATACAATGATGGATATGTGACCCGAATTGTTTACGGAATTGATAATATAAGTATCGGAAATAGCAAAAATGGCTTGAAAAAAGGCAATAAATAGAGACGCTCCTTTGTATGAATAGATAATAAGGGTTCCTGTGAATAAACCAATAAACAGGGCTGATAAAACCTCCTTGAAGAGCAGTGCCATCAGTATGGCGATGAGGGGAGGAAGTATGGATAACCAAAGTGGGATAGGGTTTATTTCTTTTGATTGAGAATGATCTTTTATCTGAACTTGAATTAATTCCTTTTTAATGAATTTGTAATTCAGTTTGAGACTCACTCCCTCTATCTTATAAGGTGTATTTACGCCGTTTATTAAAACTTGTGTCGAATCGGATTGGATTTGTTTGAGTAATTCTGATTCAGGTTTTACTGTAATTGTTTGACTTACTTTTGTAACAATAATTGATGGGTATTCAACTGAAAAAGGATTTTTTTCATCGGCTTGACAGTTAAAATTGATTGCAAAACTTAAAACTAAAAGAGGCAAAAGCATCTTTTTTAATAACTGGATCATATGGGGAATTTATTTGGGTTAGCTTGCCTAAATATAGATAATTCCATCCAAAATGTTATTTTTATTTTGTTAATCTTATTATAAAACCAGATTGTATGATTGCGCTATAACTGCTTAATAGAAATCTAAATTTATCTTTTGTTGTAATTTTGAATGAGAAAATAAATAATGAATCGAATAGCTAATTTTTAGTCTTTAATTCTTTTTTGAATCTTAATGGTTTTTGATTACTTTGACTAAATAAAATAAGCTACAGTGGACGAAACGAATGACATATTTAGATTTGAATCGAATGATTTAAAACCTGAGAAGGGGAAGGTATTAATTTCCGAGCCTTTTATGGAAGGTCGCTATTTTAATCGCTCGGTTATTCTATTGACTGAGTTCTCCGAGGAGGGTGCTGTTGGATTTGTGCTAAACAAGCCTATTTCGTTAAACGTAAATGAGGTTTTGAGTGATATGTACGTTTTCGAAAGTGAGGTATTTATGGGAGGACCTGTTCAAACAGGTCATATTTACTATCTGCATACAGTACCACAGTTGATTCCCAATTCTTTTCAAATTTTCGATCAGTTATATTGGGGTGGAGATTTCACTGTTTTAAAAGAATTGATTCGGACAAAAAAAGTAGATGTCGATCAGATTCGTTTTTTTGCTGGTTATTCAGGTTGGAGTGCAGGGCAACTTGAAGATGAGATTAAAGAGAATTCTTGGCTTGTAAGTTCTCTTGATATTCAAAAGATAATGTCCTTGGATAATGCAGATATATGGCGGGAGTCATTGAGCGATCTGGGAGGGAATTATAAAGTTTGGGCAAATTACCCCAAGGATCAAAATTTGAATTAAGCACCACTTTTAAGCCTGATTAAAAGCTTTATCATTTAATTCTTTAATAAATATTTTAGCACATCTGTTAAAATAGCGTCTTTCTCCCATAGCCACTACCCAGCGTATTCCAACAATCGCATTTGTTAAGAAAATTTCATCAGCTTCAGCTAATTGTTCAGGCTTTATAATACAGTCATCGTAAACGGTGATTCCTAGGTTTAAAGCAATCTGAATAATTTGTTCTCTCATAATACCATTTACAGCTCCACTTTCAAGAGATGGTGTAAATAGAATACTATCTTTTACTACAAAAAGGTTTGAACTAACACTCTCTACTAGGTTCTGTCTTTCGTTAATAAGTAAACAATCGTCCCATTTCTTTTCGCTTTTATATAATGCAGCTAAAATAAAAGGCAATGAATTTCCTGTTTTAAAGGGAGATAATGAGTTAGCGGGCTTTTTGTATGTGTTGAAAATACCAATTTTAAGACCTTTGCGATTTAAAAAATATTGAGGTTCATCGAGTTTTGAACTCTCTATTAAATATGAAATACTATTGGTATTTGGTGTATATAAGCCTCCTGGATTTCTGAATACACTTAAACGGATACGAGTACCTAAAAATGATTTATTCTTGGTTATTAGGCTCTCAATGTTTTTCCTAATTGTATCTGCAAAATTAATTGGAATTTCCATTCGAAGAATTTCCATTCCCAGTTGAAGACGCTCAATATGTTCCTCGAAGAATTGAATTTGCGTCCCATTACAGTGTATGGTTTCAAACAATGAATCACCATAACGAAAAGCTCTATTGTCAGCAGAAAATAAAGCCGTGTCTTCGGTATAGAATTCGCCATTATAACATATTTGATGTGAGCTCATAATTATCCTCCCTTTATAATTCTGTCGCAATAGCTTGAGATATCTTCGTTTGCTTCTATTTTTATTCCTTTTACTCCAGCAGCTTCTGCTGCCTCAATATCACGTTTGCTGTCTCCTATAAGGTAGGACATGCTGATATCAATATTATATTTCTTAATTGCTTGATTAATCATATAGGGGCTAGGTTTTCTACATTTACAGCTAGCCACACTTTCATGATGTGGGCAATAATAAATCTCTTGCAAAAGTATACCATTTTCTTTTAAAATAGTTTCAAGATAATGGTGCACCTTATTTACATCTTCACAAGAATAAATCCCTTTAGCAACACCACCCTGATTAGTGATAACAATAAGTATATAACCAGCGTCTTGAAATCGCTTGAGAGAATTGATAATTCCTTTATTGATGACGAAATCTTCAACACGGTAGATATAGTAATGTCCAACATCAGAGTTGATGACACCATCGCGATCAAGAAAAATTGCCTTTTGCATATTATGTTTTTAAAATATCTTTTGCAAAAATATAGAGAATAATTCTGGTTTTACAATTATGGGAAAAAGAAAACCGAAAAGAGCGCCATAAAAGTGTGAACTATGTCCAATATTATCTATCTGTTTTTTATCCATATAATAAGAGTAGGCTAGGTACAAAACACCAAATACAATTCCAGGAATAGGGATTACAAAAAAGAAGTAAAGTAATTGCCAAGGATCGAAGAAGATTGTTGCAAATACGATAGCTGACGTTGCACCTGAAGCTCCCAGTGCATTGTAATTAAAATCATTTGCATATCTCTTTAAGTCGTAAAGACTTGAAAAAACAATACTGCAGAAATAGAGAGCTATAAAACATAAAGTGCTGGATTCTAGATAATAGTTAAAGTAGCTTTCAAGTGCTCCTCCAAAAAAGTATAAAACAATCATGTTGATAAAGAGGTGATTCCAGTTGGCATGAAGAAAAGCATGAGAAAGCATTCTGTACCATTGACCTCTTTTCAAAATTTGATAGGCATTGAATTGGTAACGATAGAGTAATTCAGTTTTATTAAAGGCAGTAATTGAAATGATTACTGTAATGATAATAATTAATGTTGTCATAATTTGTAGTCATAATTGTGAAGCCCAAATTTATTAGAAAAAAGATAATTTGAATTAGAAAGATTCAACTAATTTGACAACAATTGAAGAACTTCGAGTGTTGAAACCGATGGCTTTTATTTTAATTCTGTTAGCCGGAATTTTTTGAGAAATCAGATATTTCATTGCTTCTGTCCCTCTCTTAAGACATAATGCTCTATTTTTTTTGCTGCCATTATCAATTTTGGTGCTAGCTCTAATCTCAATAAGAATATCTGGATTGTATTTTAATATTTCAATAACATTATTTAATTCACCTTTCGTTATTTCGGATAATAACCAAGATTGATCTGGGAATGTAGATGTAAATAATTCTATAGTCTGATTTCCTTTTGTTTTTATTAAGTCGATAGATTGAATTTCATCATGCATGTAATTATTGAGTTCTGTTGTAAAATAACCAGGTTTGGATACGATGATATCGTAACGATTTCCAGTATCGACATTAATGGAGAAATTACCGTTTTCATCTGTTTTATAATGAGAGGACAAGCTGTAAGTCTTATTCACAATCTCAATATTAACTCCTTTTATAGGTTTCGAAGAAAATTGATTTTTAACAAAGGCTTTAATATTGGCCCATGGTGATTCTTCTAACCTTATCTTCATGTTTCTTTTTTTAGGCAAAGTTTGAGGAAAATATAAAACGCGTTTCGATTTAAAATCTTCTTTTTGAATAAATAAACTGTATTTTTTATCCTTGAAAATTTCAAACTCGAAATTACCCAAAGAATCGGTATAGGTTTTAGCTAAAACGAGCTTTTTATCCATAAGATAAACTGCAACACGATCCAGAGGTTTATTAGACCTAATTTTATAAATTTTCCCTTCAAGAGAATCTAATTTATTTGTGTTTGTTTTAAACTCAAAAATATCGTCATTATTGTTTCTGTTCGATGAAAAAAAGCCCGTATTACTTTTTTGATCGAAGATGTATCCAAAATCATCTTTGTCAGAATTGAACGGATAACCGATATTTATCGGATACATCCAATTATTCTGTTCGAATTTAGACTTGAAAATATCTAAGCCTCCTAAACCAATATGTCCACTCGATGCAAAATAAAGAAACTGATCATCGCTAATGTATGGGAACATCTCATTACTCGATGTATTAATTACGGGGCCTAGGTTTATTGGTGGGCCCCAAGAAAATCCTTGTTTACGGCAATAGTAAATATCGGTACCACCATATCCGCCAGGCATATTTGAAATGAAGAATAATAATTTCCCATTTTTTGAAATTGAAGGGTGCCCAGTAGAATATTTATTTCCTGCATATTGAAATAATTCAGATTTATCCCACTTTCCTTTATTATACCGGGACATATAGATGTTTAGTTGTGCCTGTCCGTTTAAATCAACAACACCCGTATTCCTTGAAAAATAAATAAATTGCTCATTGGCTGAAAAAGAAGCAGACCCTTCGTGATATTTAGTACTTATTTCGGTGGAGAATAATTGGGGAATAGAGTATTTCGATCCCGTTTTTTTCGTATAATAAATATTGAAATAGTGCTCTTTGCTATCCCTACTAATCTGTTTGGAATGTTTGTTTGGTCGACCAGATACCATAATTAAACCATCTTTATATAAAGAGCTTGCATAGTCGGTCTGTTTTGTATTAATATTTATAGGATTGGCTATATATAAGCTGTCGTTAGTTAACTCATTAACTAGTTTGAAAGTTTGTATATGCTGAGGTACTATTTTATCAGTAGGATTTAGTTTACTGTATTTGATATACCATTTTTTCGCATCAGCATATTGATGTGATTTTTTCAGCAAATTGGCATAATTTAAAAAATCAATTGCTTCAGCTGTTGAGCTTTTTGCTATTCTTTTTGCCAGCTTTAGTGCCACATTGTCTTGTCTTGTTTCCTGATAGCAGGTGAGTAGCTTTCTTTGTGCTAATTCATTATTACTCTTTTGTGTATATTTCTCTAGGTAGGGAATTGCTATTTGGTATTCTTTTTTTGCAAAGAATCGTTCACCTTTTTCAAGATCTTTGTTTTGTGCAAAAACGACTGAAAGGGACGAGATCAATATAATGGTAACAAAAATTGTTGTTAGTAATTTCTTATACATAACTTAAAAATCTGGTCAATATATTTGACGGTGAAAAATCTAATCTTATGAATCATATAGGTTTGAAACTGAATAGAATGTAAAATACATAACTTTAGAATAATCTGGGTGATGTATAACTACTTTTCTTAAAAGATATTTTATAATTTATAAAGATCTCATGGCTCGTGTGATCCCCCCTTTTAAGCTTATCGAGGCTATTTTCGTAAGAATATGAGATTCCAATTTTTGAATCGAATTCGTAACCCATCATTAAGGACCAATATTTTCCTGAACGATAACTTCCGCCAGTAGAAATTCCATTTTGATGCTTAAAGTTTAGGTTGAAACTATAGTTCGTATTTGTATTTAAGGATGAATAAAGTAAGACAGAAGGAATAAATTGGATGTTTGAGTTTAATTTTAAGAGGATACCCGAGTTTAAGTAAAAATAAATATCATTGAATTCGAAATTTATGTTTTTACTTAGGTCTTTTTCGTTGGGGTATGCATTTTGCAAGAGGCGTGGAGCAGAAAATCCTAAGTGAAACAGGGGTGTTTTGTAATAAAACCCTAAGCCAAAATTGGGAGCAATGCTGCTAATATTCATATTGGGTATACTCGGATCATCACCATTAAAGTTAGGATCGTAAGTTTTAATTTCCGACCATCGTACTTCTTTATTAACTAATCCAGCCTGAAAACCAAAGGAGAATACTCGTTCTTTAGCCATATTAATTTTATAGGCATAGTTTACAAATAGCCCATTCTCATTTAATATCCCAACCTTATTGCTATATAGCATGGCACCTATTCCAACTTGACTTTTATTTAGCGGTGTGTGGGCTGATAGAATTGCAGATTTAGGAGCGCCATCAATTCCTGTCCATTGCTTGTGGTATCCCATAGCAAACTCCATATAAGGATTACTTCCTGAAAAAGCAGGATTGAAAAAGACTTTATTTTGATTGTAATTGGAAAAAAGAATGTTCTCTTGTGCAAACAGTTTCGATTCACTTGAAAATAGGCAAATGAACGGTATAAGAACAAAAATGCTGATGATATGTCTTTGCTTATTCATTCAGTTATATTCTTAATTAGAGTATGAAATGTAAGTGCAAAAATCATATCAATTTGTAAATTCTGATGATTTTTAAATGGAGCTTAAAACCTATTTCTTTATGATGATATAGCCACTTTTTAGAAATTTTTTATTTTTAATAATGAGTTTGAAAAAATAGGTTCCAGGAGGTAATTTATCACCAGGTCCCAATTTCACACCTGTATTACTATAACTTCCGTCCCAGGCATCATCATTTGAATAGTTACTTTTATCAAATACTTTTGTTCCCCAACGAGAGAAAACAATAAATTCATTTTCTGGATAGTGCTCAATACCTTTAATGTAAAATTTATCATTTATATTATCACCGTTTGGAGAAAATGCAGAAGGGATGAAAAGGTCTACTTTATTGGGATCTTTAACATCAACTAAGATATGAGCTTGACTGCATTGTTTTTTGTTATTACATATTTCGTAGAATATCGTATCAACACCAAAACTATCTTCATAAGGGTAAAATACCATTAAAGAGTTGTTTTCAATTAAATAAGCTTTTCCGGCTTGATCATTTTGACGAAGAATCTTTGTTTGCGAGAAATCTAGTGTTGATAGTGAATATGTGTCGTTTTCAAGAAAGGCAATCTCAATATAATTGACTTCATCGACGAGTGTTTTATTGTTGATTGAAACGGAATCATTCTTAGCTACAGGGGGTACATCATTCTGTCCAAAACAAATGCTTAGGTTTAACAATAAAACTATAAACGAAGAAAGAGTAAAAATTGATTTCATAGTTAAATGCAAATTCTTTGTTGATGAATGAATGCTTTTAATACATTAGAGAAAAATTAATATGTTTCATTAATCATATATTCACTCAGTTAGAGTAAACGAAATGTTATTTTAAAGATAATAGAATTGTTTAGAAATTACTAATGAAGTGTTTTGAATATTAATTCCTTTAATAGATCTCCATTTTTAGAACTTGCATTTCCTATTCCTTTCGATTTTAAATCGTATTCTCTAAGGAGATTGATTATAGATACTAATTTTTTTGGATTGTAAAGCCTTGCTGCTGATTTGTAGTCTTTTACGAAGAAAGGGTTGACTCCCAGTGCTGATGCTACCATCTTATCATTCGTTTTGTTTTTTAAAAAGTGGAATTTTAAAATTTTAGAGAAGTAGGAGTGAAGAAGAGCAATTGTAACGTAAATAGGATTGTTTTTTTCGTTTGTCGAGAAGTAATTTATAATTTGATTAGCCTTAATAACATCCTTTTTGCCAAGAGCATTTTGTAATTCGAAGTTGTTAAAATCTTTTGATATGCCGATGTTTTTCTCAATATCGTCGGCAGTAATGGTATTGCCTTGTGCAATATTGATACTTAATTTATCCAGCTCGTTGGATATTTTACTTAAGTCATTTCCTAGAAATTCAGCAAGAAGAATACTGGCCTTGGTTTCAATTTTTAAACCAAGACTTTTGGTGTATTTTAAAATCCAATCAGGAAGCTGGCTTTCATATATTTTTTTTGATTCGAATAGGATGCCAAATTGAGATAGATTTTTTGTAAATGCTTTTCTTTTATCAAGTGTTTTATACTTGTAGTTAATGACAAGAATTGTCGACTGAAGAGGATTTTTGATATAAGAATCTAAGAGTTCAATATTTTTGAGTTGCTGGGCTTCTTTAACAACCACAAGTTGTCGTGTCGCCATCATTGGAAAGCGGCGAGCCGTATCAATAATGTTGGCAATATCGGCATCTTTCCCGTAAAATACGGATTGATTAAAATCGCGCTCTGACTCAGGTAGCGCATTAGCTAATATATAATCTGTAATCTTATCAATATAGAAACTCTCTTCTCCCATTAAAAAATAGATAGGAGCGTACTTTTGTTTCTTAATATTACTGTATATTTCTTCGAATGTCATGTAATTCTCTTGAATAGTTTCTTTTTTAGAATCTTAGATGTTTAATTGATTCCTTGTTGTTCATCACTTCTTTTAAGGCATCAATTCCTGTTTGAATGTGACGGTTTACGTACTTGTTTGTGACTATAGCATCACTATCGTCTGTTTTAACACCTGATGAAATCATGGGTTGATCAGATACCAGAAGCACTGCTCCTGAAGGTATTTCATTAAAAAATCCAACTGTAAATATGGTTGCTGTTTCCATATCGATAGCCATAGCGCGAGTTTTAGCTAAGTATTTTTTAAAACGCTCGTCGAATTCCCAAACTCTTTTGTTGGTTGTAAAAACAGTTCCAGTCCAATACTTGATGTTCTTATCAGCAATAACCTGCGATACGGCTCTTTGCAAACCAAAGGCAGGTAGTGCTGGTATTTCTGGTGGCAAGTAGTCATTTGATGTCCCTTCACTTCTGATAGCCGCAATAGGGAGAATTAAATCACCCAGTTTATTCTTCTTTTTTAGGCCACCACATTTTCCTAAAAAAAGAACCCCTTTGGGTTTTATAGCACTTAACAGATCCATTATAGTGGCAGCATTTGGGCTACCCATACCAAAATTAATCATGGTAATACCATCAGCTGAAACATTAGGCATAGCCTTATCTTCTCCAGTAATGGGAACATTGTATTTTTCGGCAAATATTTCCAAATAGCCACTAAAGTTTGTTAGAAGAATATATCGATCAAAATCTTTGAGGTTTCTTCCTGTATATCGAGTTAGCCAATTTTTTACAATCTCTTCTTTAGTTTTCATATGCTAAGTATTTTGCTTCTTTTCTTTATGGATGAGCTAATAAAATCTGTTTATCTTTGCTTTATCAATATAACTAAAATATGGAAAAGCTAAATCTACCTAGCTATAATTTTAATATAAAATTAGAAGGACAAAGAAAGCTAATTTTTGACAGTATTAGAAAGAAGTTTGTTGTATTAAGCCCAGAAGAATGGGTGAGACAGAATTTTATTTCTTATTTGGTTGAAGTAAAGAATTACCCTAAGGGATTAATTGCTGTAGAAAAGAAGGTGGATGTCAATCGTATGCCTCAACGAAGTGATATTGTTTTGTATACTAACAAAGCCAAGCCAGTACTAATTGTTGAGTGTAAAGCTGCTAGTGTTAAAATATCACAAGATACGTTTAATCAGATTGCTCGTTATAACATGAAGTTGCAGGTGCCTTATCTGGTTGTAACGAATGGGCTGAATCATTATTGTTGCCAGATAAATTATGAAACCAATAGTTTTAAGTTTATACCAGAAATACCTGATTACAAAACACTATTGTAAGTGTAAATAATTGAGCGAAAAAAAATCCATTAAAAAGGGTAGCCCTGATTAATGGATTTTTAGATTTAATGGTAGGATTACAAGAAGAACCACATGATGGAAGGTATTAGAATGCCCACGGTTGCCAACTTCCAGCCTCTTTGTTTAAAACCTTGTTTCCCTTTTGCGATTATTAATCCGGTAATACAGATAAGTAATACACTGATTGCAAAAATATCGGAGTACCAAACCCAAACATCACTGTTGGATTTGTGAAGATCGACCATAGGACCTAATAAAGGTCTTGTTCGAAAACTTTCGATTTCTCCTTCTCCGGTAAATGGGTTGATAAATGCATATGCATTTCCGAAATACAGGTTATAGCCACCTCTTCGATATGCTGTTCCCCTTAATTCTAACTCGATGTTATTTTCCTTTAACCAATTACTGAAAAATTCTTCATTAATAGAATCGCGATCGTCAGGAAAATCAATTTGTATGCTTCGCGTTTCGTAAACATAGTCTCTTGGATCCCAAGACTGGCGATGATTTAAGGCGATTCCAGATATTGAAAAAGCCATTAATAAACCGGCATAGAAATAGGAAAAATCTCTATGCCAATTTCTAAATTTTAACTTCCATTTCATTGTTGTGTCTGTTTATTAATTAAGTAGTAGGTTAAAGGCGCACTTTGACAACGACTTTTCGCACTTTAGAGCTTTGTTTTAATCCAACACATGGCATGTGAAGATCATCTGGGAAAAAGATACCAAACACAGACGGATTAAATTTGAACAAGCTTGAATCGCCCTTGTAAAATGCATAATCGTTTTCGTCATTTTTCTCCGTGATTTCTTGGTTCGTTTTTGGGGCAAGTCCAATGTGTTCTTCTCCTTCGATAATGTATTGGATATCGATGTATTTACTGTGTCCTTCAAGTTTGCAGTCTTCTATTTTCTTGGTATCGTATTCTTGTACCATTGCAAAAACATCTTCTCCCTGAATAGGATAGGTGCCTAAATCAATTTTAGAAAAATCGGAATTGTTTATGTATTCAATTCCTTTAGCCAATCTCTCACTTATGCTGGCGTAAATATTTAGGTTTTCAATTTTATCTATTATCATTTTACTTGGTATGTATAGGTTAGTTCTTTTTTATTTGAACCCAAACTTATTAAATTATTTGAAATGAAAGAAGGCTGTCCATGAGGACAGCCTTAATATGTTACTTTTACCTGTAATTGTAGGCATTTGTTTTTTTGTGTTTTAAAGAGAAGTGTTAATCTCTCTTAGCTTTCTTTTCTCTTTTTTCAGCTTTTTTTTCCTTTGCTGTTTTAGCTGGCTCTTTTTTTACGTTCTTTCTTGAATCTTGTGATTTTGCCATGACTTTATATTTTAAATGTTAGTTTTATTTTTTCACGAGAACGTCTGATTTTGTCGTCCTGCTATAAAAATACACTTAAATTCTTAAAAAATATCGGTCTTTCAATACATTAGTTTTGCTTATGTTACTTACAATTACTTGAGGTATATCTTTTTGTTTGTTGTGAATATTGCTTGTGCAGACTGTAATTTTGGGTATTTATTAGTTCGGGATATGTGTTTTTGTGCTTGTAGCGTTAATTATTATGAGAATTTGTAGGACTTAGATGATAGTTGTAATATTTCTAATAAAGATGTAATTTGCTGGTGTGAAGTGTGTTAGTGAGCTGTGAGAGTCTACTTACGGATGTGGGGAATTGGGTTAGGGATTGAAGTGGAAACCCCGAAGCAATGTTACATATTGCGCTTAGTTGGATTTATGGCTGATTGGCTTTGTTTTGCTGTCTGAATTACAATAGAGGATTATGAGCGAGGCGTTGCAACGGAAAGCCCGACCTGAAAGGGAACCCCCTTAGTATATAAAACACGAAAGGCTGCCCTGATGGACAGCCTTTCTATATATTGAGAATATGATTCTCTTAGTTTTGCTTCAAGTTTGCTTGAGCAGCAGCTAAACGTGCGATAGGCACACGGAAAGGTGAACATGAAACGTATTCCATACCAACTGAGTTACAGAACTCAACTGATGATGGCTCACCACCGTGCTCACCACAGATACCTAATTTGATATCTTTACGTGTAGCGCGACCTTTTTCACAACCCATTTGAACTAATTGTCCGATACCTTCTTGGTCAAGAACCTGGAATGGATCGTTCTTAAGGATACCTTTCTCAATGTAGATAGGTAAGAATTTACCAGCATCATCACGAGAATAACCGAATCCCATTTGAGTCAAGTCATTTGTTCCGAATGAGAAGAATTGAGCATGCTCAGCGATTTGATCAGCAGTCAATGCAGCACGAGGAATCTCGATCATTGTACCTACTAAGAAATCAACTTCGATACCTTTTTCAGCGAATACTGCAGCAGCAATTTCTCTGATAATTTCT
>Ga0209379_10001596_pt1 | contig 14650 bp, 13 predicted proteins | sample tdDd001_FD_187124 | JGI IMG/M metagenome (GOLD analysis project Ga0209379, IMG submission 187124) | Marine sediment microbial communities from the Atlantic coast under amendment with organic carbon and nitrate - tdDd00.1 (SPAdes)... | ecosystem: Environmental > Aquatic > Marine > Coastal >...
CCTCTCACTATGGGGAAGAGTTTCATGTAGAGACTGTGAAGGGTATCATATCAAAGATTGGACTTCAAAAAGAAGACCTCCAGTGCGGAGAGATGTACTCTATGAAACCAGCAGTTGCTCATAGGCAGATGAAATTGGCTCAGGAAAAATCTTCCTTCTTTTCATGCTGCTCTGGAAAACACAGTGGTATGCTGGCAATTTGTGAAGCTATGGGTTGGGACAGGAATGGTTACTATAGGGAAGAGCACCCTGTACAACAGGGAATGCTTGAAACTATAGCTCATATGTGCCAAATGAATAAAAATGATATTGGCATCGGTATCGATGGGTGCGGGGTTCCTGTATTTTCTATGCCTATCTATAATATGGCACTCTCCTATGCCCGTTTTTCCAAGGGTAATGATCCTGTCTATGGAAAATGGTGCCAGACGGTCTATGAAGCTATGGCCAGTGAACCTGAGATGCTTGCAGGAACAAATGGATTTTGTTCAGACCTTACTAAAGCAGCTAAAGGTAAGTTTGTAGGAAAACTAGGTGCTGATGGTGTTTATTGTATAGGTATCAGAGATTTAGGTATAGGTATTGCTCTAAAGATCGAATCCGGGGACATAAAGTGTATCCCTCCTGTCATAATGGATATCCTTGGAAAGCTTAAATTAATTGACCCATCTATAGATGAAGAGTTAAAAAAATATAAATGTCTGCCAAACAGAAACCACCTCAGGGATAAAATTGGAGAAATCATTAGTACTATTGACCTTCAGGTGTATCTGTAAACTCTTAAAAAAAGAAATATTCCCTCTGGCTTGTATATACTTATGGAGTAAGTTTATCAGAGGAGGTGATTACATGAAGCTTCTATTATCTATATTTGCCTTCATATATATCATATCCTACTCCCGGGAATTCCAAGAGTTTCGGGAGTTTCAGGAGGTTCAAGAAGTTCAGAAGATTCAGAAGGTTCAGGACCTTTACAGTCCTCCACCCCCTGAACTTCCTGATATAAACCTCTACAGAATAAATACCAGGGAAAAATATATTGTGCTCTCTATAGATGACGGTCCCTCCTACTATACCAATACTATCTTAGATATCTTAAGTAAAAACAATATCAGAGCAAACTTCTTCCTTGTGGGAAGTGAGGTAGAATCATACCCCTATGCTGTAAGAAAGATTGGGGCCGGAGGACATGAAATTGGAATCCACTCCTATACCCATAACAACTTTATAGAGATGTCTCCTGAAGATATCTACAATATGGAGATACTCCCCTTTGAAGAGATTATAAAAGATAAAAAAGGGATACCTGCTGCCTTTATAAGACCTCCCTACGGAGCCATCACCCGGGAACAGGGGCACTTTTTAAAGGATATGGGTTATCATATCATCAGCTGGTCTCTGGATACAAAGGACTGGAAGTTTGGATGGGAAGACTCCCTTGAGGTTCTCAAAAAAAATAAACACAGGGGGGCTATTATTCTTATGCACTCCAATAAGAAAGCTCCATATCTTCTGCCGGAATTAATAAGGGAGCTGAAAAGCAGTGGATACACCTTTATTACTCTAGGGGATTACTTCGGCAAAAGACCACTCCCAAAGAAACCTTACAAAGACAAGGGAACCCTCTGGGAGAAGAGAAGGGAGTTTCTGAAAGGGAGTATAAAAAAAGAAGACCTATAGTGATTTAATAAAAAGTAATGTGACGTTGCACCCATGTTATTAACAAAAATCTGGATTATTTAATAGCAGTCACCACTAAAAAATTCTATACTTTCCTTAATAATAAAAAAAAGTCCTATGCTGGACTTTTTTTATTTATTATATTATTTGTAATATAGAAGTTTAACGTAGCTGCTCCAAGGATCGATACTCCACCTAATATGCTAAACATATCTGGTATCTCACCTAAGATGACCACTCCAATAAGGGCAGAAAATATTATGCTGAGATACTGATAGATAGATACCTCATTAGCCGGGGCATATCTATATGCATAGGATATTCCCACCTGTCCCACAGAGGCAAAAATTCCACTTCCTATCAAGTAGATAAACTGCTTCATATCAGGTACAACAAAGCCTGATATCATCATAGGAGGGAACATCAGCACAAAGGAGATCACTGCAAACCAGAAAACTATGGTATTTGGCTCCTCCATCGTACGCAGGTGTCTTATAAGGGTATAGGCTCCCCCGGCAAATATAGAGGATATAAATCCTATTAGTGCCGGATAGACACTTACATTAAAGGTAGGCTTTATTACAAGGACCGCTCCTATAAACACAAGTACAAGAGGTATCAGCTGTACCTTATGAAACTTCTCCTTTAGCAGGGTGCAGGCAAATATCATCACAAAAAAGGGTGACAGTTTATTCAGCATAGTTGAGTCTGCTAAGGGAAGGTTGCTTATAGCGTAGAAAAAACATACTGCTCCAGTCAGTCCCACCAGGCTTCTGTAAATAATAAACTTTGAACTTTTTCTTGATTTGGGCATTACCGATATCCCCATCCTGCTCACACTTACAAGGATTATTATTGCAGAAACTATATTTCTAAAAAACAGCTTCTGAAAGGTAGAAACCTCTGGTCCTACCATCTTTACACAGGCAGCCATAACAGCCATCCCCAGAGCCGATATACACATATACAGCGTCCCTTTAAATTTATTTTCCATTTGAATTTCTCCTTAATTTTTTTTTAGTATGCTATATAGTAACATATTTATCCAACTATATCATCTATTCTTTACTAAAACACTATGTATTTCAAAATTAAGGTGAACCTTCCCCTTCATGCCGGAAATAAAGCTTACGATTAGGATTTCTGATGCTCAGTTAATTTTTAACTGAGCTCCATTATGTGGAAACCAGTCGCTTATACAAGCTTATTATTTTTCACAAATTCTATACTTCCCTTAATAACAAGAAAAGAAGTATCACCTCATTTTTGATTCGTACTTTGCTGATAATCAATGATAATTTATGAATATGATTATCGGTACTCGCCTGTAATCAACGATATTAATGAGCATGATTACTGGTACATAGTTTATAGTTAAACTGTGCAGACTGGTCAAGAATTCTGAGTTTCCTTTATAGTTTCATTCACCTAAAGGTGTAAATTCATCATAGTCGTCATAAGCGACTCTGTTTCATTCAAAAGTACAAGAAAAGAGGCTATGCCTCATTCGACTCGGTACTTTATACATTAAATTTTTATAGTTCCTTAAAGTATAAAAAAAGGTGGTGACTATGTCACCACCTTTAACCTACTTTCTTTTTCTTATTACATCTACTACACTACCGTCTCTGTATTCTACCACAGCTACGATCTTGTCGCTATACTCTATATCCTTTGGCTCTCCAGTCATAGCTACTGCCATGTCTCTTAGCTCTCCTATAGTTTTTATAGGAAGGTTAGATCCCTTGAATTTCTCTATTAGATCTGTTCTCTTTGGATTTATTGCGATTCCTCTTTCAGTTACCAGGATATCCACAGTTTCCCCAGGAGTAGTTACTGTATTTATCTTATCCTTTAATACAGATATTCTTGAGTTAGCCAGCTGAGATACGATGATACAAAGCTTAGAACCTGCTGCTGTATCACTGTGACCTCCCGATCCACCCATTATTGTACCATTTGATCCAGTTGTTACATTTACATTAAAGTCTGTATCCATCTCTGTAGCACCTAATATTACTACATCTAACCTATTTACCACAGCACCTTTATTGTCTGCATTAGCATACATAGAGGCAGACATAGTGATATGCCCAGCATTTTCCTTAGCTGACTGTATAGCAGCCAGGTCAAAACACTGTACATCTAGAAGTGATTTAAATAACCCTTCCTTATACATATCCACTATATATCCAGTGATTCCTCCAGAAGCAAAACTTCCTTGGATACCATCTTTTTTCATGATGTTTTTCATCTCATCAGCTACAGCTAGAGATATTCCCCCTGCTCCAGTCTGAAAACTCATACCGTTAGCTAGGTATCCCGAGTCCTTTATAAAGTCTGCAGTTAACTTTGCTATCTTAAGACCAATTGGGTTTTTAGTTATCTGAGTAGTTCCGGATACGATACCATTTGGATCTCCTATTGCATCTACCTTTAATACATAGTCGATCTTTGTCTGATCTATCTCTATAATTGGGTTTGGATATTCCACAAGGTTATCAGTTATTACCACTGTGATTCCAGCTGTTTCTGCATCTGTATGAGCATAACCCAGAGCACCACAAGCTGATTTCCCCTCTACTCCGTTTAGATTTCCATAATCATCCGATGTAGGAGCTGCGATAAATGCGATATCTATAGCCAGGTCTCCAGACTCCATTATTCTTGCTCTTCCACCATGTGTATGCATTACTGCTGGCTTTTCTAGCTTTCCTGCTGAGATAGCTTCCGCTACAGGACCAGATATATATGCTGCATAGATTCCGGTTACTGTACCATCCTCTATATACTTTACCAGACCTCCATGGCAGGGAAAGATAGAACTTGCTGCTATTGTGATATCCTTATACCCTCTTTCAGCTATGGCATCCATTACCATATTCAGTACAAAGTCCCCGTTTCTCAGGTGGTGGTGGAAAGATACTACCATACCATCCTTTAGAGGAAGCTTATCAAGCATAGCAGGCATATCTTCATGAAGCTTTTCATCTCCAGGAAGTGTATTTTTAAATCTTATCTCTCTCTTTGATTTCTCACCCTTTCCAGCAAGGTAACCATTGTAGTGCTTTACTTCTCCGTATCCTTCTATATAATCAGGAATATCTCTTCCCAGTATATTCATATTACTCCTCCAATTCATTAGTCGTTCCTTCTTCTCTTGATACAAGAAGGAACCAAGAAAATCAAGACTTTTCAAACGCCTTTTCAGCCAGATATTATTCTACGACCTTTATAAGCTACAATCATAACTCTGTTAGTTAATAGTAGTGTAATAAGGAAACTCAGTTAAAGAAATAAACTGAGTACTAATAATCATATTCGTAAATCTCATTGATTATCAGCAACTTATTCTGTTAACGGTCTAGCAAGTTTTTTCTGTAAAAGCTCCGTTGACTTGAGAAGCCATTACTTAAATCTGAATTTATCTGCGTCATCTGCGACCGTGTTTCTAACCTGGTTATTTTCCTAGATCAGACCTATTAACTTTGCTACATCAAGGGTATTCTGTGCTCTGTTTATAATAGGCAGGTCTACCATCTTACCATCCAGTGAGAATACTCCCAGCCCTTCCTTTTCAGCTTCATCTTTAGCATACATTACTCTTCTTGCATGCTGAATCTCAGCTTCAGTTGGTGAATATACCTGATGGATCATATCTATCTGTCTTGGGTTTATAGACAGCTTTCCGCCAAATCCCAGCTTCTTAGCTTTCTCTGTATCTGCCTTTAATCCCTCATAGTCGTTTGTATCTGTAAATGGTGTATCTATAGAAGCTATCTTTAGAGCTCTGCATGCATTCACTATCTTAGTTCTTGCATAGAAAAGTTCCTCTGAATCCTTACTTCTTTTTATTGCAAGGTCAGCAGCAAGATCTTCTCCACCTAGAAGCACTGCTTCACATCTAGTTGATACCTTGATAGTTTCATATACAGTTTCCACCCCATATGCTGTTTCCACAAGAGCATGTACCTTGATTGTTCCAGGCTCCATTCCCTCTTCCTTTTCTATTCTGTCTAGCATCTCATCCAGTTCCTTCATATCTTCCGGAGTTGCCTTTGGAAGGAGTATAGCATCTGGCTTTAGTCTTGCCATTGCATCTATATCATCGTGAGCAAATGGTGTAGACATAGGGTTTATCCTTATTACTACCTCCACTCCCGTGTAATCATTTGATTTTAACGCTTCTCTTATAAGAATTCTTGCTGAATCCTTTTCTGTTATTGCTACAGCATCCTCAAGGTCAAGGATTACTGAATCTGCTCCGAATACTGGTGCTGTCTGGAGCATTCCCGGATTATTTCCTGGCATAAATAGCATACTTCTTCTTAACTTCAATTTTAACACCTTCCTTTTATAGTCCTCTTGTTACTGCTGCCTCTATTCTGGCTCTTATTGTGTAGTCAAGGGCTCCCTTGTCTGTTGCCTTTACAAGTACAGATGTTATTCCCATCTCGCTTAACTTACTTTTTATTACCTCTCTTATATCGTCACCAAACTGGTCTTCTACGATACTTTCTAACTCTATATTAACTCCCTCATCGCTTGGCATTATCATCACATAGATATCATTTGATTCCAGTGTTCCTGCCTTAGCTGGCTTGTTTATTGTCATCTTCTCTTCACCTCGTTTAATATAATAAAATCTTACCACTTATCCGTACGAATAATTTCAGTCCCCATATGAACATAAACTCCACATGATTATATCACTTCTTCATCTGTAAAACTCGGCATTTTTAATATATTGATTTTAGTATAGCTTATATCATTAAATATTTTTCACACCTATGTTAATTAGTGAATATTCGTGGTTGATTTCTTTTCAGAACTTAAATATAAGTCTTTTGAAATTACGAAAAAGGTAGTCACTGTGAACTACCTTTTTCCAAGAGTAAAACTTATTTTCTTCTGTTTACAAGAGCCATAACTCTGTTCATCTCGTTGTTTACGATCATGAATCCTTCGTCAACACCCATTCCTGGTTTAGCAAGAACCTGTAGAGCTCCACAAGCCATTGCGATATTAGTAGTTACTTCTGCTGATCTGTTTGTTTCGTTACAAGTTCCACCAGAGTAAGATCCGATCTTCTTTTCGTTACAGTAAAGGATCGCTTCTGCTGTATTGTTAACTCCTCCTAGATCTGGAGTTTTGATCTGTACTACGTGTCCAGCTTTCTTGTCAGCGAATAATTTAATATCCTCTAACGTGTTACACCACTCGTCTGCAACTAGTTCAACATTGATTCCTCTTCTGTCTACTTCAGCAGTTAGTGCAGCTAGTGCCTCAACCTGCTTGTCTCTGTCGTTTACATCCATAGGTCCTTCGATTCTTAGAGCGAATGGCTTTGCAGCTTCCTCTAGAGTCGCAAGGTAATCTGCCTGCTTTGCGATATCCTGGTCAAATGCAAGTCCGATAGTTCCGTATACATCGATGTGGAAGATAGGAGAGTAAGACTCATCAGTTCTTATAGCAAGAACTCTGTCTCTTAGCCATTCTACATATTCCTTAAGGATAGATCCGTCTTTTCCAAGCTTAGTTTCTACGTGGTTTATTAGTGCGTGTGGCATTACATCTGCACCTTTTATGATCATCTTATCTGCGTTGTTCTTTCTGTCATCTCCAGACTGAGTGAAGATAGGTCTCTTTGTAATATCAAGACCAGTGTTGTACTCTTCCTTGATTACTTCTGCAAGAGTTACTTTCTTAGCTTTTGATACTGCATCTAAGATAGCCTGAGTGATTCCGTATCTGATAGCAGTATGCATTCTCTTACCGTTTATCTGTAATGCATCAAACTCATCTGCAAGAGCTTTAAATGAAGTTAACTCTCTTCCGATTAGCTTTGGAGCGATTTCTTTCTCGATTACTGGGATGAAGTCTTTTGCTAGGAATAGTGGGTCTCTTCCACCTGCACCTGAGTATTGTACTGCAGCACAGTCACCGTAAGCTACCTGTCCATCTTCAAGTACGATCATTACTGAGATTGATTCTCCAGCTTGTCTTACAGAATCAAATCCGTCTGTCATAGCTGCACCAGTATAAGTGAATCCATCGTTTCCAGCTCCTGCTTTTATTGCTTGTTGATCATCAAAGTAAAATCCTGTTCTTCCTTCTGCACAAACTACGTCTAAAATCTTCATTTTTTAGTCCCCCATTTTATTTAAAATTTAATATTTTTTAAAATTTATAATCTTGCTTTAACCACAAGTGTGGTGGGTATTTCACTGTTTTTTCTGATTTTTTGTATTTTGATGGGAGCCCCTCAAGGCTCCCTGTATTTTAAGTGTATTTAAATTATTTTCCTTCAGGTCTTCCGATTAACTTACCTTTACCTACTGCAAAGATATCGTCTACTGACATCTGGAATCCTACTTCTCTTCCTTCAAAGTCTGCTCTTTCCTGAAGTGCAGCTAAGTTGAAGTCTACGATCTCCTTGTCAAATGGAAGGTTTCCTACTTCTAGGTATCTGATTCTTCCCTGGTTATCTCTTGCTGGAAGCATCTTTCCTGCGTTGAAGTTAGATGGAGCGAATGGAATATCTAATACTCCCTGCTCAAATGCCTTTACTGTACCTACAGCAAGGTCTCCGTCACCTAGTTCAGTAACTTTGTCCATTAGACACTTAACTTCTTTTTTGATCTGAGCCATCTCTGCTCTTAGTGCTTCAGAGTCAGCTAGTGTTTGTCCTTCAAGAAGGTTAAGTACCATCTTAGTTGTCTTGATTCCTTCAGCGTTAGCTTCCTTTGTAGGGATTCCAATTGCTTCATGAGGAGTCTTAACGATTACTTTTGTTGCTCCAGCTAGTGCTGCTGCTGATGCTCCATTTGAGATTACACCAAATGCTTTAGCTTCATCTTCAGGGAATCCACCCATCCACTGGTGGAATACAGTAGTGATTTCTACTTTATCGTATCCCATCTCTGCACAGTACTCTTCAGCCTGTTCCTTCATTGCTCTTACTGCTGCTACGTCCTGAGTTAAGTTTCCACACTGACCATAACCAAGAGTGATGTTTCTTACTCCCTGCTCTGCTGCCATTAGACACTCAAGGATCTGAACAACGTTTGACATTGAAGGTGGTACTAGTGTTCCTGTAAGAGGTCCGAATGGCTCTCTGTTAAGAGATACTCCCTGCTCCTCATACCATCCTACTACTCTGTCACAGTACTGCCAGTCTTTTATTGTCTTTTCAAGAGATACTGATTTAGCGTAAGGAATGTTATAAGAGATTCCTCCTCCTTCGTTTGAAGTAAATCCTGCTGCTGTCATGATCTCAGTAAGAAGTCTTGCATCAGGAGTTCCGTGTCTAAGCTGTAGTGGAAGATTTACTGCTTCTACTACCTCTCTACACCCTTTTACTCCATGGTTTAGTCCCGGGAATCCGTTAAGAAGTGATCTACCTGCTTTTTTAGATTCGATTATTCCTCTTTCACACTCTTCATACTTGTTTTGTCTTGTATATGAATCGATAGTAGATGGAAGAAGATCTGCTCCACCCTTTTGATCTAGGAAGTTTAATAGTTCAATATGCTCGTCTATTAGTGCTACTCCTGCTCTTGGCTGAGCTAAAGTTTTTCCAGCTTTTTTAGCTTCTAATAACTTCTTTGCGAAGTTCTTGTGATCTGGAAGGTTTTTTAGGTACTCTACAGCTTCCTCAAAATCTACTTCTTTACCTGTAGGCCACTGCTTTAGTACTTCTTCTCTTTCCTTTAGAAACTCTTCCTCTGTCATCCTTTTGAATTTAAGGTTCATTTTTTTATATCCTCCTATAATCGCATCTATTAATATTTATAATCAATCTATTCTTCAATAAGATATTTTTTCATTATTCTTACTGCTACATCTGGTAGTTCCTGAGCCAGGAGTCCCATAGATGACAGTATATAAGTACGGTCTACTAAAAATTTAGGATCCCTTGGTTTCAAGTGTATTGGTTCTTCTTCGTTAAAGTTTCCTGATGCCAGGATTCTGTGAGGGTTTTCACTGTGAACAATTACTCCTCCAGTTCCTATTACATAAGGTGTATTGATAAGGTCTTTTCCTAGCTGATAGTACATAGCTCCCATGGGAGTGTACACGCTTTCTAAGACTCCGCAGTGTCTTGCCATAGCTATCTCAGTTGCAGCCATTGCCATTGCTTCATCAAACTTTATCTCATCCTTAGACCCAGGCACCATCTTTATATTATCATGTCTATAGTTACAATGATCTTTTACATCTACTTTCTTATCAGCATCTCCCAGGTACTCTCTTATCTTTTTTGTTCCTGATGCTTCTAATAGTGCCAGTGCTGAGTATCTCATTCCGAGATCTCCCTCTACAGTTCTCTTACTATAAGGATCTTCCAGTCCCTTAGGTATTACTCCTGCCTGAGTAGGTATTCCCTTTCCGATAGAGTGGATATCTGTTGTTGCTCCTCCGATATCTACTATTATCAGGTCTCCCAGTCCCTTTTCCTCATCACTTCCATCTGCTAGTACTTCAGCTGCCTTTAGCACTGCTGCAGGAGTTGGCATTAATATACCGCTTACAAACTCCTCTGCATTTCCTAGACCCTTAGCTTCTACTATCTTGTTCATAAATACCTTTCTTATAGCTTCCCTTGCTGGTTCTACATTCAGCTTGTTTAGCTTTGGCATTACATTATCAGCTATATAGTAGTCTATTCCCGCTTCTTCAAAGATCTCTTCTATCTCATCTTCGGCAACCTTGTTACCAGCCACTATCACAGGTACATCTATCTGGTGTTTGGCTATAAGCTTTGCATTATGAATGATACACTGCTTATTTCCACCATCTGTTCCTCCAGCAAGAAGAATTATATCAAGGGGAAGTTCCTTTATCTTCCTCATCTCCCTGTTGTTTAGTTCAAAGGAAAATGTTTCGATAACCCTTGCTCCGGCTCCCAGTGCCGCTTTTTTTGCTGCATCTGCTGTTAGATCCGGTATCAGTCCGATAGCTACCATCTTTAGCCCTCCAGCTGCTGATGAACAGGCAACTTTTCTTACAAACTCTACTTTATCTAAGTCTGTTTTGCTGCTTATCTGCTCCTCTAATGCTACAAAGGCATTGTTGAAACCTATCATAATGTCATCTTCTATTGTTGTTATTGCCTTAGCTGTTGCCAGAATCTCTTCTGTTCCCAGATCAATTGCTGTAAGTTTTGTATATGTACTTCCAAAATCAATTGTAAGATAAACTCTCATTCTAATCATCTCTCTTTGCATCAACTTTAATGGTATATTTTTTAAAGGTTATTAAGCTATTCCAAGATCTTTCTTTAGATCCTCTGCAGTTAACTCAATTGCAGTTCCTGGTCTGTACACTCTGTCAAATCCCATGTTTTTGAATCTGTCTTCTACATCTCCCCAAACCTGCTTACCTACTACTATGTTTCCACCTACATATAATACGATGTCTTTTAATCCTGCTTCCTCACACTTTGATCTCAGTCCCTGACAGTCTAATTCTCCGTGACCGTATAGTGATGATACGATGATTGCATCTGCGTTAGTCTCTACTGCTGCGTTGATGAAATCCTCTTGTGGTGAAAGTACTCCGATGTTAATTACTTCAAATCCCATTGTGTCCAGAACGTGGTTGATAATTTTGTTTCCAACTGCGTGACAGTCAGATCCTATAACTCCAATTACAACTTTCTTTCCATTTTTTTCCATGATTTTAAGTAGCCTCCTTGTTATATATAAATACTATTTGTTCCTTTTAAATACGCTATCTCGTTTTCTATACCAAGAATTATACTCTTTTTTAAATATTATGCAACAACTATTGATTTTTTATATGTATAAAATTTATTTTCTATATACCGTATATTAAAACAGCATATACCATTAATTTAAGATAAACTAATTGGATTTTTTATTCATTTCATAAATACATAAGTCGGTATTTTACACTTTCACTTTTTTCATTAATTTTTCATTTTGTTCAATAAAACACGTATTTGTATATTTTTTTCCATTATTTTGTTAAAGACTCTACACAGCATTGAAAATATATGGTTATTATGTTATGATTAGAGGAATAGTTTGTTTTAATTTGGAGGAAAGATATGAATAGAGAAAGAATGAATAATAACGACATCATCAGAAGGCTTAGATACGCTGTTGACCTTAATGACGCTGCTTTAGTTGAAATATTTAAATTAGCAGGATATGAGCTTACTTATGAAGAGATTAAGTCTATGTTCAAAAAAGAGGGAGATGAAGGTTACGTAGAGCTTACAAATGATAAGATGGACCTTTTCCTTGATGGTTTCATTACATATAGAAGAGGAAAGCAGGAATCTAAACCTGGTCAGCCTGCTCCTGAAAAAGAAAACCTTAACAACAATGTAATCTTTAAGAAGCTTAGAATTGCTCTTGCTCTTAGAGGTGACGATGTATTAGATATCATGAGACTATCTGACAAGAAGATTTCTTCATCTGAGTTATCTGCTATCTTTAGAAAGAAAGATCACAGAAACTACAAGAACTGTGGAGACAGATACATAAGAAACTTCCTTAAGGGTCTTACTATTCAGCACAGAGGACATCAAAACTAAAAAAGAGTGACCTTTTGGGTCACTCTTTTTTTGTACTTTTCATATTAACAGCCGATGTTTTGCGCAAAACATCAGCTAAATAATATTGTTTTATCAATAAAACATACTATAATAACATCAATAATAAAGGAGAATTGTATGAATTTAGATATCGGTCTAACTACTCCTAGTGTCCTTTTTACAGTAATATCACTATTATTTGTAGGTTATAATAATAGACTTCATTGCCTGGCTATGCTTATTAGAGAGATGGATGGAAAAATAAATAGCAGTAATAAAGAAAGCTTTCTTAGTCAAATGTTAGTATCAAAGAAAAGGATTTTATTAATAAAAAAAATTCAGTTATTTGGTATCATTTCTTTTATCTTTTCCTTATTTTCAATTTTATTTCTTGCATTTGGATTTCTAAATATAGGAAGTTTTATCTTTATAATGGCTATTTTATCGATGATTATTACTTTATCATTTGCTGTTTATGAAATTGTTATCTCAACAACGGCAATAGAAATTGAGATTGAAAGACACTTGGATACAGTGGAGTTTGATGATAGTAGAATCAACAAACTCAAAAACAAGGAAGAAAGAAAGTTAGCTTAGATAAACCAAATATTAGATAAAGGGTAACCGGAAGTGTTTCTGGGTTACCCTTTTTTATAATTTTTACTTATAGGATTATTCATCTGATAGAATAGCTGTCCTTACTGAAAACCAATGATGAATTACTCCCTTAATACAAGAAAATAGATCCCACTTCATTTCACCATAAATCAATGATATTAATGATTATGATTATGATTATGATTATGATTTATGGTACTCAGTTAATGAGTTAACTGAGTTTCAATATATACATTAAATTTTTATAGTTTCTTAAAGTATAAAAAATCTTCCCTTAAAAGAATACTTAGGAAAAATTGACTATAATTAGTTTACCGGTTGCGTTATGAATTGAATAAAAGCTGAACTTTTCTTCATAAGTAGGCCTTAATTCGGATAGTATTTGCTCCAAAATTTCTGAGTCTTCATCGATAGATTTTAAACAGATTTCATCATCTCCATTAATCCAGTGTGTTACTTTACCTTGTAGTATGGGAGAATCTCTTTTTTCTAAAGTTATATTATTTCCATTAAGTAGTTCTCTTAATATTTCTAAAAATTTTTGACTCTTCATAGATACCGCCTCCTTAGTTCATTTTAACTTAGAGGGTTATTGAAAGCAATAAATAGGAACAATTAAATATTCACTCCTGTAATTTGATTTTTATCCTAAAACAAAAAAACTTAATTACTGTCATCCTTTCTATATAGTTTAGAAAATTCTATAAATTTACGAATCAAAGCTGAAAATTCTTTATCCTTATGGGAAAGTAGTTTTAAATCCCTTTTTATTGATATCCCCTTTACTCTGCTCACCACCAGTTCCCTTCTTCCTTGCTCATCCTCTATAGCCAGCTTTGACACACAGGCCACTCCCAGATCTTTTTTTACTGCTCTTTTTATAGCCTCTACACTTCCAAATACAAATGTATTTTCTTTTCGTATCCCCATAACGCCCTCATAGGTTTTTCTGCTTCCACTTCCCTCCTCTCTTTGAATAAGAGTTGCTTCCTCTAACTCCTTCAGACCTATCATCTTCTTCCATCTGTGTTTGGGAGATGAGATAACTACCAGCTCATCCTCCCAGAACTTCCTTGTTTCCAGCTCATCATTATCTATCTCTCCCTCTATAAAACCAAAATCTATACTATTTTTAAGAATTTCCTCTGAAACCATGAGAGTATTTTCTATAACTAACTCTATATTCACTCCGGGATACTCCTTCTTAAAATCAGCTATTATATCCGGCAGCAGGTATGTTCCTATTGTTGTGCTGGCTCCGATCCTGATATCCCCTGTTCTCAGTTCCTTCATATCCTCCATTACCTTTTGGGACTCCTTATATAGATTCAACATCCTCAGACAGTATTTTTGAAACACTACTCCCTCATCGGTTAAATATATCCTTCTTCCTAACCTCTGAAACAACCTTACTCCCATCCCCTCCTCTAGCTCTTTTATGACCTGACTTATAGATGGCTGACTTATATAGAGTTCCTTAGCTGCCTGGGTCATATTCAGCTTTTTAGACACTACATAATATATCTCCAGTTTTCTTATGGTCACTTCTTTCCCCCTTTTTTTTCATAGGCTTTTACCTATGAAAATTATAAAATAAAAGTATTTAACTTATTATATGTCATATATTAAAATATACCTATAAAACTTAAGGGAGGCCTAAATTATGAATATTAAAAAAATTATACCAGGTTTCATTATCTGTTCAGCAGTTGCATATATAGGAAGTGTCTTAGGAGATATCTTCCCCAAGATCGGAGGAGCCAGCTTTGCTATTATACTTGGTAC
>Ga0209379_10001597_pt1 | contig 14649 bp, 9 predicted proteins | sample tdDd001_FD_187124 | JGI IMG/M metagenome (GOLD analysis project Ga0209379, IMG submission 187124) | Marine sediment microbial communities from the Atlantic coast under amendment with organic carbon and nitrate - tdDd00.1 (SPAdes)... | ecosystem: Environmental > Aquatic > Marine > Coastal >...
TGGTGAATAAGAGGCTTACTTCTAACATGGGCACTCCTTCGGGCAATAGCCCACAGGAACAATCACCACCGCTCAAAGCGGTGGTTTAGAGGTGACAATAAAAAAGACAACAATTAACTTTGTTTTTAGTTAAAAGTAAAACTAAAAACCCGTGTAAGAAATTAGTGTTTTTTGAAGTTAATAACATTCAAAAAATATAGCGTTTAAATCATTAAGGATAACGAATGCATAAGCCTATTTTGATGAGTGTCCCACTCATTGTGATGTTGACTGCTTGTGGGGGTTCTGATTCAGAAACTAAAACTGAAGTCGGAAAACAAGCACCACAAAATACAATAACGTTTAGCGGAACGGTATACGATGGTCCAATGGCTGATACCACGGTTTCTGTATATGCCGGACACAACCTTCTCGCATCAGGAAAAACAGATGTAAATGGTAAGTACTCTGTAAATGCTTCAATTTCTGTTGCAGAGTTTGACAAAATCAAATCTCAGCCAATCACATATCATGCTCAGCGCAGTGACATTATCCTTTATCAATTCTCCGGAACGAGTTTGGCGGAAGCGTTTAAAAATAAAACAAATCAAGCACTGATTACAAACTTTTCAACGGTCGAATACGTCCTTGCTGATGTAAACAAGAATAATTTTGTTACCGGCGCTGAATGGAATGCGCTACAAAAGCTTGATCGCAATGTGACTGAAGCAAAGGTTATTCGCTACGGCGTAGGTTTAAAATCTATTGTTGACTATTCCGCTACACTAGCAGGTTTTGACAATAGTACGATTTGGTTACGCGCGTTGCTTGCCGATACCTCTTGGCAAGAATGGCATCGCTTAAATATTACACCTTACGGCGAGGCATGGAACGCTTTATTTGCTGACACATGGTTTTTAGCTCAAGAAAAAAAACGTTTTGTAGATCTTTCCTCGTGGGAAAATCAATACGACAACATTGTTGTATCGGCACCTACAGAACCTGTTGAACCCGTCGTTAATTATATCCTCATGGAAGGTGTTCCACATACGGTCAATGTTGGTGATACATTAAGCCCGTCAGTGAATGCATTATGGTCAAATGCACACTCAACCAATGTGACTTCACTTGCCAATTATGTTGTTACTCCAGCTGACGCCTTGGTGAAAAATGGCACTCGATGGGAAGTCAATCAAGCGGGAACCATTACGCTTTCCGCTGAATATCAAGGAGCATCAACCGAAAGCACAATTGTTGCCGGTGAACCTGTTACAGAACTAGAACACATCGTACTGAGCGGCATTGGCCAGCAGGTCACAGTCGGCGATAAGTTACAGCCACAGGTTTCAGCTACATGGTCAAATAAAAGTACAATAGAAGTCACTGCTCTTACATCATGGGCTGTAAACCCTGTCGATGCAGTCATTATAACCGACGGATACTTGCAAGTCTTAAAGCCAGGAGCCATTACGCTACAAGCACACTATCAAGGTGCAACTGCAACAATAGGCTTTAATGCTGGCAACGCTGTAATGACATCATTGCGCTTAGACTTCGATAAACGCCAGCAGTATCTGGAAGACGAATGGCAGGTTGCCGCTCAGGGTGTACACCAAAATGGCTACCTTGTTGATTTTAGTTCAGAAGCTGAATGGGTATCTAGCAACCCTGCAGTATTAGAATCATTGGGCAACGGCCGTTTCCTTGGTAAAGCCGTAGGAACGGCAACAGTAACCGCTACTTTAGGTGATCATACTGTTTCACAAGGTTTTGATGTGGATGCGAAAATGGTTCGCGTAAGTTTGAACTTACCTAACGGCATTATTTCACGTGAAGAAACCATACAATTGTCACTCAACGGTGAGTTTAATGACGGTAGCGTCAGTGTCATTACCGACGAGGTTATTTGGACCAGCAGCAACCCAGAGTTCCTAACTATCGATGAAAATGGGGTGGCTACCGGCATCGCGGAAGGTCAGTCAGTGGTTACCGCGACCTATCAAGGTTTTACACTTGAAGAAACCGTAACAGTAACTTATCCGAAAATAGTTAGTTCAACACCGAGTTTTGTTGATGGCGTGCTAACACTTACAGAAGGGGACATTCTTGAGTATGGGTTTACATTTACCCGCTCAAATGGCGTTGAGCATGTATTTACCGCTACCGAGCATGGATTGAATTTTGAATCTTATGGATTTGGGGATCGATGGGATCCGTCTGGTATTCAGATAGCAGAAATAGACAAAGACAGCGATCGTATCCATGCCGTACGTTCTGGTAAAGACAAATTAGAAATTCTAAATGTACCAGTAGAACTACAGCAAATCTTTGCCGAGTTAGGTGCAATCACAGATATTGACGATTCCCCTACAATGATTAACTTAAAGGTCAACGTACTTGACAACGCTGACGTATACCAATGGCACTACTTGGATGGAAACCCACCAGCAGGCCAAACCGTAACGGTTGTTCAGGCGATACAGAGCGGCAATACGCTATATCGTTTCTGGCAGGTCGAAGGCGCTGAACAAGATGGTATCTATTTAACCAAGGTAACATCAAAAGGCGAATCGGCCCCTGCTTTTGTACTGGCCGCTTCCAAGGATGAATATGATAGCCAGCATGAGTTAATAAGAAATGGAATTATTCACGATTACTATGGCTATATTTTCCTGCTAATAGACAGCACAAACAGAGCAGCCGCTGATAGCCAACTCGCTTACCGCTATAAGTTGAGTGACGGCAGCCTGACAGAAATACCATTGGCAAATTACCCGAATTCAACTGTTAATATGACTGCGGATAGCTTTGCCTTCACGCCAAACGGGGACTTTGTTGTTACTAACCAGCATTACACAAAAGGAGAAATACCTCATATTTACCACTTCGAAACGGGAACATGGGAAGAAAAAGCCCCAATGCCTGGCGAACGAATTCAAACGCCGTCGAACAAGAGTCAAATAGCCGTTTTAGATACCAAAGACAGCCCAGTGTTAAGGACCTTCGATTTGGAAACGCAACAAATCACCACTCAAGAGTTGGTGATACCTGGCGATGCCGAATACTTCTGTCGTAGTGTCGAAACCATGAGCTTTGCTATTACAGACGACATGAAAAACTCTGGCGCAGGCTGTATGGTTGCGAAAGTTGGCGAGTGGGATGGCATCGGTTATTGGCTGTGGGATTCTATTGCCGAACTGCCGAAGCTGCACCTTTTTTCAGAAGGTTATGTTCGAGGAACCTCTGATGTTTATGCCGTCGCTTACCGTAAACCAGATGGACACATCGCATTTAGTGCTGCCGGCGTTACAAATAAAGCGGGTGATTATGTGTATGACGTCGCTGAAATCATTGATGTGGAGGTTGATGGCGTAATAGAGCAACAAGTGACCCATAAACGCCTAACTCAACGTGGCAAGGCATTAGAAAGCTTCTACAATATTCATGTTCGTCTACAAGATGGTTCACAATATACCGTCAACAACGCTGATGTACCCAATGAGTCGATTACCGTCTTTAACAAAGGTACCGCCGTACGTGATGAGTATGGCCAATGGTCAAGCGATAAGTATATGTATGCGCTGCCAGCATATACAGATAACTCCAACAAGCTGTACAACCTTGGTGATACCATTGTAATAAGCCCAGAAAGCTATGCGAATAAGACACAATACTGGCTACTTCAGATGCGCGAACCTAAGGTTGTAGAGCAACCTGAAGAGCCAGTAACACCTGAAGAACCTGTTGTTCCTGAAGAGCCTGTAGTACCCGAAGAACCCGTTACTCCTGAGCAGCCTGTCGAACCGACACCTGCACAATAAAATACGACGGATACACAATAACGACTTAGGGCTACGCTTGTAGCCCTTTTTTAGTTTTTCGGCAATTGGTCCCAGCGAAATGTCGGGCCGTCTGTACAAGCGTATTTGCTCTCCATATAGCAGTGACCACAGGTTCCTACTGCGCAATGCATCCGCCGTTCAATGGACAAATAAATAGTATATAGCAGTGACCACAGGTTCCTACTGCGCAATGCATCCGCCGTTCAATGGACAAATAAATAGTGTGGTCGGAAATACCATAGGCAACCAAATACTCCGCCAGCGAGTACATCATCGCCTCGGGGCCAGCCAACAGCACAATCTCCGGTAGCTCGCCGAAGCTGTCCAACACCGTTGGGAGAATATCACTTGGCGTTCCCATGTATTCATTGTCACCGCCATTGACTCCCCCCTCTTCAATGGTGTTGTATACCGGAATAATGTGTTGCCAGCGTTCTCGCTCCGGATTTAACATCTGCGTTTGCCGTGAACGGGCACCATAGATAAGCGATAACTGAGTATAGTTTTGGTGTTCAATAAGTTGATTAACCACACTCACCAAGGGTGCCAGACCACAACCGCCACCGATGGCCAGTATCCGCTTATTAGCAATCTCATCCATAGGCCAACCAGCACCAAACGGGCCTCGAGCACCCAATATCTGACCCGCCTCTAACTCAAACAATTCAGATGTCACCGCTCCCATACGGCGAATCAAAGCACGAAAATAACCATTTTCATCAGGTACTTCGGTGAAGCTAAAAGGCGCTTCACCAAAAGTTGGGACGCTGAGCATGAAAAACTGCCCGGTCTGGGTGTGTCGCCACTTGGCATGATGTTCGTGAGTGGTGATTTCAGGCTCTTCCAGTAACCGGAAATGAAAATGCCGCGTGTGCTCGCCATCGTCATAAAAATCAACGAGCTGTACAGCTGAAGGCGTGAGGTTATGCATCGTCGACGATCCTCCTCATAATCGAATGAACACCAATAACGCCTGGGCAGGCTCGTTCGCAACGGCCACAACCCACACAGCCATATCGGCCAAATTCAGGAAGAAAATCGTCACTGAACTTGTGGTACCAGAAACGCTTAACCCGCTCACCGGCCTGTTCGGCCGGATTATGAAAACTGGCTTCACGCTGGAACCCTTCATATAAGCATGAGTCCCAAAAACGCACATGCTGGCTCGCTTGGTTATCTTGACCGGCTTTGTTATTTTGAATAGCTTTACTTTCTGACGCCCCGATCGGCTGACTGTGAGTACCATAACAAGAACACGTCGGACACAGTGTCGTACAACCGGAACATCCTAGGCATTGGACACCGACTTGTTGCCAAAAGGAAGGCGGTATGAGATCCGCATTGAGCTTATTGATCCCCTCACTAATATACGAATGATCCTCAAACTGCTGCTCGCAATGGCTCAAATTATCCCAGCGTAAACTGATCTCGTGCGCAGAGGCAGGTGTGAGCGTTAAGCCATGAATTGACTCTTTACCCAATGCCGTAATAGCCACCAGCAACCAGCGGCCATCTGTGAGCGGATGCAAAATCAGATCAGCCGTTTCATCCCGGACACCCGGTCCGGCATTGACCAAGTAACAGAAGCCTTCTTTGCAAGGTTGTACACAATCAATACCCACTAACAATCCCTGCTGGCGACGCGCCTGATAGTAAGGATCTTGTTCAAAAAAAATATCCTGATAGTGAATAGCCATCAAGTCACAGCTCAGCACACCAAAAAGCACAAAGGGATCGGGCTTGGGTAGTGTTTCACGAAAGAATTGGCCGTCGAAAACATACAGCGGTTCCTGCTCGGCAAAAAAGAAGCCCTTGGCGGAGCTCTGTGGCATTTTGTGGGTTAATGGCTGAAAGCCTTCCTGCTCAACTTTGTCTAGTTCAATCTGCTGCCAGTGGGGATCACCGTCATTGTCAACCACCTGATAGAACTGGCGTGAATGGGACAAATGTGATTGCAGCTCATAAAGTGACTCAAGCAAGTACTGCTGCATGTTATTGTTCCTCCCACAGTTGTTGCGCAGTTTTCGGCGCTTGATTAGGTGGTAGCGGAAATACCGACACGGCACAGGCTTTCAGCTCGGGCATTTTGGTGAGAGGATCCTGCGCCGTATTGGTTAGCTGGTTCGAGGGCGCCTCCTTGAAATGATAAGGCATACTGACCAAGCCCGGCGGAACATCATCCGTTATCATCGCTCGAGTCTCCAGATACCCACGACGAGACCGAACACCTATTGGCGCAAACCGCTGTAGCTGAAGGGCTTTCGCATCGACAGGATTGATAAACAATACGCCTGCTGGCGTTTCCCTTTCCAGCAGCGGTGACTTACGGGTCATGGAGCCGCAACCATAATGAAAATGCAGGCGATTGGTGGTCAGCAATAATGGAAACTGCTCATCGGCGGGTTCATCAATGGCGGTAAAATGAACCGGCATTAGTTTCGCCTTCCCAATTGGAAAGGTATCACGGTGCAAAACCTCCGTGCCCTGTGGCGCATCCCGGTTACAGGGCCATTGCAGCCCGTGGTGTTGTGTCAGCCCTTCGTAACTCATTCCCTGATAAGACGGCGTCAACGCCGCCATCTCATCAAATACTTGTTCACTGGTCTCCCAGCTTAACTGCTGGCTTCCCAGCTTTTCAGCCAAGACTCTAAGCCACTGCCAATCTCCCTTTGCCATGCCGGGCGGAGCCAATACTTGTGATATCCGCTGAACGCGTCGCTCACAATTCGTAAAGGTACCGTCTTTTTCAGCAAAAGAAGCGGCAGGTAGCACAATATCTGCCAGTTTGGCGGTTTCTGTCATGGTCAGTTCAGCCACGACCAGCAAGTCCAGCGCTTTAAGCGCCGCCTTAACATGATTCTGATCCGGATCAGTGACCACCGGATCTTCACCAAATAAAATCAATCCACGAAAATCACCTGACAGAGTAGCCTTGGTCATCCCCAACGACGTTAACCCCGGCCCCTCGGCAACTTCCCCTCCCCAGCACTGAGAGAATTTATGCTGAACATCGGCCGCATCCGCAGCCTGATAACCGGGATATACATTTGGCAAACAGCCCATATCACAGGCCCCCTGCACATTATTCTGACCTCGTAACGGGTTTATTCCTGTCCCGGGACGGCCAATCTGCCCGCAAACCAATGCCAGATCTGCAAGAGCAATAACACTCTGGGTTCCGCTGACGAACTGGGTGATCCCCATACCATAGAAGATCATCGCACTTTTCGTCTGGCTGTACGCCTTGGCAACCTTGCGGACTAACTCGGCACTGACTCCAGTAATCGGCTCAACAGACTCCGGGGTCAGCTTCTCAACATTACTAGCCAAAGCCTCAAATCCTTCGCAGCGTTGTTCAATAAAGGATTGATTGTGCCATTGCTGCGCGATGATGGTATGCAACATGGCGTTGATAAGGGCAATATTACTACCGGGCTTGAGCTGCACATGCATATCCGCCATTTTCGCCAATCGCGTTTCCCGCGGATCAATGACAATTAACGGAGTTCCCTTAAGGTGAGCATCAACAATATGGCCGCCCAAGATACTGTGATTTTCTGTCGGATCGGCACCGATCACCACGATCAAATCAGTGTCGTAAATATCTTTGGCGCTGTTGGTCATCGCTCCTGAGCCCAAAGTCTGCTTCAACCCGGCTACTGTCGGGCTATGACAGATCCGAGCACAGTGATCGATATTGTTGGTTTTCAGCACCGCACGGGCAAACTTTTGCGCCGCATAGTTATCTTCATTGGTTGCGCGGGCACTGGAGATGACCCCGACAGCTTCAGGCCCAGCCTCTTCAAAAATGACTTTTAGAGAATCACAGATCAAAGACAGTGCTTCATCCCAGCTAATCGGTTGGAATTTGTTTGTGATCCGTTTTAATGGCTGAGTGATCCGGTTATCGGGATGAACGGCATATGCCGTACTCCAGCCCTTTTCGCACAGTTTTCCGCGGCTAATAGGATGACTGGCCTGAGGCTCAACGCCAGTCAGTTTCTGCTGTCCATCGACTTTGAGGCATATACCACAGCCCACTCCGCAAAACGGACAGATGGTTTTTACAATCGAGGAAGTCATAATCATTACACAGCACATATCCAGTAATGGTCTGAGTATAGCAACCTCTTACCAACCTGAAGCTTTACTGACAGTTTGTTACTTATCTTCTGGCTTAGACGGCGTCTGGCCCCGCTGGTAGATAACATGATAAACGAAGCCAACCAACACACTGCCCCCGACAAGGTTACCCAAGATCACTGGGATTAAATTTCCAATAAAGCCCAATAAGGTAACCGACTCGGCCACAGTACTTCCCCCTGTTTCACCAAATACCTTGATCAGCATTGCCAAAGGGATGAAATACATATTCGCAATACTGTGCTCAAAACCAGCAGCCACAAAAGCTGAAATTGGAAAAATAATTGCAACGCTTTTGTCTATTACACTTCGTCCGGCCAATGCCATCCAGACCGCCATACAAACCAGCACATTACACAATACCCCGCGGAAAAACGCAGTCCAAAACGGTAAAGAGCATTTCGCTTCCGCTATCTTAAGATACTGCTCGGCAATAGCCCCTTGATTTAGTTCCGTATGGCCAGAAAGGAAAACGAGAACAGCCAAGCCTGTTGCACCAATAAAATTCGCCCCGCAGACAACCACCCAGTTATTGAATAACTCCGATGTGGTAATTTTTTTATCTGCCCACGCCATCGCCAATAAATTGTTACCAGTGAACAACTCTGCTCCCGCGACAACAACTAACAGCAGACCCAATGAAAATGACAATCCGCCCAGCACCTGCCCTGTTGCAAAACTAAAGCTGGCATCGGACTTAACCAAAACAAAATACAGTGCGCCAAGACCTATAAAGGCACCTGCGAGAATCCCCAGCATAACCATCGACAACAGTGGCAAACGCGCTTTAACGACACCTATACTGTCTACTTTTTCAGCTATCTGCTTTGGGGAAAAAGCATCAAAACCATAGATATCACCCATGTTGGCTCCTAAGCATCAAGAGAATCACGTTCATTCAGAAGTACTCCATCCACCCATCCAAGGTGGCCTTACCCAGTTTAGTGGTTATCCGTATCGTCTTGATACTTAAAACTGAGAGCCACTCGTAGTGGATTAACGCTCCTAATTTTGCTTCTCCCTATATACTTAAACGTATTCGGCACAGTGGTTACAGGTATCGTTGTATATGCATGTCCGCCAATTCCAGTCTTCCGTTCTCAGCCTAATAACAGCATTAGTACTTGTTGGCTGCAGCTCAACCTCAGAATCATTCTTTAGTTCAAGCGAGTATCGTTTTCATGATTCGGCCCAAAGCTTTATCTCTCTCAACAAAACGCGCAACAATGGGGCGGTTGTAGACAAAGGCCTGTTCTATCCTAAAAGTGCTTTCTCCTTCACTTATCGATATTGTGCCGATACCCCACAAAGTGCCAGCAATGACATTCAGGAATTCCACCAATTGGCTAAACGGGTCTGCGATGCTAATGTCGGCCAGCTTATCCACCAAGATACCGGTACCTGGTGCGTTTATAACCCCAACACTGTCGATGAAAGGCCTATTTTCTATACCAAAATATCCAGTACCGAACTATGGGCCGACCTGTGTCTCGATGGACCGTTTGTCACCTTGAAGGTAATCGAGAATACCGAAGCGAGTCAGGAAGAATGGTATGAAGCTGCAAAAATATTGGGTTATCAGCCATATTCGCCATATCGAAAGCTAGTTACCCCATCGGAACTAGGGCAACTGCCTCAACCTCAAAAAGAACCCATCGCCACTGAACTTTGGAACGAAGAGAGTCAATATATCTATACCAATATCGGATCTGTCGTCTGTCTTTATAACCGTCCCGAAAATTCTGCTATCGGTTATACTTATCTAGGCACAGTGCACAGTGTTGATAGTGGTTTAGTAAAGGTTGCCGCCACGGCAAAATTAAGGGGAGATATCAGAACCGCACCAATTCTGGAACAGCTAGACTGGCACAGGATGGCATATATTACTGCTGCGGCAAACTCATGGTTTGTTTGCGGTTAGAATAGGCTATTTCTGAATATACTGCTATTTAGAGAAAGCCTCCGAAAGCAAATAAACTTCAGAGGCTATATATAGTCATTCAAATATTAAATAAATTAATACAGATGTATATTAATAGTAAACTATACCTTCGCCTTGCGTTACCAAGGTACCAGCTTCATTAATAAGAATTTTCTCTAAATCAAAGAGAGAACCAATTGCTGAATTGCCACGCCCTGTTTCTACGAACTTACATACCGCTTCTATTTTTGGTCCCATAGAACCGGCAGGGAAATTAAACTCAGCCAAACCTGATGGTGTCGCCTTCTTCATCTCTGCTTGATCTTCTTTACCATAGTTTCGATAAATAGAACCATCAGTCAGAATAATAAATAAGTCCGCATCAATTTTCTCAGCCAGAAGCTCTGCGGTAAGATCTTTATCTATGACACACTCAACTCCAGTACTCTGGTCATCATCAAAACAAACTGGCACGCCACCACCACCACAGGCAACAACGAGATTACCAGCATTAAGCAAGGTCTCGATTTGCTTCAGCTCGACAATGTCTTTCGGCATCGGAGACGGCACTACACGGCGATAGTACTCACCATCGGCTTTAAAGACCATTGATGAATCGGCCATGATTTCCTTTGCTCGTTCTGCTGTATACACTGGCCCGACAAATTTGGTCGGATTAGCAAATGCAGGATCTTCTTTACTCACCTCTGTCTGAGTTACCAAAGTAGCGATATCAAGCGACGGATCAGTATTACGTAGCTCCTGCTGCAGCATATACCCCACCATTCCGCAAGTTTGCGAACCTAATACATCCATTGGATAAGGTGTGGTCTCTGGAGAATATTCTTGATAAGCCGAATTTTGTTCCATTAATAAACCAACTTGCGGTCCATTGCCGTGAACAACAACAATTTCATGCTCTTTTGCAATAGCGGCAATACTTGCTGCTGAATTTTTAATATTCTCACGTTGGTTTTCAGCTGTTAATGCCTGGCCTCTAGCGAGAAGTGCGTTTCCACCTAATGCTAATACTATACGCATATGATCGTATCTCCTATATTATATTTGGAGTTATTGTTTTAATTATATGATTATCTTTATTATAACAAGATGATATTTAACAAAGATATCAAGGCCTATTATTAGCCTGTTATTATCTTTCAAGAAGAATTAATGAAAGTGGCGTTATAGTAGGTGAAATCTTTTATCGGTAATGTGATAAGTATCAAAATACTATTTCACTAGGCATGGTTACTCCGCGAAGCAATTATTCATTATACGAGTAATTATCCGTACTCTATCCAGCAACCTGCCCGGAATGATGATTTTTCAGCGAATGATTCGTCAATAGTGAATATTCTCTCAACAAATAAAAATACTCCACTCACTATTTTTATTCAGAAATGCTAACTTGGTCACAATAAGTTCAAGCTAAATAGCGCAACAAATGAAACTAATCACTTATCATGCTGATTCTGCCAATGAAGCCAAGGCGAAGCGTAAACACATGAAGTAACTAAATAAATGTTGCTTATACCATCGCATTTTTATATAAACTAGATGATCATTAATAAATATAACTATCAATATCTTGAAATCTAACGTCAGTTCAACTCAAATTTTCTATCATTTGCTGGATCTCAGTGAGATAGAACAGCAGTGCTATATCGATGAGCTCAAACGCCTACAACCTGATCTGTACCGTAAAATTCAGCCTCTGCTCTCAGCGAATACAATGGACAACGGGAACCTAACCGAGCTATTTGGCTATCATGCCCAGCAAGCTGTAACTGACGACGTCTGTTTTTCCCAGCTCCTTATTGATAAGTACAAAATCCAGGATGAAATTGGCCGCGGTGGAATGGGCATCGTCTATGCAGCTGAACGCTGCGATGACACTTTTGAACAACATCTGGCAATCAAATTTATTCAGCCATCTCTAACACAAGTTCTCGGCAAAGCCTTTCTGTTTCAAGAAGCGCAGCTACTCGCCCGATTAAATCACCCTTATGTAGCTAAAGTGTTCGATGGCGGAGAGCATCAGGGCTATGTCTATATCGTGATGGAGAAAGTCGAGGGGCAGACATTACGCCAAGTTATTGGCTCAAAATCTCTGAGATTGCGTCAGAAATTACAGCTCTTCATCAAGATCTGTCAGGCTATTTCACATGCCCATCAAAACCAGATCCTTCATGCTGATATCAAACCGGAAAATGTACTAATTGATGATACTTTTGCTCCCAAAGTGCTCGATTTCAATATTACCCAAAAGCAACAGCTATCACCGTCAGACACGACAGCTATCTTGGCATTCAGCAAAGACTTCGCCAGCCCGGAGCAGAAAAACGGTACCTATCTAACCAACCAAAGCGATATCTTCTCTCTCGGCAAACTGCTGTTATTTATGATCGGAGACCAGCATACCCATTCTCTCTTGAAATCAGATTTACACTGTGTGATTCACAAAGCAACTCAGCATCAGCCCGACAAACGCTATGCCTCTGTCATCGAGTTCATGACAGATATCGAGCACATCCTAGCCAAGCGGCCAATTAGCCTGAAATCACACCTCCCATTCTATGTTGCTAGAAAACTGATACAGCGACGTCCAGTATCTCTCGCGCTCAGTGCAAGTCTCGTTCTCAGCGCAGTTCTGTTTTCTGTAGCTTTGGTTCAGAAAAACCACCAGCTTGAACAAGAAAAGACAATCGCAGAAAACATGATGTTTGAAGTCACTAGCTTGCTGTTTCATAGCAAAGGAGATGTCAACAAGTTCATGTCAGTACAAACCATGTTAGAGCTCACTCGACGAAGAATATTGTCCAACCCCGATTTACCGCAACACATTAAACAGAAAATGCTGCTGGCTATGATGACCCCGGTTCCCGCTAAACGCCAGGTCAAGCAAGATTGTCAGCCCAACTGCAAACAACATTCTTTAGAAAAGGTTACACAGTGATTGAACGGACTTTTATCGTTGCAGGTATAACACTCGCCTGCAGCAACGTTTTCGCAAGCTCTGAAATCCAGACAGGCTATTTTATCGACGCACCGGTAACCGGGCTCTACTATAAGACCAGCTCCAGCCTGGAAGGCTTCACTGATAAAGGTGCCTTTCAATACAACACGGGCGATGTGATCACTTTCTTTCTAGGCTCTGACGATTCATCCTTCCCGCTCGCGACGCTCTCAGGCCAAGAAGTGATTACACCAACACTTGCCTCGACAACACCAAGTCGAAGCGTAAACATGACGCGGTTATTGCTATCTCTAGATAGTACGCCCGAAAACCGCGAAGAAATTCTGCTGATCAGCAAAGCGCTCTCAGATCCTGAGTTTCAGAAAAAACTCAAACAGGTGAATTTACTGGCTTTGGATACCTCTCAAGAAGTGCTTGGGTTTGATCTGGTTTCCGTCAAAGAGGCCGCGCAGCATCTGGATGAAAGCCAATCTTATATCGAAAAAAACTTCACATCGAATGAAGTAATCCTGCACCCATTAAACGTAAAATATAAGAATATAATCATTAAAAGACGCGATTGGCAGGGAAAACTCTGCTTCTATGACGTTGCAAAAAAGTCTTCTCCCAACTATTTCGGTCCTATCGGTAGCATGACTTACATGATCACCCGCAAAGGCATTTATGAATACCCGGATGTGGGGGATTATTTCGGCAGTACTGATAACTCAGTGCCAAGCTGCGAGCTCAACTATAGCCGCCGCTACAAAGAAATGATGTTCGAGCCTATCTCGGTGTTTGATGGATGGGACGGGCTCATAGGTTGCGCAGCCAATGGCTGTACAAGAAGTGATCTCAACGGCTTTTCGGTGGATGACTACGATGATGAAGGCGACTGGAAATACCGTACCGTCGCAATTAACTATGATCCCCATACCAAGCTGTTAATGCAAAAAACGCAAGGGCTGGGGCCAAAAGAGACCGTTCGTCACACCAACCGTGCCGAACACATCTGGTTCACTTCTAATGATGATAGTAACCAACATATCAATTTTGACGGGATCTGGCTTGAAACGCTTTATGCCAATAATACCGATATTTCTAATCAGTGCTTATGGATAAAAGCAGGCGAGGTACTCTCCGCTAAAACCAACAGCACTGAGTGCCCGACAAATCAGAGCGCATACAAGAATAATGTGACAAAACAACATGGAGACATGTGGTGGTTAAGCCCTAACAACGCGCAGGCTAGCCTCGCCCAGCTCAATGCCCCTGTCAAATGGTACGACGAAGCATCAAATACGCGTTACACCAGCTGGGAATATTTACCGAGCGGAACAAACTGGGGTCAAGGTGTACTCTACCGCTTACAACAAAGCATTGTTACTGATGAGAACGGTAATCAGCAGGCGCAAACCCATCAAATATCAGAGCTAAGAAAGTACCAACGCCAGGAATCGTAACCATGAGCAATAATATCACCGACATAATTCAACAATGGCATGCAGGCGATAAACAAGCGGAAACCGATCTGTATCAGTTTGCCTACCTGCAACTACGATCCATTGCCCAACAAGAACGGGCACGAAGTGCCAAGAAGTACGGTGACAGCAATCAGGTTCTCAGTGACTGTATCAACAATACCACTGCATTAATCCACGACGCTTACCTCAAGTTGGCAGGTTCCGATATGTCACATATAGAGAACCGTCGTCAGTTTTACCTGATGGCAACTAAAGTCATGAGACAAATCCTCGTCGATCACGCCCGTAGCCTCAGCGCAAAAAAAAGACAGCAAGTCACCG
>Ga0209379_10001600_pt1 | contig 14632 bp, 12 predicted proteins | sample tdDd001_FD_187124 | JGI IMG/M metagenome (GOLD analysis project Ga0209379, IMG submission 187124) | Marine sediment microbial communities from the Atlantic coast under amendment with organic carbon and nitrate - tdDd00.1 (SPAdes)... | ecosystem: Environmental > Aquatic > Marine > Coastal >...
GTTTTTTACTGCTTTTTGTAAATCTCCACTTTTAGCATATGAATTACCAAGGTTATGAAGTTTGCTAAAGTTTAAGTCTCTATCTTCCGAATTAATATTTTCATAGTTTTTTATAGCTTCTTTATAGTTACCTTTTTTATATAAAGAGTTTGCTAAGTTATAATCTCTTTCATTTTCAGAATCTAGTTTTTCATAATTTTTAATAGCAGTTTCAAAATCATCTTTTTTATAGGCTTCATTTGCTTCTTTTATTGTTAAAAAGTCAAATACTCCAGCATTTAATTTATTTGGTGTTGTAAATAAAATAGTACTAGTAACTATTAATAGTGCTGTACTTGTTGATTTTCTAAATTTAGGTGTAGATGAGAATGCAATAAATAAGAAAAATATTCCTAAAGCTAAAGGATAATAAAAAAGCTCAGTATATGTTTTATGTTTTCTACTTTGAAACTGCTCTTTTTTTGACTTGTTTTCTATATCATTTATAATTTCATTTAAATCATTATTATCAAGTGAATAGTTTATAAAACCACCGTTTGTATTAAGTGATAATTTTTTGATATTTTCATTTAGTTTTACAGTTACAATTTCACCATTTTGGTTTGTTAAATAGTTACCATCTTTTTGTTTTATAGCAGCACCATTTTTTGATGCCAGAGCTATAGTATAAACTGAGATATTGTTTTTATTTGCATACTCTATCTCTTCATCAAACTCTTTTTTATCTCCACCGTCACTTAGAATTAAAAGATTTTTATTTGAATAATCCTTTAATAGTTTGTTTGTGATTTCAAGTGTTGAGTATATATTTGTTCCATTATCAAAATTTGCACCAGTATCTAGGTTTTCTACAAGTATTCTAAGTGAAGTAAAATCTTGCGTTAATGGAGATAAAATAAATGATGATTTAGCAAATAAAACAACACCAATTGCAGAAGTTTTACTTTGATTTATTATATCTAGAAGTTTCTTTTTTGCAAACTCTAATCTATTTGGATATATATCTGTTGCAAGCATAGATTTTGATACATCAATAGCTATAATTAGAGTATTTAGCTCTTGTTTTGAGGTGTGTATTTTTTCATTTGTAACAGGTCTTGCTAGGGCTATAATCATAAAAATCAGTGCTAAAAAAAGTGTTGTGTTTCTAGCTTTTTTTGAGAAATATTTATTTGAAATTGATAGTTTCTTTAGTGATTCTTCTGAAAAAAATCTTGAAAAAGAGTCTTTTTGAGTGATTATTAAAAACATTAAAAATATTGTAGGTATTAACATTAAAAAAAGTACATTAGTGTATAAAAATTGCAAGCTCGACTCCTTTAAAAAAGTATTTTATAAAAGCCTTAGTAATTTTTAGATAAAATCACGGCTAAAAATATATTAATCGGAGTAAATTTAATGGAATTTAACGCACAAAGAGTTGATGAAGCAAATGCAGTAATTTCTGCAACGATTGCTAAAGAAACTATTGAAACTAACTTAGACAAAGTTGCTAAGCAAGCTGCTAAAACTATGGATATCCAAGGTTTTAGAAAAGGTAAAGTACCTGTAGCAGTTGTAAAGCAAAGATATGCTGACAAGTTAGCTGAAGATGCAGAGGGTGAAGCAGTAAGAGCTGTATTAACTAACGGTTTAAAAGAATTAGGTGTTGAAAACACTGATTTAATCGGTGAGCCAGGAATCTCTAAATTTGAGAAAAAAGAAGATGGTTCTATCGAAGTAGAAGTTAAAGTTGCTACTAAGCCAAACGTTGATTTAGGTGATTACAAAGCATTAATCCCAGCAGTAGAGTCTAAAGAAGCTTCTGAAGAAGAAATTACTTCTAAATTAGAAGAGATTGCTAAGCAATCTGCACCATTAGAAAAAATCAAAAGAAAAAGAATGGTAAGAGATGGTGACCATGCTGTTATCGATTTCGAAGGTTTCGTTGATGGTGTTGCATTTGACGGTGGAAAAGCTGAGAAATATACATTAGAAATCGGTTCTGGTTCTTTCATTCCAGGTTTCGAAGATCAAGTAATTGGTATGAAATATGAAGAGCAAAAAGATATCACTGTTACTTTCCCTGCAGAGTACCAATCAGCTGATTTAGCTGGTAAAGAAGCTGTATTTAAAGTAACTTTACATGAAATCCAAGAAAAAGCAGCTCCTGAGTTAAACGATGAGTTAGCAGCTAAAATGTTACCACAAGAAGAGGGTGCAACTTTAGATACTTTAAAAGAAAAAATTGCTGAGCAAATCACTGCAGAAGCTAAAGCTAAATACTACAGAGAAGAATTAAAACCTGAGTACTTAAACTCTTTAGTTGAAAAAGTAGAGTTCGCATTACCATCTTCAGTAGTTGATCAAGAGATTAACCACGCGTTAAACAACAAAGTTAGAACTATGTCTGAAGACGAAATCAAAGAATTACAAGAAGATGCATCAAAAGTTGAAGCTATCAGAGATGAGTTAAAAGCTGACGCTGAGTCTTCTGTAAAAGCTACATTCATTGTAGATGCATTAGCAAAAGCTGAAGAAGTAGAAGTATCTGATCAAGAAGTTACTCAAGTATTATACTTCGAAGCAATGCAAATGGGACAAAACCCACAAGACGTATTAAAGCAATACGAAGAAGCAGGTTACTTACCAGCTATTAAAATGTCTATGATTGAAGAGAGAGTTATCTCTAAATTATTTGACGAAAAATTAGGTAACTAATCTAGTAAATTTATAGGACAAACAAATGAGTTATATACCATACGTAGTTGAGAAAAGCGGAAGAGGTGAAAGAAGTTACGATATTTATTCTAGACTTCTAAAAGATAGAATCATCATGTTAAGTGGTGAGATCAATGATCAAGTAGCTTCTACTGTAGTTGCACAACTGCTTTTCTTAGAAGCTGAAGATCCAGATAAAGATATCTATTTATATATCAACTCTCCTGGTGGAGTAATCACTAGTGGTATGTCTATTTATGATACTATGAATTACATCAAACCAGATGTTTGTACTATTTGTATAGGACAAGCAGCATCTATGGGTGCATTTTTATTATCTTCTGGAGTTAAAGGTAAGAGATACTCTCTACCTAACTCTAGAGTAATGATTCATCAACCATTAGGTGGAGCTCAAGGACAAGCAACTGATATTCAAATCCAAGCGCAAGAGATTCAAAGAATGAAAGATACTTTAAATCACATGATTGCTGAACAAACGGGACAAGATATCAAAGTAATTGAGAAAGATACTGATAGAGATAACTTTATGAGTGCACAAGAAGCCAAAGAGTATGGTTTAATTGATGAAGTTATTACAAAACACAAATAGAGATAAATAATGATTAGAGAAGTTATTACTTATCCAAATAAATTACTTCGAACAAAATCAGAAGATGTAGTGGAATTCAATGAAGAACTTCACACTCTTCTTGATGATATGTATGAAACTATGATAGATCAAAGCGGAGTTGGTCTTGCTGCTATTCAAGTAGCAGTTCCTTTAAATGTTTTAATTATTAGCATTCCAGATGAAAATGACATGCAAAATAAAGAGGACTTAATTGAAGCAATTAATCCTGTTATTACACATAAAGATGGTGAGCAAGTATTTACAGAAGGATGTTTAAGTGTTCCTGGTTTTTCTGAAGATGTTAAAAGAGCACAACATATTGTTGTTGAGTATTTTAACAGAGATGGTGAAAAACAAACTATGGAAGCTGAAGATTTTTTAAGTGTTGCATGGCAACATGAGATGGAGCATTTAGAAGGTCATCTATTTATTGAAAATCTGTCTTTTTTAAAGAGAAAAAAATTTGAAAAAGATTGGAAGAAAAAATTAAAAGATAAAAAGAAATAAACTTTCTTTTTTCTCTTTTAACTGCTTATAACTTACTAAACGAATTAATAATCATTGTAACCATTAAACTGTTAGCTAAAATCCATATAGTCCAAAAGAATAGTTTTTCATATCTTGTAAAAAATAGGTCTTTAAATCTAATAGGACATGAAAAATAAGCTAGTGCTAAATAGAATATCGCTGCAATTGCTAGTGATATTTTTGATACAGATGCAAAAATGATTGTAATAAATGAAATAAATGGAACAAATACACTTATGGCAAAAAACTTACCATATTTTTTTCTTTTGTCATCACCGTCAAAGTACCCAACTGTATGACCACAATTAGGACAGATAGTTCCTATTCTTTCAAGAATCTCATTGTCACATTCTGGACAGTTTATTAACTTCATAAATAAAACTCCATAAAAAAATAAAATGTATTATAGCGACTGTTTATAAATATAAGGGGTATAAAAAAGTTTTTATTGGAAAAATATTATAAATTAGGATTTAGTAGTTTAATATAGTAGCATAGAGATAAATCTCTATCTACCTTCTTCAGCATTCCACTGAGCATATAAAGCTTCAGCTTTAGCGATTTCTTCTTTACTTGCTTTTCTTCTACAAGACATGTAACCTTGAGAACCATCACAAGATTCAAATGGATATACTGTTGCATAAACCCAATAAAATCCTCCAGATTTAGTTGCATTCTTTACATACCCTGTCCAAATCTTTCCTTGTTGTACTGTATCCCATAATGATTTAAATGCCTTTCTTGGCATATCTCTATGTCTTACCATATTATGTGGTTGTCCTAACAACTCTTCAATTGTATACTCTGCTATACTACAAAAATCATTGTTTGCAAACTTGATAATACCTTTTGCGTCAGTCTCACTAACTAAGAAAGCATAATCATCTAATACTGTTTCTTGTCCTGCTGCCATACTTTATCCTTTCTTAAAACTTTTTATTTTGTGCATCTGCAACTAATTGATTAGCCATTTGAGATACTTCATTTGCAATATTTGTAGTTTGATTTGCATCACTTGCATTCTCTTGTGTTACTCTATCTAACATAGTAATTGCATCATTGATTTGTTCAATTCCAGTCATTTGCTCTTTTGAAGATGAACTTACATCATCAATAATATTAATTGTTTCAGAAATATGAGTATTTAAAGTTTCATATCCATTAATCATTTCAGAAGAAATATCTTTACCTTCATTTGCTTTAGTATTTGCATCTTCAACTAAATCTTTAATCTCTTTAGCAGCTTCAGCAGATCTAGAAGCTAGGTTTCTAACTTCTTGTGCAACAACTGCAAAGCCTTTACCAGCTTCACCAGCAGTAGCAGCTTCAACAGCAGCATTTAGTGAAAGAATATTTGTTTGGAACGCGATTTGATCAATAACAGTAATAGCTTCATTAATAGAAGAAACTTTAGTATTAATCTCTTCCATAGACTCAGCAGTCTTAGAAGCTAAAGTTTGACCATTAGAAACAGCATTTCTAACAGTAGAGCCTAAGCTAGCCATTTTATTAGCATTTTGAGCATTATTTCTAGTAATAGAAGTGATCTCTTCAACAGCAGCACTAGTTTCTTCTAAAGAAGCTGCTTGTTCATTTGCTTTAGCAGATAGGTTATGCATTGAGTTTTTCATTGTTGATGAGTTTTGCTCTAGCATTTGGCCGTTTTCTAGATTTGTGCTTGCTGCACTTGATAGAGTATCTCCTAGTGCATTAACACTTTGCATTACTTCAAGCATAGTATCTTTAGTTTTATTATTAATGTTAATTTTACAAGTATAGTCATCATTAGCATATGAGTTTACAGTATCTTTAACTTCTGTCATACTTCCTTCAACAGAGTCTAACATTTGATTAATACTTCCTCTTAGAGTATGAATCATAGGATTTTTAGTATCACTTTTAATTCTACAATTATAAGTACCTTGTTCAACTTTATCCAAGTTAAGAACAGTTTCACCTAATACTTTCATATCATCTTTAATTTGCCCTTCAGTTGATTGAATTAGATTGTTCCAATCTCTGAACATTGCGTCAACTTTTGCATTACCTGTTGATTCAATATAATCGAACTGATTTCTCCTATATTGAACAAGCTCAACAAATTGTTTAAAGTATTCATCAATTATTTTTAATTGAGCATTTGATACTGATCCAAACATATTACTCCTTTATTCTACTAATCTAGGTTTATTGAAATTTATTAGTTATATGATATTATTTTTTTAATTAATTTTAAGTATAAAAATATACTATATTGAATAAATATGACAAAATTTAACTTATTTGGAAAAATAATTTTTACCTTCCTATGAAAGCATAGCTTTATAAATAAAAAACTATAATAAATAAAATTATTTTATTATGGATGTGTTATGAAAACTATTAACTCTGCTGCATTAGATAATATTGACTCTTTTAATGTAAATGTGGAGGCAACCTTTACAAAGGGGCTTCCTTCTTTTACAATAGTTGGCTTGATTTCAACTAGTATTAGTGAGTCAAAAGATAGAGTAAAATCAGCTTTACTTACAAATGGATTTAAGTTCCCACCTTTAAAAATAACTTTAAACCTTTCACCTTCTGAGATAAAAAAGGCAGGTTCACATTTTGATTTAGCAATTGCTCTTTTGGTTGCTTTATATGATGAAAAAAAGATTGATTTTTCATCATATTATGTTTTTGGTGAGTTAGGACTTGATGGAACTATAAAAGATACAAACTCAATATTTCCGATAATTTTGTCATTAGCTAAAAACAAAAAGAATTTAAACATATTAGTTAGTTCAAAAAGTGCAAGTAAAGTATCAAAAATTCCAAATATTAATCTTTTTATTGTAGATACTTTAGAGGATGCAATAGAGTTTTTTAAAAGTAAAGATAAAGAAAAATATAAATATCAATCTAAAAGTTTAGAGTATAAATATGTAGAAATAAATAATGAAAAGTTTTACTACGAAGAAAAGTATGAGGATGATTTTGAAGAGGTATTTGGTCAAGATATTGCAAAGTTTGCAGCTTTAGTAAGTGCAGCAGGTAATCACAATCTTTTAATGGAAGGAAGTCCAGGTTGTGGTAAATCAATGATAGCAAAAAGACTAAAGTATATAATGCCACCCATGTCTCTTGAAGAGATTCTACAAAAAGCAAAACTACAATCTTTAGATTATAAAGATGTTGATTTTTATCCTATTAGAAGTTTTAGAAGCCCACATAACAGCTCGACAAAATCTTCAATATTTGGAGGAGGAAGTTCTAGCGCAAAAATTGGAGAGATTGCTTTGAGTCATAATGGAATTTTATTTTTTGATGAATTACCTCATTTTTCAAAAGCAGTTTTAGAGGCGTTAAGAGAACCTCTTGAAGATCATAAAATATTAATTTCAAGAGTTAATAGTAAAGTTTTATATGATACGAAATTTACTTTTATTTCAGCAATGAATCCATGCCCTTGTGGGAATCTTTTATCAACAGTAAAAGAGTGTAGATGTAATGAGTTAGAAATACAAAGATATAAAAATAGATTAAGTGAACCATTCTTAGATAGGGTTGATTTATATGTTGTAATGAATGATACTTTTAATGATAATAAAAACAAAGTTAGTTCAAAAGAACTACATAAAAATGTAATAAAAGCTTTTTTAGCACAAAAAAGAAGAGGGCAAAGTGAGTTAAATGGGAAACTAACAGATAGTGATATAAAAAAATATTGTATATTAGATGAAGAATCAAGTGAAGTTTTAGAGAAAGCTAAACTTAATTTCCAATTATCTTTTAGAAGTATAAATAAGGTTTTAAAAGTAGCTAGAACAATTGCTGATTTAAATGAAAATGAACATATCACTAAGTCTGATTTACTTAAAAGTTTAAACTTTAGAAGAAGGTAGAATTTATTAGCTTTTAAACAAAAAAAGATGTTATAATAATCACAATGACAAAATAGTAACATTATATACAAGGAGATGTTATGAATAAAGTCTTAAAAATAACATTGATTTTGTCACTAATTATATCTACTACAAACTCTAAAGAGATTACTATAGGAATGTCTGCAGATTTCTCTGGGTCTATTTCATATTTAGGAAATAATATGAAAATAGGTATAGAGTCTTATTTAAATAATTTTAATAAAACATCAAAACACAAAATAAATCTTAAATCATATGATGATAAATATGACCCGCTTATTGCAAGTAAAAACGTAAGAAAATTAATTGAAGAAGATAAAGTTATAGCTTTATTAGGAAATGTAGGAACACCAACAACTAATGTAGTTCTTCCTATACTAAATGATAGAAAAATTGCTTTAATAGGACCATATACAGGTGGTGATTTATTAAGAGAAAAATATAGTAATAAATATATTTTTAATTATAGAGCTTCATACAAAATAGAATCTAAAACAATTGTAAAAAACTTATTAGACTTGGGAATAAAGCCCCAAGAGATAGCAGTTTTTTCTCAAAATGACACATATGGAGATAGTGGTTACTATGGAGTAGTTGAAGCTTTTAGAGAGTTTGGCTATAAGAATATAAATAATATACCACATGCTAGATATACAAGAGGAACTTTAAATATTGAAAATGGATTAAGTAGGTTACTTGATTATGAGACTGAGTTTAAGGCTATTATTATGGTTTCTGTTGATGGTAGTAGTATTAAGTTCATTGAGTATGCAAAAGAGGATTATCCTCATTTAAAATTTTTCTTATTATCTCCTATTAATCTAAAAAAAGTAGCTAAATCATTAAGTAAATATGAGAATGATATATATGCTACTCAAGTAGTTCCTATATTAAATTTAAAAAATGTTCCTTTGATTGATGAGTTTAAAAAGGTGCTGAAGTTATATAATCCAGATATTGAACCAAATCTTATTGCTTTTGAGGGCTATATCATTGCAAAACTTTTTGTTAAAAGTATAGAGAAAGAGGGGTTAGAAAATATTGATTCAAAAAAAATAGTTGAGATTTTTAATGAAATTGAAGATTTAGATATTGGCTTAGGTTTTTCTTCTGGTTTTAAAAATGAAAAACACCAGTATTCAAATAATGTATGGCTTACAAAATATAAAGATAACTCTTTTTATGAAGTTAAATGGGAAGATATTTTTAGTAAGGATAAGTGATGTTAAAGTTATTTCAAAAACTAACTAAAAAACTATCAATTAGATCAATTGTAATTCTTGGAGTATTTATTATGGCTATAGTAATTACTGCATTTGCATTTACAATGAATTACCTATCTTCAACAATCAAATATGACCAAGAGACACTAAAAAGAATATTGGAGCTTGAAAAACAAAACCAAGAAGTGTTAAAAAATATAAATGATATCAATCAATTAGAGAACAAAATATTATTAACAAAAGAGTTTAAAAAGTTAGAAACTCTTGAAAAAGAGTTGTTTTCAAACGTTTCATTTAATACTATGAAAATTCAAAATGTAAATAGCAAACTAATAAAAACTTACAATGAAAAAGTAGATAGTTTAAGTGAAAATTTCAATAGTTTGATTTTTGTTCATAATGCTATGTTTGAATCCAAATCAGTTATTCTATTTTATCTAAATGAACTTCAAGACTATAAAGAAAAAATAGATACTTCAATTAATAAAATTACCAATGAATCAGAAAGTATTTATGGAAAAGCTTCACTATTTAGTAAAAGATACAATAGAAAAATTAGAAAAAATATAGATATAAATAGTTTGGATTTAGATTATAAAGGTTTTGACTCACAAATAATTTACCTTGGTAAAATAATGACTCTCTCAAAAGATTTAGATAGCTCAATATTAAAACTTCCAAATTTAGTTTATGAAGTAAAAGTCACTAATAATGTAGATGTAATAAACAGTATTGATCAAAATAGTTTAAAACAATTAGTCTCTTTACTTGATAATACTTTAACTAGATTTACTTTTTTAGAGCACAAAAAAGTTGATTTTGTAAAAAGTGTTGAGCTAATAAAAGATGAGTTTATGCAAATTAAAGATATTTTGGAGTTTTTTATAACTATGAAAAAACAGTTGATTAGTGAAGAAAATAGACTGAATCAATTAGTTAGAACCACAGAGTATTTAAATACAACAATTTATAAAGAAGTAAATAATATAAATGAAATCTCTAATGAGATAAAACTAGAAATTTTAAATCACTCTGATAATATCTCTAAAAAAACAACAATAACAATTGTAATTGTTGGTGTGATTAGTTTCTTTTTGATTTTTCTTTCAGCAATTACACTTATTTCAAGAATTAATTTACCACTAGAGTTTATTATAAAATTTATGGATAATATTATAAATCAGAAAAAAAGTTTATCTTCAAATATCCCTATTTTTACAGATGATGAGTTTGGAAAACTATCTAACTCTTTTAATAATATGACTACAACAATTAGTAAAAATATCCATGAGATTGAGTATTTAAATAAAGAGATAGAAAACACCCAAAAAGAGGTAATCTTTACTATGGGTGCTATTGGTGAAAGCAGGTCAAAAGAGACAGGAAATCATGTAAAAAGAGTTGCAGAATACTCTAGAATTTTAGCTTTATTATATGGATTAGAAAAAGAAGAAGCTGAACTTCTAAAAGAAGCAAGTCCTATGCATGATATAGGAAAAGTTGGTATTCCAGATGCAGTTCTAAAAAAACCTTCTGTTTTAAATGACCATGAGTGGCTAATTATGAAAAGCCATGCCCAACTTGGATATGAGATGTTAAAACACTCTAACAGAACTATATTAAAAGCTGCAGCAATAGTTGCAAGAGAACATCATGAGAAATGGGATGGTTCAGGGTATCCAAGAGGTTTAAAAGGTGAAGATATTCATATTTATGGACGAATCACTGCTGTGGCTGATGTATTTGATGCTCTTGGAAGTGATAGATGTTATAAACAAGCTTGGCCATTAGCAGAGATAAAAGAGTTTTTTATTGACCAAAGAGCAAAACATTTTGACCCTAAGCTTGTGGATCTATTTATGGATAATTTGGATGAGTTTTTAGAGGTAAGAGACAAGTATAAAGATGTTTTTGATTAGTAGTTTACCACTTTGTAATCACAAAAGTGGTATTATATAAGCTTTGATTAAAAAAGCAAAGATTATTGCTTAAGGAGAAAATTTAATGACAAAATGTGGTTATGTATCTGTTGTGGGAAGACCAAATGCAGGTAAGAGTTCACTTTTAAACTGGCTTGTAGGTGAAAAGATTGCAATGGTATCACACAAAGCAAATGCTACAAGAAAGAGATCAAATATTATTGTAATGCACGAAGATGATCAAATTATCTTTGTAGATACACCAGGTATTCATGAAACAGAGAAGCTATTAAATCAATTCATGTTGGATGAAGCTTTAAAAGCAATGGGTGATTGTGATTTAATTTTATTCTTAGCTCCTGTTACTGATAAATTATCTCACTATGAAGACTTTTTACAAAAGAATAAAAAGAATGTAAAACATATCTTATTACTTACAAAAATTGATAATGTATCAAACTCAGAAGTAATTGCAAAAATGAAAGAGTATGAACAATATGCAGATAAATATGAAGCAGTTATTCCTGTATCTATTAAAAAGCAAACAAAACACTCTGATATTTTAGATGAAGTTGTAAGTCATTTACCAGAGCACCCATATTTATATGATCCTGAGATTATGACTACTGAGCACTTAAGAGATATCTTCAAAGAGTTTATTAGAGAATCAATTTTTGAGAATATTTCAGATGAGATTCCTTACGAAACAGATGTAAAAATCGATAAAGTTCAAGAAAAGCCAGACATTGATGTTGTAAAAGCTACTATTATTGTTCAAAAAAGTACTCAAAAGGGTATGATTATTGGAAAAGGTGCTAGTGCAATTAAAAGAATCGGTAAAGATGCAAGAATGAAAATCGAAAAATTAACAGGTAGAAAATGTTACTTAGAGCTATTTGTATCTATCAAAAAAGGTTGGACAAAAAATAAGCAAGGTCTAAAAGAGCTTGGTTATGATGTAGATTTATAAAAACTAACTAATAATTTTAAATATTATTTAATATAAACTTCCATATAATTTATAAATAACAATAAAAATTATATAAAGAGGTTTATATGAATAGTATAGCTTCCCCTGATGAAATAGAAACTCTAACAATTGATGTCCTAGAAAATATTAATAAAAAAGAGATAAGAAATCTAATACTTTCCTATTTAGAGCTTAATGATATTAAATACTCCAATGAAGATAATATCTACTATATTTATATGGAAGAATCAAAAAAATACCAAATATTTGTTTATAAAAACAGCTATGATTTTATGACATATGAGTTGTTTGAAGCTTTTTATGAAAATGATGAAAATAGTTTTATTGATCTAATTATTTCAAAAGAGTTTTTTTTGATTTATAAAAATCAATGCTTATATTACTTTCAAAAAGTTGATTATAATATAGATGAAAGTGATTTAAAAAAGTATATTCTATCTTCGTTAAATATTTCAATTGATAGAGTTTTTAAAGATGAAAATTTTGAAATATTAAAAAAATCATTTAGAAGCAAAAAATCTAAATTAACTTTATTAAAACAAAACAGTAATAAAAGCTTTTTTATTTATTGTTTCTATTTACTTATCATTACAATCTGTTTCTTTATATATTATTCTTATGACTCAATAAACAATGAAAAAAAGCAAAGTTATAATGCAGTATTAAAACAACAAAAAATTGAACAAGAAAAAATAAAATATAAATACTTTGATAAAAGTACTCAAATAGAGGAGTTTTACAAAAATATTAAAAAATACAAATTAAAACTTCTTCAATTTTCTTTTAATAAAAAAAGTGCAAAGTTGACTTTTACTTCCTCAAAGAAAAAAGATATTTATGACTTTTTATCAAGATACAAAAATAGCTTGATAAATAGTAATATTAGTATTGATACTCAAAGAAAACTTTATGAATGTTCTGCAGATATTAAAATCAACTAATAGTAAGTTTCAAAACTTATCTTTTAAAATAAAGGTTGAATTGTATCTTCTTCCTTTATTGTTAATTCTATTTTATTTTTTAGTCTTTAAAGAGGATAAGAAAGTCTTTGTTTCAAATAGCTTTGTTGATTATTCAAGTTTAAAAATGAAAGATAATCTTTTTGATATTCAAAAGAAAATAGAGAGCTTTTCAAATAAGAATAAAATAAAGATAAACAAAATAAATTATTCAAATAAGAGTATTAACATAAATGCGCAATCAAATCTAAAAAAACTGAAAAAATTAATTTTGTATTTAGAGTACATAAACAACTTTTCAAAAATAGATGAGCTAGTCATAACTAAAAATAAATCAACTTACCAATTATCAATGAATATCTCTTTTGAAAAATTTTATCTCAAAGATAAAAAGAATTTAGTTAAAAAAAAGAGTCATAAATCAAACAAACTAGTATTAAAAGCAATAATTGCAAACAATATATTAGTCAATAATAAGTGGTTAAAAAAAGGAGATTATATATCCGGATATTTAATTAAAGAGATTTTGAGTGAGTCTGTGATTATTGAAAAAGATGGAAAAATAAAAAAACTAAAGGTATTTAAGAATGAAAAGTTTGCTAAATGAAAATATTGATTACTCTTTATTTAAAAAATATGATAAAGATTATTTTAAAAAGAGTTTGATTGTACCTATATATGAAGATAATATGGCTATTTCATTTGCAGTTTGCAAAGAATCAAACCTAATTGATGTAAATGATATATTTTTTAAGATATTAAAATTTAAAGAGTATGAGAAAGATGAAGTCTCTTTTTTATTATCACATTTAGATACAAAGCTTGAGTTATTTGAGTTAGCATATAAGTCATTGTTTCAAGATAGTACAACAGAAAAAGGTATAGCAGGTTTTATTTATAATCTTTTAGAGTTCGCAATAAATCTACGTGTTAGTGATATTCATTTTGAAGATTATAATGACTTAGTTTTAATTAGATTTAGAATAGATGGTAAGTTAAAAACATTTTTTAGTTTTGATATAAAACTTCTAAGTATAATCTCTTCATATTTAAAACTAATATCTAACCTAGACATTACACAAATAAGACTTCCTTTAGATAGTAGATTCTCTTTAAAGTTTAAAGATATTAACTTTGATTTTAGAATATCTACAATGCCTACAGTAAATAGTGAATCTATAGTATTAAGAGTCTTAGATACAAAATATATAAATAGAACACTTGATTCTCTAGGTTTTACAAATAGTCTATACTTACAAATAAAAGAAGCCTTGAAGTTAACCCAAGGTTTAATTCTTATAGCAGGACCTACTGGTTCTGGTAAAACTACAACTTTATATTCAATGCTAAATGAATTAAAATCAAATGAAAGAAAGATAATTACTGTAGAAGATCCAGTTGAGTATAAAATAGATTCTATATCACAAGTTCAAGTAAATAGTAAGGTAGGTTTAGATTTTGATTTAGTATTGAGAAATATTCTACGTCAAGATCCAGACATTATATTTATTGGAGAAATAAGAGATAAGTTCTCATTAGATATTGCACTACAAGCATCTCTTACAGGACATTTAGTTTTAGCTAGTATTCATGCTAATAGTGCTCTTGAAACTATCACAAGACTTTTTGATTTATCTGCAGATGAGTTTTTAATATCAACAACATTAAAGATGATTTTATCTCAAAGATTAGTTTTAAAGTATTGTGAAAACTGTAATGCCAAAGGTTGTGAAAAGTGTAACTATAGTTCGTATTATGATAGAGAAACTATTGCAG
>Ga0209379_10001605_pt1 | contig 14608 bp, 15 predicted proteins | sample tdDd001_FD_187124 | JGI IMG/M metagenome (GOLD analysis project Ga0209379, IMG submission 187124) | Marine sediment microbial communities from the Atlantic coast under amendment with organic carbon and nitrate - tdDd00.1 (SPAdes)... | ecosystem: Environmental > Aquatic > Marine > Coastal >...
GGGCTTTATTTAACCCGGCTAAAGTGGTCATTTTTTTATCTCTATAGCAAAAAAACAGCCACGTATGGCTGTTTTTCTTTTTGTAAGGTCGGGATTAATCTAGTGCTGACGATCATCGGCTCGAGCAAAGAACTCAGCTTCTTTATAGATATCAGCCAAAGAGCGTTCTTTCGCTTTCTTGCCTGATTTTACATGTGGGTGATATTCATCATCTTGTTGGCGAATAGCTTGTTCGTGCGCTTTTGCCGATTGAATAAACTCAGGATTTGACAACGCCTGTTGACGCAGGCGGTTAACTCTTTCAATGGTTTCCCAAATCATACGCTACCTCCTTATCTGGTTATACATACAGTATAGACCATTATCCTGAGTCGTCAAATAATACTGATGTTATATACAGTAAATTTGCATTTAGCCAATTGTTAGGTTTTACCTATCTGATTAATCAATACAACCAATTTCCTGCTTCTGGTCGCTTTGAGTAGAATTTATAAAAAAGCACAGTTGAAGAAAGATTTATGCAAGCACTTGTTGTAGAAGGCGGCGCAATGCGGGGAATTTTCGCCGCAGGTGTTCTCGATACCTTCATTAAAAATGATTACTACCCGTTTGATTTTGCGATTGGCGTGTCAGCAGGATCGTCTAATTTAGTCGGATATTTGGCAAAGCAGCATGGTCGTAGCTATAAAGTAATCACTGAGCTTGCGACCAATAAAACCTTTTTTAATCGCAAACGCTTTTTAAAAGGCGGTCACCTCATTGACGTAAAGTGGTTAGTCTCTGAATCGAATAAGCGTTTCCCACTCGATGAACAAACTCTATTTAGCAATCTACCTACGCTTGCAACCGCAACTAACATTGAAACGGGCAGTGCCGACTACTACCAAATATCGAGAAACAACCTTGAGCATGTTCTTGAAGCGACCAGCGCATTACCCATTGCTTACAAACAGACACCTTGTTTTTCCGGAGGGTGCTATACCGATGGCGGCGTTGCGGACTCTATTCCTGTCGTTGAGGCGTATCGACGTGGCGCACGCGATATCACAGTCATCTTATCCCATCCTTTAAGCTATGAAATGCCCAAAACACGCCACCCTTGGTTGTTTCATACTCTACTCGCTAAGCAGCCGATGATCGCCCATGCTATGGCAGTTCGAGCGGAGAACTATAATCAGTCTTTGGCATTTATTCGCAATCCACCGAAAGGCACCAAAATTAGAGTGATCGCGCCAGATGAGACCTTCAATGTGAAACGATTGACGATGAATTTAAAAACGCTAACAAGCGGATATGAGATGGGGAAATTTGAAGGAGAAAAACACTTAGCAATAAGTGAAAACCGTTATGGCCTCAATGACGAAAACTGTCACTTCTGCTTTTAATCGAAATGAAAAGGCCACTAAAAAGTGACCTTAATGAAATGCTTAGTGCGCAATATCGAGTTGATTGTCTTTTACGCCGTTCACACGGAACCAACCAGCAATACTGAAGCGCTCACTATTAGTTGGTAAAACCTCATGCGGGAACATCTCAGAAAAGAAGACAAACAAACGACCAGATTTAGGTGGAAGTTTCGCAAGTTCATTATCATCTAGATCATAAACAACAAGTTCACCGGCATCTTCCTCACTCCATTCTTCATTCATATAGAAAACAGTGGTTAGTCGGCGGTTTTCATTACCTTGGAAACAATCTAGGTGCTTTTGATAAAAATCGCCCTTCTCATACTTAGCAAAGTGAGCTTCATACTCAAACAATCCTAAAAAGAAATGGCGGTTTGCCTCTAAACGAATTTGCTCCATTTTATCTAGGAACTCAGCCACTGGCTCACCCATATTCGGTTTTAGCCACTGAATTTTGTCGCTACGAATAGTTGCCTCACGTGCAACTTCATCATTGCGACCAATACGCGCTTTTTTCCAATCCTCTGGAATACAATCCCTTAGCTCTGCCACTTTATCTGGTGTAAGAAAGTCATCCCACACGTAATAACCCTGAGTAAATAGAGCATCGATGAGTTGGTTCATAAGTGGTTAGTGTCCAGTGAAATAATCAGAGGACGCCTTATACGACCTTAACCACTCATCAGCAATTGAGGTTCTTTATCGTAACGACAAATTACCGCTTCAATTTTTAAATATTGACAATTTTAGAGGGACAGGCTCACCCAACCAGTAGGCATATTCCGTATGGTCTTGATATTCATTGTCCGTCACTGCGTGCACCAACACAGACAAGTTCTGGCGTGCTTCATCCAACCACGGGATGACTATATCGAATTCATCGTGATCAAACTCGATAGAAAAGCTCCAATCAATATGTGGACCGACAGGTCTAAGGTTAACCTTCCCCACTACGAGCCCAAGCTGGGAAGAAGCATGAGCATGTAAGCGGACAGCCAGAGCCTGACTCTGCTTATTGAAATAGATGTGAGCGTGATAGTTTTTATAGTTATTTTGTGGATATGACATATTAATTACTAAAACAATGGTTGTGATTACTCATCAATCAAAAACCGAGCAATGCTTAATTCACTAAACCATGCTCAACCGCGTAAGTGGCTAATTCAGCCGTGCTGTGTAAGTCCAGTTTATGCTTGATGTTTTGTCGGTGAGTTTCTACTGTCCGGTAACTGATATCAAGTAAGGCTGCCACTTTTTTGCTGCTATGTCCTTGCGCCACCAGCTTAAGTACCGCCTCTTCACGACGGCTTAGAGGGTTTGGCTGCTTAGCTATTGGTGTCACCTCTTGAGAGAACAAGGTCTGGGTTACAGATTCGCAAAAATAAGTTGAGCCTTGATTAACGGTTTTAATGGCCTGAACCATTTTTTCTGCACTGATTTCTTTAAGCATGTAACCCACAGCGCCGACTTGCATCACTTTCATGATGTACTCTCGGTTATCATGCATGGTCAGCATCAAAACCTTGGCTTCTGGGTTTTCTTCTCGAATTAAGCTGGTTGCTTCAATGCCATTCATTATTGGCATACTCACATCCATCAATACCACATCTGGCATCAATCGCTTAGCCACTTCCACCGCTTCAAGTCCATTGCTTGCCGTGCCAATGACTTCAATCTCAGGTTCCATTTGCAATCGAGCCATAAAACCATCTAATACCACTTGATGATCATCTGCAATGACCACTTTGATTACATCACCCATACACTAGTCCATCTAATTCCAATAGCACTGTAATTTCTGTCCCGAAACCTGGTTCACTTTCTAATTCAAAATCGCCACCAATAAACTCCACTCGCTCACGCATATTGCGCAGGCCAATACCTCGCCTTCTAAGTGTAGCGTTGACATCGAAACCAACACCATCATCACGAATGATGAGCTGTAACATATTGCCCATTTGCTGCAAAATCACGCTAACTTTACGAGCATTTGAGTGTTTTTCGATGTTAGTCAAAGATTCCTGCGCAACACGGTACAAAGTTGTGGCCACTTCCGACTTCAATTTACCCGGCTCAGTCATCAAAGAGGATTCTATATCTATCCCTGAATGAGCTTTAAAATCTTGCAACAAGCTATTTAGAGCGGCTTCTAACCCTATGTCATCTAACGCACTTGGTCGAAGTTGGTGCGAGATATGCCTAACTTCATTAATAGCCGTCATCAAAGAGTGTTGAGATTTGGAAATATGCTGCTGAAGATCTGCTCGTTCAATTTTACTGCTTAGTAGCTCCAGATGACATTTGCTCGATACCAATAGCTGGTTAATGCCGTCATGCAGCTCTCTGGCGAGATGTTTTTTCTCATCTTCTTGAAACATCACCGTTTTATGCGCGAGCTCTTTTAAGCTTCTATCAGCTAAGCGATGCTCATGTAAGTTCACCGCCAATGTAATTACGACGATAACGGCAACGGTAATAATCACGATAACGATGACACTAAAAAAGGTGGTCTCTATATTGTTATTGATTTCAGCTTTCAAGCGGGCCACTTCTTCGCTGATGTCTTCTATGTAAAGCCCTGTGCCTATCATCCATTCCCATTTATCAAGCCACGCTGCGTAACTCAGTTTTGGAACGCTTTCGCCCGAAGAAGGTTTTTGCCATAAATACTGATGAAATCCACCGCCATCACGGGCTTCTCTCAGTAGAGCCTCAATTAAAAAGTCACCATTTTCGTCTTGGATATCTATAAGATTTTGTCCAACCAAATCGGGAATGATCGGATGAACAAGGTTGATGCCTTGGTTGTCGTAAACAAAGAAATAGCCATCCGTACCATAGCGAAGCTTATTGATGATCGCTTTCACTTCTTGCTGAGCGACTTGCTCGGACAAATTAGGATCTTTATAGATATGCGATATCGCATCCATCGCCAGATCAACACTATCTTTCAAGGCTGTTTCTTTTGATTTTATTAAGCTCGCACGAAACAGCTCGACCTCTTTCTCACCAAGCGTTTTGGCTTGATAAATAGAGATCCAACTGGTGATCGCCGTAACCAGCAACAGTGGCAATAGACTGAGGAGTATTAATTTCGCTTGTAGAGGCATTCCCTTCCCCTTAATACAACAAAAGCTACTTACCCATAAGCAAGTAGCTTTACTATAACAATGAATGTTAATTATCTGTAACTAGGCGGTCACATTCCGTAAAACTCAGGGAAAACCAACAGGCTAGCGAGCACCACTATCTGAATCGCAATAAATGGCATCACACCGCGATAAATGTCTCGTGTCGTTACGCCTTTTGGCGCAACGCCTTTCAGGTAGAACAAACTGAAACCAAATGGCGGAGTTAAGAACGAAGTCTGTAGGTTCATCGCAATCAGAATCGCAAACCACGTCATGTTAATCCCTAATATTTCTGCAATCGGAGCCAAAATAGGAACGATGATGAAACAAATCTCAACGAAGTCGATGAAGAAACCAAGGATCAAGATAACCAGCATAGTGATGATGAGGAAGCCCCACTTTTCACCTGGGATTTGCAACATCCACTCTTCAACCAGGTAGTCACCACCCGTATAAGTAAACGCCATTGAGAATGCGGTTGCACCAAGCAAGATAGCGAACACCATAGCAGTCACTTTTACCGTTTCTTTGGCAGCATCATAAATCATGCCCCAATTGAACTGACGGTATAGAATCGCGAGAACTATCGCACCCGCACCGCCAAGTGCCGCGGATTCTGTTGGAGTTGCCACGCCTGCGAAAATCGAACCAAGTACAACAACGATTAGCGCTAGTGGTGGAACAACGGCTTTCAGAGCCTTAAAAACCTCTTCCTTTCGACTCACATCGTCTTCGCTCGGAATTGGCTGAGCCGCTTCTGGATTTAACTTAGCGTAGATGAGGATGTAAAGGACATAGGCTCCGACTAAAACGAGACCAGGCCAAACCGCCGCTTGGAACAAATCACCAACCGGCACACCTAATACATCGCCGAGTAATATAAGCACAATCGATGGAGGAATAATCTGGCCAAGCGTTCCAGACGCACATATAGTGCCGCACGCTAAACCCTTATCGTAATTATACTTAAGCATAACTGGTAACGAGATAAGCCCCATTGCCACTACAGATGCCCCAACCACGCCTGTCGATGCCGCTAATAGTGCACCAACAAGTACTGTCGAGATGGCAATACCACCACGAACACCGCCAAACAATTTACCCATAGACTCAAGCAACTGCTCTGCGAGACGAGTCTTTTGTAACACCAAGCCCATGAATACGAACAGAGGCACCGCCATTAATACGGTGTTTTCCATGATGGACTGGATACGATATGGCATGAAAGCGAACATATCCATACCCTCGGCCCAAACACCGAAGATCAATGCGATACCACCAAAGGTAAACGCAACAGGAAAGCCAAGTAGCAAAGCAAACAAGGCGACAAAAAACATTACAATACCGACCATGATCTTATCTCCTACTTCTGCTCGTTAGTGGTTTGATGAATAAGGTGTGGGTTGATGATCTTATTCAATGAATGCAGCAATAAACCAACGCCACTGATGGCCATAAAGAAGAAGGAAAGAGGAATCATAGCCTTGATGATCCAACGGTAAGGTAAACCACCTGGGTCTCCTGATGTTTCACCTAGAGAGTAGCTCTCTTTGGCAAAATCAATTCCGTACCATGCCACCAATAAGCAAAATGGGAATAGAAAAAACAGTGTACCCAGCAGGTCGATGATCGCCTGAGCTTTGTGGGACAAGCGCTCATAGAATAGGTCTACTCGTACGTGTCCGCCGGCTTTAATCGCATAAGGGACACCAAGTAGGAATACAGCTGAGAATAAATGCCATTCCATTTCTTGGAAGGCGATGGAGACATCGTTAAATGCATAACGCATCACAACGTCATAAACGACATTAGCGAGCAGTAAGATAAATAACACACTCGATAACCAGCCTAGGAAATCACCAAAGCGGTTAAATAGGCGTTCGACATATATCAGGCTTCTCATTCCCAACTCCATGGAATTTTGAAAGTGCGCCATCAGAACATGCTGTGGCGCATTATATTAATTTTTCTTGGGCTTCCCGATGAGCGGTGACAACGCCACCGCCGGGATTAGTTTTATTATTGAGCTTGGCTATTTAGGTAAGCACGGTGTGAAATATCAGTCCACGAACGTACTTGTTGTAGGTAATCAGCCTGAGACTTTTGAATCTCTTTCGCTAGATCATCTTTCTCTGCGTGTTTAGCAAGTAGACGGTCATTTGCTTCACGAAGAGCTTTCATCACTGAAGGTGGGAAATCTTTTACTTCTACGTCTGGGTACTCAGATTTCATTGAAACCCAGTTCTTACCACTTTCGTGCGTTGCTTGCGTGTACATATCATAAGCAGCGGTACGCATCGCAACACGCAAGATTTCTTGCAAGTCTTCAGGTAGACGCTCCCATACACGCTTGTTCACTAGGAACTGAAGCTCTGAGCCTGGCTCATGCCAACCTGTGTAGTAGTAAGGCGCAATTTTGTGGAAACCCATGCGCAAGTCAAGAGAAGGACCAACCCACTCCAGCGCATCGATAGTACGGCGCTCAAGAGACGTATATAGCTCTCCTGGTGCAATATTTGTTGGCTTAGCTCCTAGCTCAGCTAAGATTTCACCCGCGAAGCCTGGGATACGCATTTTCAGACCTTGAAGATCTTCCACTGAGTTGATTTCTTTCTGGAACCAACCACCCATCTGGATATCCGTGTTACCACCAGGGAAAGAGAGAAGATTGTGTGGAGAGTAAACCTGCTCCATAAGCTCCATTCCGCCACCGTGGTAGAACCAAGCGTATTGCTCAGAAGGTGTCATACCGAAAGGCATAGAGGTAAAATAAAGCGTGTTTGGTACTTTACCTTTCCAGTAGTAAGAGCCCGAGTGACCTAAGTCATACTGGCCAGACTTAACCATATCAAAGATACCGAGTGGTGCTTTGTGCTTGTTTGCTGAATCGATACGAATTTGTAAACGACCATTCGACATTTTTTCAGCCATTGCCGCCATGTTTTTCGTTGCATCACCAAATACTGGGAAGTTTGGTCCCCAAGTTTCAGCAAGTTTTAAGCGATACACTTTTTCAGCAGCTGTCGCTGAAGTAGCCATTACAGCAAGCGCTGCCGCTATTGCAGTGCCTTTCAACACTCGTTTCAAAGATTGTTTGATTAAACTCATGTTCACGTCCTTTGTTAACCGACATACCTTTTATAGGCAGTTTCTGTATCGAATACAGATTGGAACAATATCGAATAGGAAGAAATCAGCGTGAACACGCATAAAGTTTAACAAACCAAGTAAGTATCAGACTAAAGAACTACGTAGTTCTACGTAGAATGTTTGCCATAACTATTTATTAGTTTCTATTTTTCAAGCAGATAACAATTAGGAGTATATTGTATTCGGAGAGTATATACGTAGAAATGAATCAATCTACAAATGTAGCAATAATGTAATAAATGTGATCGGAACAGACGGCGTGAGCAAACTGTTCCATAAAAGAAAAAGCCTCGAACGAATCGAGGCTTAAAAAGTATCTGCTACAAATTAGCAGTTAATTGGCGCGGTCATTAAACGGCTTTGTAGATAACTTTGTTGCCCGCTAGCTGCTCTTTCACGACTAGGTTTTCTTCTAGTAGTTTTTTAAGAGCGCCTGTTGCCCAAGATGCTGCTTTAGCGTCTTCTTGGCCAGCTTCCAGGCCGATACCTTTAGGGTTAATGCCTTCAGCATTTGCCACAACGATATCTAGAACTTGTTGTTGTTTTGGCGTTAGTGCAACGTCAGTTGCTTTCGCGACTACAACTTTCTCCGCTGCTGGTGCTACAGCTACTTTTTTCTCAACTACAGGCTTAGCTTTCTTTGTTGCTTCAACGTTAGCAACTGTCGCTTTAATACGCTTTTGCAGTTTCATCTGCACTTTGCGCTTATGAGCAAGTCTCATCGAGTATTTCTCCATTTCACTGCATACGGAGCAGTGGTGAAAATTTGAAGCGCGTTTTATACCAAAATTTTGCGGCCATTTACAGGGTATGAGCGGCTTTATAGGGGAAAAATGCGTGATATGCTGTTATCAGACTACAATTTAATCAATAACATTAATGATCGTTTACACACTACTGAGTATATAAACAGAGGTAAAAGCGCTTAAGAGAACAGCATATGCAAACACGACATTTAACCAATCAGCCTTTCAATCCTCACTCTCCAATGAGTAAAATTATTGGTTGGTTGTCTGTCGTTGCTTTAATTTTTTTGCTCATACTCTCTCCAGGTTGGCAACAGACAATATTAACCATCATCTCAGTCGGAGCTGTCTTTGGCTTTAGTTATCTCATGATTCAAAAAGCGACGGTGGGATATACATTAACCGCCACCCACTTTCAACAACACCTGTTCAAAGGTGGTTGGGTAGTAAAATGGAACAATGTAAGTAAAATCGGGATCTGCCAATACAATCAAGATGGATGGGAGCAACCATTACCCTGGATTGGCATAAAACTGAAACACTATTCTCCCTACTTACAAGGCATCTGTCCCCGCATTGCAACAGAGATTTTACTTAGTCAAAGAGCGTTGCTCTATTTAGGGGCAAAACAGCAACAGCAAAGTGTTCAATTCGAAGATATCGTTCTGGATTCGACTCCATATCGAAATCATGACGGTGAAGAATTCTCAGGCTTACAAGCAATGTTAGCCAATAGAATGAAATACCAACGTCGCTACTTTGACTACGACATTTTTATCTCTGCCCATGACTTAGACAGGCCCGCAGATGAGTTTGTCGGTTTAATACGGCGATACTTAGCGGCTGCCGAGTCAGAATAGCAATCACAATGATAAATTATCGCATAATAAAAAAGACCGCCGAAGCGATCTTTATAGAGAGAATGGTAATACTCGTTTAGTACAACGGCATTTCATCCGCAACAAATGGATTAGAAGCGCGCTCACGACCGAACGTAGATTCTGGTCCGTGACCGGGCACAAATCGCACATCATTACCTAAAGGCCAAAGTTTTGTTTTAATCGAATTAATCAAGGTGTTGAAATCACCTTTAGGAAAGTCTGTACGACCCACAGAGCCGTTGAACAAAACATCACCCACAAACGCCAGCTGTGCTTCTTCACTAAATAGGACAACATGACCAGGCGTATGACCAGGCGTATGGATAACGTCCATTACTTGATTACCAAAAGTCACTTTATCGCCTTCGTTTAACCACTCGTGCGGTTCAAAGGCTTCTGTCAGTGGAAAACCAAACATTTGGCTTTGGCCTTCAAGGCCTTGCAACCAAAAATTGTCCGCCTTATGAGGGCCCACAATTTCTACTCCACCAAGCTCTGCTGCAAGAGGCTCTGTTCCACCGACATGATCTAAATGACCATGAGTAAGAACCAAATTGACTACCTTTACACCCAACTCTTTGATCAACATGGCAAGCTGCTTCACATCACCACCGGGATCAACGACTACGCCTTCCATAGTTTCGTCACACCAAACGATGGAGCAATTTTGTGAGAATGAGGTAACGGGAACAACTTGATACTTCAGTGACATATATCGACCTTACTGGAAATCTGAACTGGCAGAACTATGACATCTGCCAACGCCTTTGACAATACTCAGATTACGAAGTCAATTACGACCAGTGTCTAACAGGGCCAGTATCAATATGAATAAAGTTACTTCTCGGGTAATAACCAACCCCACCCGCTTTCAGGCTTATCGCAGCTTCACGAACCTGCTTTAAATTCACACCATCAAGGCGGAAATCTATTGCCTGTCCTAGCATGTGATAACTCTTTTTCGCTACACCACCGGACTTAGAGCGCAATGCTTCATTTGTCGCAGGAGAGCGATAGCCAGAAATTACAATCACTTCACTTTCAACGCCTAGCTCAGATTGGATTAGAGAAATCTGATCGAACAAGTACTTGTCCATTGGGTGAACTTCGTTACGACGAAAATCACGACATAGGTTATCTATGCGAGATAACTCATCAGCAACATAGTCGCGGCCATCAAAATAACACGTTTCAAGCGCTTCACCCGTGTTTAAGCTTGTTAATGCTAAAGCGCGGGATTGGTCTGGATAAGAAGCCAGCGCTACACTCGGCGCGCAGCTAGCAACAACTAGCCCACTTCCTGCCAACTTAATAAAATCTCTACGAGAAAAATCCACAACAAAATGCCTTCATAAAAAATGGTTAATGGAAACGTGTCGAAAAAGGACACTACCTAACTCTTATATGAAGTGCAAATGCATAAAGCGTGCTAGAAATGTATTCATAGCACGCTTTATTTGCTTAACCTTTGAGCTGATTAGGAAATTTCTTACGCTGACAGATTTGTCATTTTTTGGTCAGCTTCACCCTTTTGTGTAACTAAAGGTATCTAGGCGGTAAATATCTTCCCTGTAGTGTGTTTTCCCCTCTTCAAACCATGCCGTTTGGTAAATGATGTGAACGGGAATACGCTTACGTAAAGGGATCTTTTTGTTTGATTTATCTGATGCACCTTTCATTTTTTTACGAGACAAGCCTTGATGTTCTAATAATCGAGTCGCAAATACATCTGCATTTTCAACTCGAATGCACCCTGAACTAAATGCTCTTTGAGGCTTATTAAACAAGCTTTTGCTTGGCGTGTCGTGCAAGTAAATTGCTCGCTTGTTTGGTGTATTGAATTTGTACAAGCCAAGGGCGTTAGTATTACCAGAACGCTGCGTCATTCGGTAAGGGAATGCACTTGGATTTAAGTTATCCCAATCGATCTCTTGTGGGTCAATACGCTCCTTAGAGCCCCATTTTGGTAATATCTCTAGATTCTGTTGAGTAATGTATTCAGGGTCGGCCTGTATTTTCGGAATGATATCTTCAACCATGATTTTCCAAGGCACATTCCAAGTTGGGTTCAAGATTAAAGTATCCAGATTCGTCGTCATCAATGGTGTCGGTCGCGCTTTTCGCCCCACAACGACTTTAGATTCAAATACCGTTTTTCCATCATGCCAATAGGTCATTTCATAACTTGGAACATTAACCAAGATGATAGTATTTCTATCAGCAGGCCAGTAGCGAACTCTCTCTGCGTTGAGCGCTAAGGTAGACAGACGAGCGTCTAGGGGAAGATTCAGCCACTTTAAGGTTGCCGGGCCGATCACACCATCCTCTTTCAATCCATGTAAACGCTGGAATTGCATGATGGCGGGTTTCAAGCTCTTGTCATAGTAAGTCACATCTCGACGAACATCGGTAAGATCCACATCAACGACTTCTAATCGCTCAAGCAATAATTCTCGGTCAGTAAGTTTATCACCTTGCTTAATCAACCCGGCTTGCTGGTAACCAGGTAGATCACGTTTATGATGTTTAACGATATGTAGGTAGGTATCAACCAATTGCTGATAATCAGGTGTATCAGGTGTGTAAGCTTCAATTAGCTCTGTCAACTGCTGGTTAGCAACGGCACGCTTGGTTGCAAATATTGCGCTTTCCAATGAAGGCGTTAATGGTTGATCAAGCTTTTGTTCAAAATACCACTCGGCACCATCTAATTTCGCTTGCTCGGCATAATTTAGATAAAGCAACAAAGTATCCGTTGCGAGAAGGTCATACTCGAACCAACGATTACTTTTACGATAAAATTGTAGATAGCTCAATTGACGTGACATCAGCGGACTAAATCCAGCGTGTTGAATCAACTCGAGCTGAAACTCAAGATTACTTCCCTGCTGTAGGTCAAACCAGATCAACTGTTCGCCATTTTCTTGATAGATCTGCTCTACCACCTCTGGATATTGGAGTAAGCCGCTAAGTCGGCTTTCTTCACTTGTCCAACCAAGTTGTTGAAAATACTCAGAGGCAAAAACCTGCAGTGGAAGCAAGCAAACCAACAACAACCAAGACTTCCTTATCCTCATTACCGAATCCTTTTTATACGTATCAAAGAAAGTATGGCAGAGAACCATAACGAAAGTATGACTTGTTTTTAAGAATCTAATAGAAGTCTTGATTATTCAATCTGTTATTAATAGATTACTGACCAATGGTTGTCCCATTGCACGCCCGATTGGTTAGTCCGCTTATGGCTAGGAGAATACTGAGTAATCACAGCCCCGGCTCCAGAGCTGACTCTGAAAAATCCATCACGTGAAACCACACCTGATGCATCGGGCAACGGAGAAAGTTCAACCAGTTTTCCCGTCTCTTTAGACCAAATACCGTAACAGTTACCTCTTGGTGACGTCGCCAAAATCCACTCATTCGTTGCTGCGATGCTAGCGATATAATGGTTGAATCTCGCCCACTGCTCAGATTCAGCTCTGAGTGGCAACAGTTTTCCACCTTGAGTATGCATTGCTAGCAGTGATGGGTATTCATCAGGTTCTCCACGGTATTGCTGCCCGCAAAGAACGGTTTTATTTCCATCGTGCGCAAGGTGGCGAATACTCAAATGGTGGTCAGCTAAACCCACTTGTTCAATCAACTCTCCGTTTGCATTCAAGTAACTCAAGCTTGGAACCATAGAAGAAAGGTTTAATGGTTTACGTCCATTGGTGTGAACGCCGCCAACACCAATAACTAAAGCGTCATCTGGCATAACAATCACTTCATGAGGTCCCAAGCCGAAGCCAGTAAACTCTGCAACTTTCTCATAGTTTGCTTGCACATCATAAACGCCGATTACTCCGCGACTGGTTCCCCTCTCTCCCTCGGTGGCATACAACCATTGACCGTCATTGGAGTAGACCCCATGCCCGTAGTAATGACGTTTTGCGGAAGCTAACGAGACTTTGATATTCTCGCCAGACATATAATCAAAAACGACAAAGAACGTTCCTGGCCTTCTTGCAAAAGCAACCGCATGATTGAGGGCTTTATTCGTCGCAACACCATGGCCACGCTCAGGAAGAGGCAGTTGACGAATAGGCTTACCGAATTCGTCGGCCACAACTGCTGAGTAACGGTCACGGCCTTGAATCGCACAACCTATTAGAGCAGGAGTTTGAGTGTTTGACGTTGACGCGCAACCAAAAGGCATCATTGGCGTAGCCGCGCCAAACAGCGCAGCTTTAAGTAGATTTCGCCGAGTTGTATCAGTCACCATCAGTTGCATTAAACCCTATAACAACGCCAAGTTCGATGGCGACTTCTTCATGAATAAGATACTTAAGTTGCTCTAACTTATTGTAGTTAGAGTACGCTAAACGATAGCCGTCTTTACTCTGAAGAAGATCAAATAGGCTTTGTTCAGTCGGCCAAGTTTCGATGGTCATAGTAAATTGCTGACGAATGCTATCAGCTAACCCGCTCTTGCCACGTTGGCGCAATAATTTATCTAAACCGTTGCCATTCGCAATATATAGCGCTTGTAGGGCTTCAATATTTGCTTTTAAGTTCAGCATCGAAGTTTCCGAGCGCCAAGACTCTGCAAAATATGGACGAGGCTGACCGAAATTCGCAAGCGGTCGGCTCATCTTCTTCATGCTGTATTCAAGCTGATTAGATAGCAGAGAAATGTATTCCGATGTCCAAGCTTTGTCATCCAAGGCAACCCAAGGGTTCACCTTCCAAGCTTTATAGATGCTCTTTGCATTGTTCGCTAAATTCTCAGTGATCGCATTACCGGTTTGACACACCTGATTTGAAGAGCCCAATGTTGAAGCGGCATCATAGAGCAGCCATTCAATGGAACCCAAGCCTTGCACCGTAACACTTTGCAATGAGATATCTTGCGCTGTCCATGTTTTGTCTTGCTTAATCAGCGAAGACATTTTTCGTCCTGTTGTGTTCTTTTTGTCTGGCCAAAACTGAACATTCCAACTTTGAGCTAAAGCTTGCTCAGGCCCTCGCTCTTGTCCTTGCAGTGCCATCCAGCTAACCATGGTGTTATGCCACTGGTTTTGGATCTCATCTTGGCTAATTTCGCCTAGGCAGTACTTTGCAAAATCAGCATGAAGGCTATCGGCGTGTTCAGAAAAACGCTGAGCTGACGTAAATTCAACGGCGTAAACACCTTGGCTGGCGTGGTCTGTTTGCTCAGCAACAGAGTTTTTAGTTACTGTCGAAGATTGGCAACCACTAAGTATCAAAACTGCTGTCGCTAAAATCGAGAGAGTCGTCTTCATAACTAGACC
>Ga0209379_10001607_pt1 | contig 14598 bp, 11 predicted proteins | sample tdDd001_FD_187124 | JGI IMG/M metagenome (GOLD analysis project Ga0209379, IMG submission 187124) | Marine sediment microbial communities from the Atlantic coast under amendment with organic carbon and nitrate - tdDd00.1 (SPAdes)... | ecosystem: Environmental > Aquatic > Marine > Coastal >...
GCTGCGCTGGCCGGAATATGTATATTAAAGCGCGAGTCTTCTTGCTCCTCGTCGCTTACTGGCGCTGAAAGTTCAGAAAGATCGGCCTCTGCGATGAACTCATCTTCTGAGTGGTTTTGAGCTTGCTCTACTTCAAAACTTGGTGGGATAGGTTCGGTACGGCTATGCTCAAGTGTAGGCTCTAGTACTTCTTTTTCACTACCGCGCACGCGGTTAACAATCCAGCTCGCCGCTCCAATAGCAGCATTTCCGAGCCATTCGACAATCAACAGCCACGAAATCCCCGTGAGCAGCGTAAAACCCGCTCCCCAAAGAAACAAAAACACTAATGTGGTACCAAGCAAATTGAAGGTTGGCAGCGCGAGATTGGTTAACACATCGCCGATCACGCCACCAGATGAGAAATACCAGATATCGTCAAAGTTGATATCAGCAAGCCCACAACTGGTTAACAAAACAATGACAAAGCCAAGTAAGCGCGTGCCCCAGAGCATAAAGTCGATGTCTTCTTGGCTACCGCGTTTACGAAACAGCACCCAAGTCATGATAGAAATCGCAACGGGGAGTGGGTAGGCAATTAAGCCAAAAACAAACAAAAGGCTGTCGGCAACCTGAGCGCCAAAATAGCCCCCTAGGTTTTCTACTTCCCCTCCCCACGCAGTCTGAGACCAAGAGGGATCGGCGGGGTTAAATGACAACAAGGCGACAGAGACCAGAATGGCCGTTAAACATCCCAGAATAAAGCAACAGTCACGTAAACGCTCTACGCCATCAAGACGCAATGCGGCACTGTTTTCTTGGGACTTAATGATGGTTTCAACCTTTTCTTTGTTCTCTTTGAACATACTCAATTATTTACCTAAACGGGTATTGCCTATGACTAAATACCAATCTAAACAAGTTATGGGTCTGGGAAACTCACAGAAAAAAGATCACATACCTGTGTTGATTGGGATAAAACACACCGAGCGGCAAAAGCCGCTCGGTACGTAGATTTAACCATATCAGGATTTAAAACCCAATCAATGATAGACGATCGAACCAATAATGGGACGAGTTTGGCTATCTTTGTATCGATTATCGAGTTTTAATCACCAAGTGGTTGGTCTGCTTAACTTCTTCCATCACAACATAGGTGCGAGTATCGTTAACCCCTGGCAGGCGAAGTAAAGTATCGCCTAGAAGTTTACGATAAGCACTCATATCGGATACACGAGTTTTTAACAAGTAATCGAAGTCTCCCGACACTAAGTGACACTCTTGAATGTCGTCTAGCTTTTGTACCGCTTGGTTAAATTGCTCAAATACATCTGGCGCACCACGGTTCAGCGTAATTTCAACAAACACCAAAAGTGACGCGTCTAGATACTGTGGATTAAGAAGTGCTGTGTATCCGGTAATGTAACCTTGTCTTTCTAATCGACGCACACGCTCTAGACATGGCGTAGGCGACAATCCCACTCTTTTTGATAATTCCACATTCGAAATACGACCATCTTTTTGAAGTTCGTTAAGAATGTTTCTATCAATTCGATCTAATTCCTTGGACGGTTTCTTATAATTATCCACCATGTTTTATCCTACCTTGTTACTTCCTTGCAATAAAATATACTACATTTTCTTAATATTCAGTATCAAATCCTTTTGAAAGAACCCTATACTAGATGTTAATTCGACAGAATTACCCTACACATAGATAATATAACCAAAAAAACACGAGGAGTCAGGATGATTATTGGCGTACCTAAGGAAATCAAAAACCACGAGTACCGCGTGGGCATGATCCCATCTAGTGTGAGAGAACTTATCTCTCACGGTCACCAAGTCATTGTTGAAACACAAGCCGGTAATGGCATCGGATTCACTGATGATGACTACATTGCCGTAGGCGCATCCATTCTTCCTACTGCTGCTGACGTTTTCGCGCAAGCAGAAATGATTGTAAAGGTCAAAGAACCTCAATCTATCGAACGAGCTATGCTCCGAGAAGGGCAAATATTGTTCACATATTTACACCTTGCACCAGATTTTCCACAAACAGAAGAGCTTATCAAGAGCAAAGCTGTCTGCATAGCTTATGAGACTGTAACAGATAATATGGGTCGCTTGCCACTATTAGCGCCAATGTCTGAAGTTGCAGGCCGAATGTCTATCCAAGCTGGCGCGCAAACTTTAGAGAAATCTCACGGTGGTCGCGGCCTATTATTGGGTGGTGTACCGGGGGTTGAACCCGCTAAAGTCGTGATCATTGGTGGTGGTGTGGTTGGCTCTAGTGCTGCCCGCATGGCAGTTGGCCTACGTGCTGACGTGACCATTTTAGACCGCAACATTGATACACTACGTGAACTCGACGTTGAGTTCCAAGGCCGGGCAAAAGTTGTTTATTCAACCGCTGACGCGCTAGAGCGCCACGTACTCGAGGCCGATCTTGTGGTTGGCGCGGTGCTTATCCCTGGCGCAGCGGCACCTAAGCTTATCACCAAAGAGCACATTAAGAAGATGAAGCCTGGTGCGGCGGTGGTTGATGTCGCCATTGACCAGGGCGGCTGTTTTGAGACCTCGCATGCCACCACCCACGCTGAACCTACTTATATCGTTGACGATGTGGTTCACTACTGCGTGGCAAACATGCCAGGTGCGGTTGCCCGTACCTCTACGTTTGCACTGAACAATGCCACACTGCCTTACATTATTAAGCTCGCTAACAACGGCTACCAGCAAGCTCTGCTCGCTGATAAAGGCTTATTAGAAGGGCTAAACGTCATTCATGGCAAGGTAACGTGTAAAGAAGTGGCTGAAACATTCGACCTAGAATACATCGAAGCTAAAGAAGCCATGGCGATGTTTAACTAATCAGGCCAAGGCCTACTCGCTCTCATAGGCTCGCTCCGGCGAGCCTTATTTATTTTTGTCTCTTGCCCGCCTACCCTCTGTTTATTGCCTTTGTTCTATTCTATTCGCCTGAATTAAAATATTGCGAGGCGTATCACTGTAAGAACAAAATTCCGATAGTGACACCAAGTAACCCTGCTCAACAAGAAATAGTGCTCTATCCAGCACTAGCCATAGTTCAAGCGAGCGTTGAAACACTTGTTGCGCCAAACTTAAGCGCTCCATTTCAACAAACCTCTGCTCACCTCGCTTAAGCCAGTAAGCGTAGTCCATCTCCGTTACCTCAAGAGACTTACACTTCGCGGCCCACAAACAAAAATGCTCAAACCCCAAAGCAAGTTGTGACTTTTTAATACTCGGTAAAGGTGTGTAACTAGCGTGGCCTTGCGCCTCTCGAAGATAGCAATCGAGGCCAAGACGATAACTCATCTCTAACCGTCGATGGCGACGAACACGTTCGCCGCCCGTCACCGTCGATTGTAACGGGATACGCAGTTCCGATTTGGTTAGCTTAAGCCGACTTTGCAAGCCGGGTTTTGACATCGCCTGATATTCACTATCTTGGATCAAATGATAGCAACATGGGGCGATAGTAAATGCTGGCACCCCAGCCTTACACCCATGTTCGATTAAACGCACGTGCAGATCACCACAAGCATGTAGGGCGACGGCGTGTTGCTTTGTGCTCATCACTTGACCCGCCTGCTGGCTTAACGCATCGCCTTGAACAAAGCGCATGGGCAACTGCTTTTTATCGGCCTCTGCCTGCCCAGCATCACAAAGGGCTTGCTGCCACTCAAAGCTTGTTACCACTTGACCGGTTTTTAATGCGAGCAATCGGCCGAGAAAACCTTTACCAGAGCACCACTCCAGCCACTCCTTGCCCTGATGAGTGGCGATTGACGCCTGTCCCATCGCGACTATTTGGCTGAGCTTACGCCCCGGAATACCGGCATCTGCCCCTTTAGGCAGGCTGAGCCCAATTTGGTTTGAGGCTGGCAGCTCCGTTAATGCTGTCAGGCAGGCCAGCTCCGGTAAGTGCTGACTCATTTGTGAGAGCAAACTAGGCGTATCATCTTTGTAGTGTGATATCTGAGACTCATCTAAACTCAAAAGCCAAGCTTGAAGCGCTGGGGATTTCTCCAGCTCGCTCGCATTCGCTGTATAGCTTAAATGAAACGGCTCAAAGCGCCACAGAGATTGAAACTGAGTGAGAATAGAGTCAAGTTGAATGAAAGTGTTTAGCATAGATACTCCCCCTAGCGGACGCATTGTAGGGGGAATCGAGTAAAGGGGAAAGTACTTTAGCGGACTGGCAGTTCGATGTCTCTAAACATTTCTTCGATCTCGGCATTGCTCTTGAGTGAAATGGCTTGCTCCACCACAGGTCGAGTCAGGTGCGGGGCAAATCGTTCAACAAAGTCATACATGTAAGAGCGCAAGAAAGTGCCTTTTCTAAAACCAATGCTGGTCGTGCTGGCACCGAATATATGACTCGCGTCAATCGCCACTAAATCCGAGTCGAGCTCTTTATCTACTGCCATACTCGCAATGACACCAACACCAATCCCCATACGGACATAAGTTTTGATCACGTCAGCATCGGTCGCGGTAAAAACAATTCGCGGCGTTAAACCGGCTTTATTGAAAGCGGTATCAAGCTCAGAGCGTCCCGTAAAGCCAAATACGTACGTCACCAAAGAGTAGCTCGCTAGATCTTCAATACTAATGCGCTGCTTTTGCGCCAGCGCATGCCCTTTAGGCACCACTATCGAGCGATTCCAATGGTAACAAGGCAACATAATGGCGTCGTGGTAGAGGTGCAGAGCTTCCGTTGCAATAGCAAAATTGGCCGTGCCTTTCGCGACCGCTTCCGACATCTGTGTTGGCGTGCCTTGGTGCATGTTCAACGACACTTTTGGGTAGCGCTCGGTAAACCCTTTAATTACATCCGGTAAGGCGTAACGCGCTTGGGTATGAGTGGTTGAAATATTTAACGTTCCCATCTCTGGGTGGGTATGCTCTCCAGCAACCGCCTTAATACTTTCAACCCGAGCCAGGATCTCACGTGAAATACGAACAATGTCTTCGCCCGCCCCTGTCACTTGAGTAAGATGCTTACCACTGCGCTCAAAGATTTGAATGCCCAGCTCATCTTCCAGTAATCGAACTTGCTTACTGATCCCCGGCTGAGAGGTGAATAGGCTCTCTGCTGTCGCTGATACATTTAGATTGTGGTTTACTACCTCCACAATATACTTCAATTGCTGTAACTTCATTGCGCGCCTCGTACTCCATTACTAATAACAACTACTTACCTAAATCGACTTAATGGCTAATAAGCAATCAATATCACCATATAAGTAATAGTTATAACGCCTAATAGCGAAAAATGACAGTAAAAAACCGACATTTAGCCCGCGCTGATGTGAGCATCAACTATAGTAATAAAAGAGTTTTGCAATAGAGCCCGCATTATTAGGTTCCAATATGCAGTTTTCATTACGTTTCTTGATAGTTAAGATAATAATGTAATTTGTGATTTTCTTAGATGTAGTCACGGCTAATATCGTGTATCCTCTGAGGTTAGCTTTTTGTACGGAATGCAGACTTAAGTTTATGAATATCGGTTTAATTATTGCGCTTGTTGCCATTTTGTTAGCTCTTATCATTGGCTACAATATAATGCTTCAATATCGCATGAAAGTAGAGACTGCAAAGAGGCAAGAGTCGACAAGACACCTTGCCATCATTGACGCGACCGAAGATCTTATCGGTAACGCTCACCATCTACCTTATAGTAAAGAGTTGCTTGTTTGCTTAAACACACGCATCCTCGATGCGCTGCAGACCATGTTTGAGCTTGACCCACGCAACAAGCAACTTAAATCCCGCATCACCAATATGCAGTCACAGATCGAACAGCTAAAGGCCAATTACACTGGCGGTGATACTGGGGCGTTTAAAGTACCTAGCAGTGATAAGCAAGCCATTATCATGCTAAAACTGGTTAAGCGCCTACGTGAAACCATTCGCAGTGAACACAACAAAGGCCGTTTCGATACGCAAAACTATGTTGCAGAAAATGCTCGATTGGAACAGATTCAAATTCGAATCAATATCGAAAACGTGATCAAACGAGCCAACGACTCGGTTTTACGTGGCCAAAGCGGTACTGCAAAACAACTGCTTAAGAAAGGGATTGATGCCCTCGCGTCGAAAAACGACAACTACTCCAATCAGGCGAAAGAAAAACTGCAAACGATGCTCAACGACCTAGAGCAAAAGCGTCAAAGCAAAGATGCAGAAGATCTCATGCAACGTGAAGAGAAAGAACGTAACAGCGATATGGAAGCCTTGTTTGGCGAGAAGAAAAAGTGGTAGTGTGGTTTTAATGCTATGAAATGAGGTCGCCGATGGCGGCCTTTTTTAATTACTATAATACGCTCAACACACCGTTCATTAGTGGCGGTTTATAAACAGGGGCTCGCAAGCGTTTTACTAACTTCCACCTACCTTGTTAGGATAGCGCCCAAGTCTCTCTGCCGCGGTACCTCACTTCAGCGTCGCATAATCAAGCAAGCCTAATCTTAAAAGCCAATTTAGAACAAAGATATGCGCTTGATAGTGAGGGAACGATGGCAAGTCAGCCTACATTTCTTCACATACCAAATAAGACAGTATCATTCCATCTTGGAGTACCGATAGAGACTCTTAGGGAATAGAAAAAAGCCTCTACCTATAAAAAGTAGAGGCCATATTATTGTTAGGTTCTCAATTAGTGGTTAGTTAAGTCAGAATCAAGCTCTGCTAGTGAGTCATAAACAGGTAAGTTCTCTAACGATTGAGCCTGATAAGCATATAGCCTAGCTAGCTCAGCTTTCTTTTCTGTATCTTGATAGTCCGCTAAATCTATCGATTCAAGCGTGATGCTGGTTAAGTCATCCCCTGCCGCCTCTGCGCGCTGCAATGCTTCAAACTCACCAACAAACTCAATCATCTTCCAAGCGTAGCTGTTTTCCGGCGCTGCGTAGTACACTTTATCGTTGCTGCGCTTATAACGACGAACCTCCGCTAAGTTCGGGTTTTCACTGCGTAGCGAAATGGAACGAGCAAAGACTTCATCACGCTGGTCAACCATATGTCCTGCGCTGTGTGTCACCATGGCAACTAAAATCGCTTTAGTCACTGGCACTTGTCGGTAACGAGGAAGGTTAAAGTATTGACGTACTGAGTAGCTACCATAATATGGCATCACCTCGACCTTGTCATCCCAACTAATATGGTTAAAATCACTTTGCGGAGTGTAGTACTGACCGTCTTTATTCACTAAGGATTTCGTGAAGCTACGCTTGCCTAAAATCAAGCTATCTAACAGATTTTTCTTCACCTTAATCACAGAGCCACCCGTAGCAGTTAGGTATACATCTGGTAAATCAAGCAGAGCAACTGTTGAACGACTCGTCGTACTACGATGACCAACACGGTTAACCAATGCTGCCGCAGCCGCAAGCTTGTCTCCCCAGTGACCCACATAGTCAATGTAGTTCGAATAGTTGTTAACCGGCGCCGGGCGTGGTGCACTGCCGCTATTAAGGTATTTACCCACTTCACCAGTGATCGTTAAACCGACCGAAGCTAACGCCTGTTCAACACTCGGATCAAAACACGATTCTGGAACATGGTTAATGGCAAAGAAGTTACGGTACCCCCACTCATCGATGATCTCAGCAAGCTTCTGATAGCTAAGTTTGCCCGTACCATCTTTTACTTCACAGGTGTGATCGGGTGTCAGCAAAATATCCACTAACTTATCACGAGCAGCCTCTATCGCTTTAGGCGAACCACAATAGAGTTCATAAGTAAGCCTTGAATCACCTGACTTATTGGCATCGTTACTGCAGTATGGGTCCACTTTTGAAACAAAGATTCGATAACCGTCATCTTGGTACACGCCAGGTAAAAACTCTTTCCAACGGTCAAAATCATGAATGCTGTTTCTCCAATCCATGAAGCCACGAATACGGCGATTGACATAGGAAGCAATCGTACTTTCAGAGAAGTTATCTTTCATACCCCGCATACTGCGCTTGTAATAAAGGTCATCGTACGTTTCTAACTTAAATGCCATGATCTCATCACGAGTAAGCCCTTCATCGTGGCGATTACAATCTTCGTTGAGCGAGACGTTACCGTCGGTACAGTAAGCAAATTCTCTCAACGCAGACTCGGTATCAACCGCGCTGTCGTCGTTTTGCTGCTTAAACACCGTTTCTAACGCGTTAATCACACCATCATAGACAAGATCCGACGGGCGGGTATAACCGTCTAATACTTCCTGACGAATCGTCGCGTCGTAGGCAGAGACGCTCGTGAACACTTTGCTTGGCGCATCGTTGCTGGCTTTGACTTTTTGGCTTGTCTCAACTTCACGTTTGTAACCAAATCGCAGCGCAGCTAAGTCATATGGGCCAAACACAGGTAATGCATTCAACAATGATGGGTTGTAATCCATGATTGAGGAATAACCAGGTACTGTTTTTAGTCCATGCTCGGCCAGGTCACTTTCAGCAAAAAAGTTGCTTGAATCATTGCTGCCTTTGAAGTTATGACGCAATCCAAAGTTATGCCCTAGTTCATGCACCAGTGTTTTGGCGTAGAAAACTCCGACAATTAGCAAGCTTAACTCTTCTTGCTTCTTCTCTGTCAGTTCTGACCAACTCTTCAACTTGCCAGGAGTGCCAACCAGTTCATCATGCCATAGCTCCGGGGCTTGCAAGTTTAACTCGCGGCCACCAATGGTGGTTGGCAAGGTTTTGATGGTCGCACCCGCTCGCATTGCGCTCACTGGGTACATGTTGTTCTCGGCCCACAAACGTTTTTCAAGCTCACTAATGGCCGACATTTCTTCAATCGTAATGTCTTCCTCTTGATAACGCATTTGCTCATTAAATGCTTCAATAACATGTTGCAGGGTCTCGTTTGCAACGGGTAAGTTGGCTAAACGCTCAGAATTAACGTCACGCTCGTCAATCACCACAGAGTTTGGATCAAATGGCGCTTGATCTTGTGCCGCTTCGCTTTGATCATTTGATTGGGTTGTGGCAACTTCAATTGGTGTAACTCGGCCATTGTTGTAGTCACGTGCAATACGATCCCACAGCCAATCAGAGATTGAGCGCAACACGCCTGAATACTGGTTGACGTGGGCATGTACGATCTCACCAGTGATAGGGTTAACCGCCGACGGACCGTAACCAGCAAGGCCATTATCTAACGGCTCATCAATCAAGTTAATGACGTTGTAGCGCAGGTCTCCTGACTGCTTACCTGAAGGTTCAACGAGCGTAATGGTTGGAACACCAACTTTCTCAAGCTGAGGATTCAGGCGTTCAATTACATCTTTGGTTACTTGTTTGAAAAACAATGTCTCATCATTTAGATCGAAGCTATCTGACAAGTGATATTCAATCGTGGCCAACTTAGGGTTAAAACGGTGCAAGTAATCGAAATTCTGGTCAAACTGGCCGTCGACATAAGACGGATCTGGGCGGCCGCGTGTATTAGAAAAGAAACCGAAGGTATCTTCATCACCACGCATATATACGATAGGGTCATACGCGTTTGAGACTGTCGGTTGACCCTCTTTTGCCGGAGATGGGGAGCGAACGAGATCAAGAGGAACCAATGAGTAAAACTGCGATACGGTAAAGGTAAGTGTGCTCATATCAAAGTTAGATTGATAAAGCGCATTGATCATACACCCCCAACTATTGGTCACCTGATAGTCCTGCTCGACTTCAAAGTTGATGACACCATCAGCGCTCACTTCATACCCTTGCCAATCGCTATTTGGATCAACCCCTAGCCTTGCGCTACCCGAAGCTTTAATACAGCCGTCGGCGTGGGTGAATAGATCATTCCAAGTACGTTCATGTACATCGACATCAGCAAAGTCTGGAACAAAGTATTTTCGCTGCTGCCAAGGTACTTCGTTCTCATCAACCTCTTCTTCTTTGTTAGTACAATCACCATAGTTGTCTTCACGGCATTGATAATCGACAAAATCACCAGGAATCGTCAGTACAGGCCTGGCACTGTCAGGATCATCCATCCAACGACCAAGCTTATCTTGGTCGATTTCATCTTGGCTGATCACATCTGGGCTGATCATGGTCACTTTTAAGCCACCACTATCATCACTGCTTAAGCCACCCTCAAATGAAAGCGCCACTAACTTCTCTTGTCCCTGCATAAACGGCGCCATCGAGACGGCATATTTAGGTGCTCGTGCCATTGAAGGCATATATAAATAAACTTGGTCCGTTTTTATCTGCGACTTAGAAACTAAATTTACTGGTTTGGAGACGGTATCGTACGCTTGATCATCTGCGCCACAGCCTACCAATATACTGCCTATCGCCGAAGCTAAGGCTATTTTTCTATACTTCATATCTGTGTCCTTTTATTCTTCTAATATCCCTAAAATGAATAAGATATTTCCGCAATATATGTTGCTCTATCTGGATCAAATAGATCGATATTCCCTAGGGTTCCTCGCTCTGCATCCGCGTAAAAACCTGCGGTCGAAACTGCTAGAGATATACCGATATTTTCGGCCAAGTCATATCCTGCATAAATAGACCCGGCGTAGGTTAACTCGGTACGTCTTGTACCTTGATAGGAACGGCTATTCCCCCCAAGAGCAGAAATGCCCATTTCCAATTTATCCCAGCGATAATTCGCGCCCATAGAAATGGAGTAGATCCATTCAGTTAATGACTTGCCCCCTGAGGTTTTATACTCATGGAAGCTTTTGGACACACGAGGAGAGATTGAGATATTTGCATCCCAAAGTTTGAAACTGACAGGTATCGCGAGACGAAACGCTGTATTTAACGAATCTTTCCGTGACGTTTCTGAGGTAGGAATAGTAAACTGACCCGCAATGCCCACCGCCCCCGTTTCACCGAACTGATAGAGCTTTGCACGGCTTAAACCAACAATAGTGTCAGTCATATAGGTTCCGACTTCATCCTCTAAAGCGCGGTAACCACCGGTATTAAAATACAGACGATAGGCGTCATTAAACGAGTAATTTAATGAACCTCGCCATGAGATATTTCTTACTGAACGATGATCGCTTCTGCTGTAAATATTGGTGTCGTAGCCTAATGTGGCAGACCCGGATAATTTACAGCTTTGGCACTCATCACTTTCAATTGCAATGCTTGAATCTTCATTCTCTTCAACAACGGCGTCTTCAGCCAATATATTAAAACTCAATAGTGAGCCAATTATTAAAGGAAACGACTTCAGCATCCACTTTGTTGTGTGCTGCATATTTTTCTTCCATGAATATAAGTTTACAATCAATTAAACTTAATGAAGTTCAGGTTATTTATGGTTAGGAACGGCCCTACCATTTACTTTGAAATTAAATAGTATTTGAGTAGTTAATAACACTGACTTATAAATGAGAACAATTATCTATTTCAGATGGCCACCTTTACGACAGTACTAGTCGATTGATACATTTACATAAATGATAATTACCCATAACTAAGATTAGAATTAATTATGCTTAATTATATAAAATGGTGCGGTTCACTTCACATTTCACGCAAACCTAGCAACTAAGCCTAGGCATTGGATAATTTGTAGATAAAAATCCAGCGGCGAGGTTAAATATGAAGAATATTCTAATAAATAAGAAAATTGAGCAGATTATCCGATTAATTAATGGTTCAAATTAAAATGCTTCGAGTTAGATCGAGTTTTTGTGGCTGAGATGAAGAGCAGAGGACTTAGACTAAGCAGAGAGAAAAGAAAACCCACCTGAGAGTCGGTGGGTTTAATTAGATATATCGAATAACGCTAAACTAGGGTCTTGTTGATTTCCGCTAGTACTGCAGCTGGATCTATCGCTTGAGTGATCGGGCGGCCAATAACAAGGTAATCAGAGCCAGCTTGAATCGCTTCAACAGGCGTCATAATACGCTTTTGATCGCCGACTGCGGCGCCGGCAGGGCGAATACCAGGGGTTACTAGCTTGAACTCTTCTCCAAGCTCTGTCTTGAGCATAGAAGCTTCTTGAGCTGAGCAGACAACACCATCAAGGCCTGCATTTTTAGTTAAGCCAGCAAGGCGCATAACTTGTTGCTGAGGAGCGATATCAAGGCCTATACCTGCTAAGTCGGATTGTTCCATGCTGGTAAGCACAGTGACGCCAATTAACAGTGGGCGATCTTTGCCGTAAGGCTCTAGGATCTCTCTTGATGCTGTCATCATGCGCTCACCGCCACTTGCGTGAACATTTACCATCCAAACACCCATTTCAGCTGCAGCACGTACCGCTTTTGAACAAGTATTTGGAATATCATGAAATTTTAGGTCTAAGAAAACACTGAATCCACGTTTATGTAACTCGCGAACAAACTCAGGACCAAATAAAGTAAACATCTCTTTGCCTACTTTAAGGCGGCAACTTGCAGGGTCAATTCTATCTACAAAGGCCAATGCATCTGCTTGGTTATCATAGTCCAATGCCACGATGACTTTTTGGTCGATCATTTTCTCTCCTAATACTCTATATGTTATTCGCCATCCAAACCGCGGATGGGTTTAATCGTTCCCCACCCTTTACATGACGGGCAATGCCAATATAAAGAGTGAGTTGAAAATCCACATTTCCGACATCGATGATGCGGCTTAACTTTTAGCTGTTCACCAACCATAGACTGCAAGGTGGTCAAACTGTCGCGTGCCCGCCCCTCTTCTGCCTCGGCTAAATGGTAATCCATTAAGCGATAGAAGCCTTTCATGGTCGGGTTTTTAATGAGTTGCCGTGTAAGGAGAACTTGGGCTGCCGCCACGCCTTCATGCTGTGCGACCAATTGTGCCAACATTAGCTCCGCAGATACGCCCGCCTTTTTGGCGATGCATTTTTGCAGGAAGTCGAGCAGTTCGTCTTCTCGGCCAAGATGGTGATAACAGTCCGCTAAGGTCGGCAGAACTTCACCAACGAAATTGCTGTCTTGCTCAAGCACCATTTCCATATAACTTGCTGTGCGCGCGTATTCTTCATCAGCAAGGTATATCTTGCCCAAGTGAATGCTGGCTCGAACGCACTTAGGATCTTCAGCGAGTGCCTTTTTTAAAAGGCCAATGGTTCTTTTTTGATTGTTATCTGCTTGCTCGAGCATCGCGAGTTCACAATAGTAATGCGCAATGTCTTTTTTAAACCGATTTTTGCCCATCTTGACTAAAGCCAGCGCATAATCAATCGCTTTTTGCCATTCACGGGTTTGCTGATAAATCACCACCAATTGGCCAAGCGCCGCTTCACGGTGATCCGGCTCTTCTAATAACTGCATGAAGATCCGCTCCGCGCGGTCTAGCAGGCCAGAGACCATAAAATCCTTGGCCAATTGCTGCAAAGCTATATTTTTCTGCTCTATGGTTAACCCAGAACGAGAAATCAAGTTTTGGTGGATGCGAATTGCGCGGTCTACTTCACCTCGAGAACGAAAAAGGTTCCCGAGTGCAAGGTGGGTATCGATCGTCTCGTCGTCGACTTGCAGTAGTTCGATGAAATGGTCAACCGCCTTGTCTGACTGATCAGACAACAGCAAGTTAAGTCCCGTAACGTACTGACGAGATATTTGATTTGATTGTTTCTGCTTGTCGTATCGAGCGCTGCGATTGCCCATATACCATCCATAGGCGGCCGCAACGGGTAACAACAAGAAGAGTAGTTCTAGCATTCAAATGGCCTTTAGGCTTTGCTCTCTTGCTTTTCTACAGCAGGCTGATACTTCTTCAGCTGCTTGTTCAAACGGCGAATGGTCAGCTTGTATTTAAGCTGTACACTACCAAATGCCAATGCCGATAAGCCAACCCCTGCCGCAAATACGATGCCTAGCAAGATTGATAGATGAAAATCACCTTTTGCCAAAAGATAATTAAATGTCACTACTTCTTGGTTCTGAGCGCCTAATGCTAATGCAATTAGAACAAGGGCGATAACCACAATTATTTTTATAATTTTCATAATTCACCACTCCAGGGACGTGTTTCACAGCCCTTGATTATGCAGTAATTTGCTCTTTCTAGCCATGCCGAAGTCAAATAAACCGCTCTTAAAGCATATTAAGATTATAAAAAAGCGGCATACCTTGAGCATGCCGCTTTTCTATAACACCAATATAAGATGATTAGCTGTGAATGTTTACACGTTCGCGTAATTCTTTGCCTGGTTTAAAGTGAGGTACGTATTTACCGTCTAGCTCAACCTTATCACCTGTTTTAGGGTTGCGACCCATTCTTGGCTCTCGATAGTGCAGTGAGAAACTACCGAAACCACGGATTTCAATACGGTCACCTTCTTCTAAGGTTGATGCCATATGTTCAAGGATATCCTTAACTGCATCTTCCACTTCTTTAGCAGATAGGTGTGTTTGTTGTGCGCAGAGTCTTTCAATTAATTCAGACTTAGTCATAGTTCCCCTCATTACTGTTGTAATCAACAAGGCACATATCGAAAAAAAGGGAGCCTTGCGGCTCCCTTTTAGCGATCAATTATTCGCCTTTAGCAGCCTTGAATGCATCTGCCATAGCATTACCGAACGCGCCTTCTTCAGGTTTGTTCAGAGTAGCCATTGCTTCTTGCTCTTCAGCTTCATCTTTAGCTTTGATTGATAGGTT
>Ga0209379_10001608_pt1 | contig 14588 bp, 10 predicted proteins | sample tdDd001_FD_187124 | JGI IMG/M metagenome (GOLD analysis project Ga0209379, IMG submission 187124) | Marine sediment microbial communities from the Atlantic coast under amendment with organic carbon and nitrate - tdDd00.1 (SPAdes)... | ecosystem: Environmental > Aquatic > Marine > Coastal >...
GAGAAAGTAAAACATTTGATCACCTCATTTAATTATTACCCTGCTTGGATAGTATTAAAGCGGTTTAATTGTTTTAACAATAGGTGAAAGGGTAACGAAGATATCGACTGAATCAAATATTTATATAAAAAAATAGTTGTCTAATGACTCAAAATGTGATATTATTCGACAGGATATTATTTTTTTTATTAAGTAGGGGGAAGTATGAAATCATTTATTGAAATTGTCGACTATATCGTCGCAGCGGGGAAAGGCAAGACTGAGAAGAAAACAAGAGCATTAGTATTACAGGGAATTTTAGCAGGAATGTTTATTGCAATGGGTGCTATTGGTTACTTTAGATTAGTAGCTTATACAACAGATCCAGGACTAGGAAAATTCTTAGGTGCACTTATATTCCCAACAGGGATCATCGCTATTTTATTATTAGGCGTTGAATTATTTACAAGTGATTGTATGGCTATTCTAAGTGTATACAAAGGCAAGACCAAATTGGGTAGCTTCATGAAGATGCTTACTACAGTTTTAATTGCAAACCTAGTTGGTGCAATTATCATGGCACTTTTAAGTACAGGTGCTGGAATTTTCAGTGGTCATATGATTGAAATTGTTGCTGGTGCAGCAGTTAAGAAAACTACTATGCCAATTGGACAAATGTTCATTAGTGCAGTTTTATGTAATATCATCGTTTGTGGTGGTGTTATGATGGCATACAGCGCAAAAGATGTTGTTGGTAAAATATTTGCTATTTGGTTCCCAATTGCTTTATTCGTATTAAGTGGTACGGAGCATATTGTTGCAAATATGTTCTACCTTATGATGGCGTTCTTTAATGGAGCAGCTATTACAGTACCAGGAATCTTAACAAGCTTTGCTGTTGTAACAGTTGGAAACTTCATTGGCGGTGGTATTGTTATTGCTGGTTTAGATTACTTATTAGATAAAGATTTACGTGTTGAAACAACTGAAAGTAGCGACATTAAGTTAGCTGCTTCTAGCCAAGCTAAGTAGTAGTATTTAGTTTAGTTATTAATTTGTTAGTGAATCAGAAATTATAGCAAGAAAACAAACAAACCTTCAGATTATTCTGGAGGTTTGTTTTTCTTTTTCCGTTTATCTATATACATCAAACTGTCTGCACGGTCGATTAGTTTATCTATCGATTCTCCTTTGATGTATGATGTAATGCCATAACTAAACTCATATGGTATACCAACATTTTCAATCCCTTTTTTCTTGAACTGCTCAAAAGCATTCTCCAATGAGTGCCTAAATCCTTCTTCTGAACTGTTAAGGAAGATAATTAAGAATTCATCTCCACCAATACGGCTAAGTAGATCAGATTTTCTGAAATTATTTTTAATGATATCAGAAAAACTGATAATCATTTCATCGCCTTTATCATGCCCATATTCGTCATTCATCATTTTTAGATTATTAATGTCCATGAAGGCCACTGCAATATTGTAATCTGTTCTTTTCTGTTGCTCAATATGGTGGTTTAAAAAATAGAAGATACTCCTACGGTTGAATAATCCTGTCATGGCATCGATAGAAGCATTTTTTATCAGTTCATTTTGATACCACCTTTGATTAGCATGTGCAAATCCAAGTCGGACACCGATGAACAGGAAGAATGGTGCGAATATAATCGTTGCATATTGTATAGACGTAATTAACCCCTTACTTTTATTATTGAGGTTCTCAGGAGGCACCTTCATAATCAGATAAAGTGTCCCACTCGTATTTTTCATGAGTTCCTTATCGAGTAAATGGAAAGGTCTGATATAATAATTGCCACCCTCGGTAATAATTTCTTTTTCGCCATTTTCTATTTGGTTCCATATAGCTTTCTGTTGATTGAAAAAGTTTTCGTCTATTTGATTTATGAACATGAAACCATAATCTGATTCTTTAGAAGGAGTCAAGAGGTTATAACCATTTGAGTTAACAACAAATACTTCATCTCCTTCATGTTGGTTCTTATTTTCTACAGCTTCAAGTAATTCAGAACCTTGGAAGTCGACAATAATAGCACCCAATGTTTCATCTTCTTTTGACATGACTTTTTTAGCAAGTCTAATCATAGGTCCATGAGGCTCTTCTACAACGCCATTTTCAATGTCTAAATCAAACTTACTAACATAGATGGTATCTGCATCTAATTCCATAGCATCGGCGAAGTAGCATCTGTCACCTTTATACTGCAAATCCTCTAGTGCCACAATCTTTGCATGACCATCGGTGTTATCTACTCTTAATACCTCCTGTCCGGAGACGTCTAAAAACCGCATTTGATTAAACTGGCTGTAGTTTTTAATAAAGGTCTCAAAAAACAGTTCTAAGTGGATACACATATTACTAGATGGATCTAAGTAAAACGATTCTACAAATTCTCCAGAATCAAATAGATTGATTGGAACAACTGCAAGTTCAAGACTCGTTAAAATTTCATTCTCCATTACATCGAGTTCTGCAAACTGCTCATCTGCAAGCTCTACATTATTGATTTTTTGATTAAACCTATATATCAAAGCAAGTGATCCAATTAAAACCAATAATAGGACCGCTGTATAGATCAATGAGTATACAAATCGAAGTTTTCGGATAGATATTGAATTGTCCGCTATATGATAATTTTCCATACTTCCTCCCTCATTTATTTTAAGTGTACTAGAATTCTGCGTTTCTAGTGATGCTATTCTCCAATCTTCAATTGCCTGAAATTAAACTTCTTCTCTATATTATTTTTATCACATTAGTACACCGCTCAAACATTTGATAGTAAACTTTTGTTGTCCATTCTAGATTATCTGCGAAGCTTTGGAAGTGTAATCTCTTAAAAGGTGTCGATAAAGGTGACGATGGCACTAAGTTTGATTTCATTCCCGAAGGGTAAAAGTAACATACAAAGCTTGCATTGCTCAAAGGAGGGCGTTAACGTGAGACACTACACTGATGTAGAAATGTGGAAAGATGTAACAGACGAACAGTGGAACGATTGGAAATGGCAAGTTAGTAACAGGATTACATCCGTTGAGAACTTGAAAAAGATCATCAACTTGACGCAAGAGGAAGAAGACGGAATTCATGAATCTTTAAAGATGTTTAGAATGGCTATAACGCCGTATTATGCATTGCTGATGGACAAAGATAATCCATCGTGTCCAATAAGAAAACAATCGGTACCAACGATTAATGAAACTTATAGGAGTTCAGCCGATATGGTAGATCCTCTTCACGAGGATATAGATTCTCCTGTACCAGGGCTGACACATAGGTACCCTGATCGAGTGTTGTTTCTAGTTACTGACCAATGCGGCATGTACTGCAGACATTGTACAAGAAGGCGGTTCGCCGGCACGCAAGATGCTATGGCGCCACTTGATCGTATTGATCAAGCGATAGAATACATAAGGCGTACACCAGTTGTGCGCGACGTCTTACTTTCTGGCGGAGATGCTTTACTGGTTCCGGATGAGCGGTTGGAATACATTATAAAAAAATTGAGGGAGATTCCACATGTTGAAATCATAAGACTGGGATCGAGAACACCCGTTACATTGCCTCAAAGGATTACACCCGAGTTGGTGGAGATGTTGAAGAAGTATCATCCTATCTGGTTGAATCTACAGTTCAATCACTCGAAGGAAGTAACCCCTGAAACCGAGGCGTCATGCAGGCGGTTGGCTGATGCAGGGATACCGCTTGGCAATCAATCAGTACTCCTGAGGGGTGTAAACGACTGTGTGCATGTTATGCGCCACTTGGTTCATGATCTTGTTAAGATGAGAATACGACCGTATTACATTTATCAGTGCGATCTGTCCCTTGGAATCGAGCACTTTAGAACACCTGTATCCGATGGTATTGAAATTATGGAAGGTCTAAGGGGGCATACTTCTGGATTCTGTGTACCGACATTTGTTGTGGATGCGCCTGGAGGTGGTGGTAAGATTCCTATTATGCCTCAGTATTTGATTTCGGAATCGGCAAAACGGGTAGTGTTGAGAAACTATGAAGGTGTCATCACGACATACACCGAGCCGAAATCATATAAGTCAGAATGTGATTGTCCCGATTGTAAAGAGGGCGCTCATAAAATCACAGGTGTTGGCGGCTTGCTTCAAGGGAATCAGCTTTCTTTGGAGTTAAAAGATTTGGAGCGTCATAAGCGATCCGGTCATAAAGAATAATGAAGCGATACATTGAGTTACCTCTCCAGATATTGAATTTCAAATACTGGAGAGGTTTTTTGATGAGTCAAGCGGAAATCGAAAAGGATGTATTTACATTTATATTACTAGTGGGCATGTTAAGAATGGAAACTGGAAAACAGGGTATAAATACTAAGTAGGGAAAGAATAAGAGTTGATGAAAAGATGAGAGGTGGTATTATGCTAAAAGGTAAAGCTTTAGCATTATTGATGAGTGTTTGTCTTGTATTCAATGCATTTTCGATAGACTCTTTTGCATCAAATCCTAGGGAATCAAATCCACACAATGCAGCAATAAAATATGTTGATATTGATGAAGTGCCTTGGGCGAAAAATGCAATAGACAAGATGAGCAAGATGGGCATTATTAAAGGGAACGGTATAGGTGAGTTTAAACCGAACAAACCAATTACAGAACTTGAAGCGATTGTTATGAGTATACGATTGGCAGGATTTGAGGATGATGCACTGGAAATGCACAAGTTGATATCATCTGGTAAAAAGTCTGTTAAATTCAAGACTCATTTTTGGGCTTATGGATATGTCTATACGGCGATTAAAGAGGAAATTTTGCTTGAAAGTGACCCCTTAAAAAATTTGAATGCTTCTACCAGTAGATTCGAAGTTGCGGTATATGTCGTCCGTGCTTTAGGTCTAGAAGATGAAGCGCAGGATAACATGAACAGGAAACTACCATTTAAGGATGCAAAATATATTCCAAGAGCGTATGTCGGGCATGTTCATGTAGCTTATGACCTTGGATTGATGACGACCTTCCAAAACGATATGTTTAAACCATATAAAGCAGCCACAAGAGCTGAGATGGCCGTTATCTTGTCACGAGTAGACGAAGATGTGTATTTGTTCACCAAAGACTATAATCGGTATTCAGGCACCATAGAAAAACTGGACTATCGTGGCTACGACATAGTTATTGATGTTAAATACAAATCGGCGCATGAGAGATTCGATTTTGCCAGAAGTGTAAGAGTGAATTTCAACGATGATAAAGGCGATCTGGATGACCTGAAAGTAGGTGACAAGGTCGAGCTTTGGGTTGAAGATGATGATGATGTTGTTCGTATTGATGTAGAACGCAATTTGCATGAAATAGTAGAAGGAGATATCAAACGCCTGAATTATAGAGGCGATGACATTCTCATCGATATTAAGCATCAGACGGCACATGAAGGTTTTGATTTTATCGATAAGGTGGAAGTGACTATCGAGGGTGACGAAGGTGACGTAGATGACCTAAAAGTAGGCGATCAAGCCAAAGTTTGGATTGATGGTGATGATAACATTGTTCGCATCGATGTAAAGCGTCACGTAGTGATTACAGGGAAAATCAGACGCCTTGATTATAGAGGTGATGATATTGTCATTGATATTTATAATCAGACCGCATATGAAGGTTATGATTTTATTCGTGATGTAGAAGTGAACTTCAGGGACGGCGAAGGCGACATCGATGACTTGAAAGTAGGTGACAGAGTCAAGGTTTGGATCGATGACGGTGATGAAGTCATTCGCATTGATGTAGAGCGAAATCTATATAGAAGAGTAGAAGGCGATATCAACCGTCTGGACTACAGGGGCGATGACATCCGCATTGATGTTAAACATCAAACAGCACATGAAAGATTTGATTTTATTCATGATGTAGAAGTGATTATCGAGGGTGACGAAGGTGATGTCGATGACCTGAAAGTAGGCGATCAAGTCGTGGCTTTGGTTGATGACAATGATGATATTATTCGCATTGATGTAGAGCGTCACTCAGTGATTACAGGAGAAATCAGACGTCTGGATTATGGCGGTGATGATATTGTTATTGATGTCAATGGTCAAACAGCACATGAAGACTTTGATTTTGCTTATGACGTTGAAGTGAATTTTGAGGATGGCAATGGTGACACTGATGATTTGAAAGTTGGTGACGAAGTCGAGGTTTGGATTGATGACAACGATGATGTCGTTCGTATCGATGTAGAGCGTCACTTACTGATTACAGGGGAAATAAGACGCCTGGATTATGGTGGTGACGACATTGTTATTGATATCCATAATCAAACAGCACATGAAGCTTATGATTTTTCGGATGATGTGGAAGTGAATTTTGAAGACCGTGAAGGCGATGTCGATGATCTGAAAGTAGGCGATCAAGTCAAGGTTTGGCTTGATGATGATGATGACATTATGCGTATTGATGTAGATCGTCAAGTTATGATTGAAGGAAAAATCAGACGTCTTGATTATGGCGGTGATGATATTGTCATAGATGTATATGGTCAAACGGCACATGAAGACTTTGATTTTGCATATGACGTGGAAGTGAATTTTGAAGACTATGAAGGTGACATTGATGACTTGAAAGTAGGCGATGAAGTAGAAGTCTGGCTTGATGAAGATGATGACGTTATTCGTATCAATGTAGATCGTGACTTAGTGATTTCAGGTAAGATCAGACGTTTGGACTATGGACGTGATGATATTGTCATAGATGTCTATCGTCAAACAGCAGATGAAGGTTATGATTTTGCGTATGACGTGGAAGTGAATTTCAAGGACGGCGAAGGTGATGTCGATGATCTGGAAGTAGGTGACGAAGTTGAGGTTTGGGTTGATGACGACGATGATATCGTACGCATTGACGTAGATAGAAGATTAGATTAATGAATTGTAATGGGGAGTTGATTCTATGTACGGAAAGTATTTATTAAAACGATTTTCATCGCACAGGATTCTGTTGACAGCAGTATTTCTTTCAGTACTTATTCTGATGACTGTATCAACTAAAAGCGCAATGGCCGACTCGGTAGAACCTCTAGATGCCTGCATCGGTGTTGACCATCCGCCATTTGATGAGTCGTATGAGGGTGATGGTTACAGCTATTTGAAGATCGGTTTGACGATGCCATTGGAATACTACGACGAAGGGGCAGAATTTCTAGGTGAACTTACTAGTAACGGTAACACCGTTACAACAAGCGATGCGTTAGATGCCAATGGACAGTTATTCTTTGTCTTTCCTTTATATTCCTACGGCACATATGACGTTACTGTTAATGATAGTAGTAGCGTTGTGGTTTTTCAAAATGACGTGGTTGTCGATGCATCAGAATCCGTATGCGATCCTGAATCGCTTGCTGTATCTCCTCCAAGAGAAGAGATCGATGAAAGTCCTGATGCAATCGAAGAGATTCCTGAGACTAAAGTAACCGAAGAGTCCCCCGAGGCTGAAGTAACCGAAACACCGGAAACCACAGTCAAAAGCCCTCAGCCGGTTACCGAGGTGTCAGATGAGACGGTATGGTGGCCTTTGCTTATTGTTGTTGTGGGGCTGCTGTTTGTTTCGATTGGAATTGCAATTCTTTTAAAAGGGAAATGTGAGAAGGAGCGAAAGGCTTGGCTAGCTGCAACTATGCGTGCCGCCGCAGCCAGTAATGTGGCAAGGCGAGCTGAAGAGGCTGCTGAAATATTATCCGAAGAAAGAGAACAGCTTGAGGAAGAGCTGAACGATATAAGAAAAACATATCCAAGTGCTGGAAGATCTGGTGGAGAGGAAGCTTGGATTGAGATGGACGGCCGCCGCATAACAAGCCGTGATGTTGCCATGAGACGTGAGGCAGAGCGTGCTGCTTGGGATGAATATCGTAGCGATCCGACTCCAGAGTCCGCAGCTGAGCTTGAGGAAGACTGGAAGGAGTCGGCAACACCTCCATCTGAAGAAGAACGTCGCGAGCTTGATGAAGAGGCAAAGGCCCTTGAAGAGGCAATTAAAGCCGCTAAAAAAACAGAAAATGAAGCTGTTGAAGCGGCCAAAAGTGCAAAGAAAGCGGAAGAAGAGGCAATCAAAGAGGCGGAGGAAGCCCGCCGTGCATATGAAGCGTGTATGAAAGCGGCATTAGCGCCACCGAAGCCAGATACAGGTACAACGCCTGGTACGACAGATGGTCCTCCACTAGGTGGTCCAAGTATTGGTGATGATGGAGATGAAAGTCCTTGTTGTAAAGAGAGTGATCCGCCACAGGAGCGTAATCGCAGAAACTTAGGTAGAGTTAGCATCCCTGTAAAGTTGGAAGTTACTCTTGAAGGCGGCGGTGCTCATGAGGCAGCTGTTGCCGCTAATGACATTAGTGGACAACTTGCTGATGCTTCAGAAGCCCTAGGTTGGATTAGTAAGCTGATGGACATTAAAGGAATCGGTGGCACCCTAGTACGCGACGGCGCGGGCTGGTCGCTCCTAGGATCGGCTGCACCTCCGGCAGCGGGTCAGGCCCTTGACATGCCAGTGCCTACCTCTCCAGGACAGCTGGCGGTTGATACTCTTTCAATTTTAGGAAAAATATCAAGTGTCATTATAGGAAAAGTACCGGAACTTCAGGAGAGAAGATTGCCTGACTGTGATGTTTCGGCCACAATCGTAAATCATGTATTCAGTGTCGAGTGCGTTGAAATATGGATTTGTCGTAACGGACAATGGATTAAAGATAGATCACGCTTTACACTGACATTGATAAGTAAAAGTCGTGGACGTATGACGAAACGGCGCGCGCTCACGTGGGCTCAGGCACAACAACAGATTCGACAGTATGAAGGGATATACAGAGGACGTCTCTCTAGAGCGCTTAACAGACTTGCCGAATTGGAAGCGGGGTGTCGATAATGACAGGAAGAAGCTTAATGTCAGAGCCTAACAGCCGCAAAAGACGTGCAACACTTTTGATTCTTTTAGGCATACTTCTTATAATAATCGGCATTATGGTGATGTTTTTTATAAACGCAGACAGTTCATCAGTCGCAAAACCTCAGGAGGACGTGGAACAACCTGCAGAGGTATCTCAAACCATGGAAGAAGAAATCACTTTATCATCTGATGATGTTGAATCCTCTGAACCGGCATCTGAGTTAGAGTACTTTACCGGTGTAGCGTCAGAACCTGAGGGATTTACATTTATGATGTCGGATGGAACAGCCCATCAAGAAGGTGATATTCCAGCTTTTCATACTGTAACTGAAATTAGTGTCGGGGCAGGGATTAATCCAAAAACAAACGAAGAATCCGAGATCCTACTGGCCGTCATGTCTGCTATACCTGACAGAGAGTTTAGCGTTTCCGTACTTGTTTCCGCTGAGAATTCTGAAATAGACGGCACAACGCCGGATTACATTCAAGGGATTCAATGGACACTCACTTACGCTGGTGGTGAATTTAAAAAAACAGAACGATCAGTTATGGGTGATGGCGTCATAACACAGCTAGCTGCTGAAGATTTTAATATTAGGTTCGAAGGCAAAGAGTCCACCGCTGAAATTGAGTTTTTCGGTCCTATTGGAACTCAATACTACACAGTTATGATCTATGACGAAACATATTGCACCTTGATACACCCTTGATAGTGCTGAAAAGAATAGATTAATTAAGATAAAGCAGGGAAGATATTTCCCTGCTTTTGTGATGGTCGTAGATTGTTTTATAAAGCATTTGGCTCTAAAGGAGTCGATTTATAGTATTTTTTAGTAAAAACATACACATAAACACTATTCAAGATGATTACCCGTAGGACGCTTGATACGTTCCCATCTAACTGTGGCAATGTAATGATTAAAAATGCTTGGATAAGAATTAAGCCTCTTATGCCATGTTTAACGGTAGCATGTCTAAGTGTAGCACCACCAATTATCAGAGCACAGATGCCCAGTAAACTGATACTTACATGGGCGCCGTATGTATTAAGGATGCCGAGGTTATACAGAAAGATGAGTTGACCCCATGCAGCTAAAATCGTCGACAAAGTAATAGACGTAACTCTCAATTTTTTAGAAGACCAGCGCTTATTGTTAGTGTCAACACTTGCAGGTGTAATTCTATCTTCAATAAAAAACTTATAACATAGAATTAGTGCCAAAATAATAATTATCGAAATGATAGGTAATTTGAGCGATTTCAAATGCGCCATCTTATATGGTAAGCAGTTTGTGTACATGATTATGCCACTCGTGATTAGACACAAAGGAGATAATAGAATACTGGAAATGCTTATACTTGATTTGTCGCTTCTCAGTTTGATAACCAGAAATATAAGATAGCCAATACTTGCTACAAAGAGCAAGAAAAAAGCTGGTGCTTCTAGCATCCCATTAGAGGACTTAAAAAGAGTACTTTTCAAATCAATGGTATTTCTTATTCCTGTACCACTCGATAATATCAGTTCTGAAGCCTTCACTGGGATTTTACTGCCGAAGAGGAACAGCAAGACATATTGATAGATACCATTTGCGGTATAGCCAATGAATAATGATGTGATCATTTCATGTCCTTTTGCATTATTCAAGAGTAATCCTGTAATATAACCGAACATTAAGGCAAGAATTGTTGCAAGAATAACTGTAAAAAGAATCCCTATGAAACCGGACAACTGTAAACTTACTGCAATAATAATGGCAAATTGTGCGGCTATTGCGCCTACTCCAATACTAAAATTGAAGCCCATCCCCGCATTAATTGGTATGATAAGTGCTACAGTGATGAGGGCAAAGCCCATAACCTTATTCATGAGATTTTCAATTATGACAAAAATGCCATCCTGATTCGTTGTAATAAGGCTGATCAAAACCAGAACGACAAAGATCAATGTGATGAAATGTTCTTTAATAAAGCGCTTAAAATTAATCCTATAATCCATAAGTCCCCCTAATAGTTGTTCTGCTTAAATATGAGTTATTTTCTATATTCTACCATAACTCGACTTTTGGTGAAATGCTTCAAATGGAATCAGATACATTATGAATCAATAGAAGGAATTTATATTTTGGATGGGTAAAAAGCTTATCATTGGATGGGCACAACCTGCAGTAGTTTTGATATTGTAAGTCATATAACGGTGAAAGGGTGATCTCTATGGAATTAAATGATAGTAAGAAACGATATCTAGCAGACATAAGTCTTGTTGTGTTTGCAGTTTTACAAGGCGCTGCTTTTGTTGCAGGTAAAGATGCATTGGAGTCTATAACACCGATGTTTCTATTGGCCTATCGATTTGGGATTGCAACACTTTTCTTTTATGGATTTCTCAGCAAGAGGATTGGAAAACTATCTAAGGAAGATGTTGTCAAAGGAACGGTAGTTGGAACGGTACTTTTTTCTGCATTTGCTGCACAAACTTATGGATTGTTATTTACGACTGCTTCAAAACAAGGATTTCTATTATCTACATATGTTGTGATGGTACCATTTTTATACTGGCTTGTTCACAAGAAACGGCCTCGATTAAAAGCTTTTGTAGGGAGTGTAATTACTATTGTTGCGATTTATATAATCTCTATGCAAGGCTCATTATCCTTAGAATTAGGTGACGCATTAACACTTCTCGGCGCTTTTTTATTTGGTGTACATATCTTGTCCATTGAGCATTTTACGAAGAACATGAACGTGTTTAAATTGGCTTTTGTGCAGATTTTGGTAGCATTGGTATGGTCGCTGCTGACGGCCTTTATAACAGAACCAATTCCAGCCATGATGACTGGTAGAGTCTGGTACTCGTTATTATTTCTTGGCGTATTTTCAACCTTTGTCTGTTTTACCATTCAAACGGTTGCTCAAAAATACACTTCCTCTAGCCATGCGTCCATAATTATGTCCATGGAATCTGTGTTTGCTGCAATTCTCGGTGTCGTGTTACTTGGAGAGACTATGACAAGCAATATAATAATTGGCTGTGCGTTGATTTTCATTGCTGTTCTCGTGATTGAATTGGATATCAAGCCATTAGGTAGGAAACACTCTAGAGAAACAGAAATTGAAGAGACTATTTGTCCATAAATAGTAAGCATCTTGAACGGCAACAATTTTGACTAAGATTGTTAGGACGTTAGTTTGGACTACAGTATAATGGCTATAAATTATAATCATAAGGACTATTTTATTAATCACTTTTTATGTACCATCACGAGCTATAATGGTATTAGAATGATGGAGAAAGGTCGGATAAAATGATTATTAAGGGAAGATATAGCGAAGCCATTGTATATACAGAGGTGATTGAAGAGGGCGCTCTAAAGCAGATAAAAGATCTTTGTGATATAGAGGCTTTTTCCAATTCGAAGATTAGAATAATGCCAGATGTCCATGTAGGAAAAGGCTGTGTAATTGGATTCACGGCGAACTTAGGAGAGAAAGTCATCCCTAATATCGTCGGTGTGGATATTGGGTGCGGTATGTTAACCGTGAAGCTGGGAAAAGTGGACGTGGATTTTGACCAGCTGGACACATTTATCAGAAATCATATACCGAACGGGAAATCTATAAACCATGACAAACAAGTTGATTTTTTATCTGTACTTAAAAAATTGAAACTCCTCAAAGACTCAAGACAAGATTTGAAAAAATGGGTTAGGGCGATTGGTTCACTTGGAGGTGGGAATCACTTTATAGAAGTCAATATTGATGAAGAGGATAATAAATACCTAGTGGTTCATTCTGGATCAAGAAACTTAGGACATGTTGTGGCGACACATTATCAAAAGGTAGCAATAGACTATCAATCTGGACATAAGGACGCGTCTGGGAAAAAGCTACCAGATGCCATGTGTTATTTGCAAGGAGAAAGAAGAGAAGACTATCTTCACGATATGTCTATTTGTCAACAATTTGCAGCGCTGAATCGTCAAGTTATAGCGAACAAAATTCTGACACATTTGTTTGGACACTATGGATTTGAAAGCTTTCACACGACACATAATTATATTGATTTTGATGATAATATTGTTAGAAAAGGTGCAATAAAAGCGGATAAAGGTCGAGAAGTACTAATTCCGATCAATATGCGAGATGGTTCTATTTTAGCAGTTGGTAAGGGCAATGGTGATTGGAATTGTTCTGCGCCCCACGGTGCCGGTAGGTTGATGTCAAGAACCAAGGCGTTTGAAACCATCGATTTTAAAGACTTCAAAGAAGAAATGAAGGGAATTTATTCAACGTCGGTGACCCGAAAAACCATCGATGAATCTCCGATGGCTTATAAATCTATTGAAGACATTATTAAGAGTATTGGTGAAACGGTAGAAATTAAAGCGGTTCTCAAGCCAATCTACAACTTCAAATCTCAACATTAAATCAAATCAGTTTTATTGTTATAACGCCCAGAGTTTTCTAGGGCGTTTTTTGTATTATTTAATTGGATTCAAATGTGGTAAAATAGTTAAGTTAATGCTTTATATACAAATAATCCGAGTTACTTCTAAGGGGTTTTAAATGAGTTACAAATTAATAATAACTGAGAAACCAAGTGTCGCTAAAGATATTGCGAAGGTGCTTGGTATAAATAAAAGAAAAAATGGCTATTTCGAAGGGGATGGTTATAAGATAACATGGTGCGTAGGCCATTTAGTTGGGCTTTCTTATCCTGCAGATTATGATGGGAAACTTCGAACTTGGCGGGTAGATACGTTGCCAATTATCCCTAAAAAAATGCAATATCAAGTCCTTCCTGGGACAAGAGATCAATTTGAGATTATTAATAATCTAATTAATGATGAGGCAACTGAATCACTGATATGTGCGACCGACTCCGGGCGTGAAGGTGAATTGATATTTAGGTTGGTTTATAGAATGTCAAAGACGAAGAAGTCTTTTGAACGCTTATGGATTAGTTCTCAAACAGATCAGGCCATTATTGAAGGCTTTGAGAATTTAAAACAAGGGACAGACTATGATCCACTCTTTAAAAGTGCAATATCCAGAGCTGTTGCAGATTGGTTAATTGGTATAAACGCCACACGTTATTTTTCTGTTCAGTATGATACCATGTTATCGGTGGGCAGAGTACAGACGCCAACCTTGGCAATGATAGTCGATCGTTATGATGCAATTGTCAATTTTGTGCCTGAGATATACTATGAGCTTGAGGGTGTATTCGAAGGCTATAAAGGGACTTGGAAAAATGACAAAGGCGCAAAATTTAAAAATGAAAATGATGTCCTTGATTTAATTGAGGCGTTAAAAGATAAACCTGCTTTTGTAGAAGCTTTGGAAACAAGTAAAAAGTCAAAAGCGTGTCCATTATTATACGACTTAACAGAACTACAGGTACAAGCCAATAAGAAATATGGCTATTCCATTAAAGAAACTTTGGATATCGCCCAGTCCTTATATGAAAAACATAAGGTGACAACCTATCCAAGAACAGATTCAAGACATATTTCAGATGATATGATCCCTACATTAAAACCGCTCTTGGCAAACATTAAGAGAGAGGATCTTAGAGAACATGTGGCTAAAATACTTGAAAAAAAGTTACCTATCACAAAAAGAATTGTGGATAATAAAAAGATTACAGATCACCATGCTATCATTCCAACTGAAAAAAT
>Ga0209379_10001609_pt1 | contig 14582 bp, 14 predicted proteins | sample tdDd001_FD_187124 | JGI IMG/M metagenome (GOLD analysis project Ga0209379, IMG submission 187124) | Marine sediment microbial communities from the Atlantic coast under amendment with organic carbon and nitrate - tdDd00.1 (SPAdes)... | ecosystem: Environmental > Aquatic > Marine > Coastal >...
AGTGTATTCCACCACTCAACCGAGAAATGGATGATAGGCAGGTTAATCACGCCGACCATCGCGAGAATACCCGCAGCCTTTGCCGCCGTCTTCTGATCATCGAAGGCGCTATAAAGCGCGATTACACCTAGATACAGGAACAGCAAAATCAGCTCGGAAGTCAAACGGGCATCCCATACCCACCAGGCTCCCCACATCGGTTTGCCCCAAATAGCACCAGTGAGTAGAGCAATCACGGTAAAGACAGCCCCTATAGGCGCCATTGCCGCAGCTGCCATATCGGATAGCCTGATCTGCCAGACCATACCGATAAAGGCGGCAATCGCCATCGACATATAGGCCCCCATCGACCAGATGGCCGCAGGAACATGAAGATAAATGATCCGGAAACTATCGCCCTGCTGGTAATCTGTCGGGGCAAACATTAATCCCCAGATAGTGCCGCCAATAATTCCCAACATCGCAATAATTGAGAACCAAGGTAACAGGGTACCGCATAGACGGTAGCAATTTTCAGCTTTCGCGTAGGGATGTAACCACTTCCACATATTTCTGCTCTACTCGTATAATTGTAATAAGTACGTTTTCAGCCAGCGTATCGTTCACTATCAGTGAAGAACAACATACTAATGAAACACTTCTCATCATTCATTCAGGATAAGCAAAGTTGAATACCTCCTTTGAGGTACTTACTCGCCTAACCTTCGCTTCCTTGTTCTTGCTCAAAATTGTCTCATGAGATCCATTATTATGAGACATATTACTCAAGTCTAATTGTAATCTTTTATTGCACACTAATTCGTAATGAAGCGGCAACGGCAAATGGTGCCAACGTGGCCGAGCCAACCAACATCGCTCCCATCAATGCTAGTTGCCCATTGAAAGCCATGCCAAGGCTGGCTGCATCAATGGCAGAAGTTGCAAAGATAAGCACGGGGATATACAGCGGCAAAATCAACAGGCTCAACAACACGCCACCTTTGCGCAACCCCACAGTCAGGGCAACCCCTATTGCCCCGAGAAAACTCAATGTCGGCGTACCGATAAGCAGTGTCAGTACCACTGCCTGCCACGTCTGCCAATCTAGCGATAGCAAAATTGCCAGCAACGGGCTGATCAAAAGCAAAGGTACACCGGTAAGTAGCCAATGTGCCACCATCTTAGCAAATGCCAGCACCGGCAACGGCGTCGGCATCAGCAGCATCTGCTCAAGCGAGCCATCGACAAAGTCATCTCGAAACAAACGCTCCAGTGACAACAATGCCGCCAGCAAGGCCGCCACCCAAACAATACCTGGTGCAATCCGAGCCAACAGATTCGGCTCCGGTCCTACTCCCAACGGGAACAGGGTGATCACAATGATAAAAAACCACAACGGGTTAAACACATCAGCCTGACGACGAAATGCAATCAGCAGTTCACGTCGAATGACTTGAAAAATAGCGCTTAGCATCCTGAACTACTGCCCCAACTTAATCTTCCGTAAATGATTACTGTCTGTAAACATATCCTGGTGAGTCGTAAGCAACACCACACCACCACGCTCGACATGCGACAGGAATAACCGTTCCAGCACTTTCACGCCTTGTTTATCGATAGCCGTCAGAGGCTCATCCAGAATCCATAGCTTATGATTGCTTATCCACAAACGGGCCAATGCCACACGGCGCTGCTGGCCGGCTGAAAGCTGACCGGCAGGGACATCTTCCCGCCCGGCAAGACCGACATGAGCCAGTGCCTGCCATAAGCACTCTTCGCCGCTAACCTCCGGCTTACCCTTCAAACCAGAGCCTTCCGTATTGGTATGCATTGCCTGGAAAAAGGCCAGGTTTTCAAAAGCGGTCAGCTCACGCTTTACCCCGGTCTGGTGACCGAGGAACAGCAAATCCTGGTAATAGTCTTCCCGTGCTGATTCGATCTTTTCGTTATTCCAGCACACGTTACCGCTGTCTGCTCGCCCGAGACCGGCAATGATCCGCAGCAAGGTTGTTTTTCCGGCGCCGTTATGTCCCTCAACCTGAACCAGCTCTCCCGATGAAACGGAAAAACTCAGGTCATCGAACAATACCCGCTCGTCACGGACACAGCTTAATTCTTGTACAGACAACATATTAAATGATGTATCCTAGGTGACACAATTTAGCGGGCATATTACCACACTGGTCCAGAATTTTGTTAGACACCCAGTTGTATACTTCTATCACTTAGGTTAGTAATTGTGACATACATGCGTATCGATAACCTCCAAGCCTCTGCTTTAACTAAGAGTGGACAACTACACCCTAAGAAAGTGCCAGGAAATGAGACAAATCACAAATTACCTCAAACCGTGAATACCAATATCCCTGTTAAGGGACAAATTTCCCAGCTGACTCAAGTATTAATGCAAATGAATGTGCTGCAACGTTTTTTTACAACTTTTGTAGCACACGCTTCTAGTTCATCAATGCCATCGTCACCTATTGTGACTAATTTGCTGTCTCAGCTTCTAATGCCTGAAAATCAAGCCACTCTCATACAATGGCTTAGACAGGGTGCAGGCAAGCAAGTGCTGGCCCAACTGTTGGAACAGTCTAGGCAATCAGATAGTCCGCTTAAACAGTGGTTACTACAGCTTCCTGCTGATAAGCAGGAGGAGTTCAGTGCATTGCTCAAACTCGCGGCAGAACAACGGTTGGCTCCTGCCGTAAAAGACGCGGATACCACCTTGCTGCAACTGCACCTGCTGCAACCGAACGGTCGCGAGCTGAAATTGTCAGTGGAAAAAGATCCCGGCTCTGGTGCAGGTAAAAAATCTAACCATTCTCCCAAATGGACCATCCGGCTGGCGTTGCCTGTCGGTCACGACGATACCGTGCATGCAATTGCTGTATGGGAAAAAGAAACGTTGGCGCTTCAGTTTGAATCCGACAGCAGAAACTGGCTTCAGCGCACTGAATCACTTTCACCTATTCTGACCGAGCGATTGGCAATACTGGGGATCCAAAGTGAGCCTGCTAGATTTACGTTTCGCCCCCCGCAAGTTTCCGAGCCAAAGAGAGAGGGGCTGTCGATCCTGATATAGACAGAATCAGAATTAACCCTAACATCACATGGCCTTAGGCACGCAGCAAGTAATAACGACTAAGTGGAAAAATCGAAAATGAATAACAAAAGTGCGATTGCACTACACTATGACGGGCAGCAGACACCAACCGTTACGGCCAAGGGCTATAACCAATTAGCCGAACACATTATTGAACAAGTAAAGCAGCAGGGTGGCTTGATCCATCACGACGAGGCCTTGGTTAATTATCTCAATAATCTTGAAGTGGGTGATGAAATTCCGGAAAACCTCTATCGAATCATCGCTGAATTGATTGCTTTTTCCTGGTTACTAAACGGAAAAACCCCTCCCGGCTGGGAAGGGCTCTCTAGTATTGATGAGCAAGTTTAATGTAACTAAATAAAGACGGCTTTTTCAACGCCGTCTTGGTTGCGCCATCTTTTGCTGCAAGCGCAGCAAAAGTTCCGCTTCCGCCTTCGGCAAATCACACTCTTCCATTAGCTCATTGACATCGGCGCCTAGCTCAACCATTTTACTGGCTCGGCTGTAGAGTTTTCCATCAGGATCCAGCATGGCCATTTCACCCTGCCGATCTGATATCATCTCAAGGTTTTCGGCCATATCAGCAAGCTTCTGGCTCATACCTATCGTCCCAGCTCGCAACTCAGTAAACTGCTTGAGCAGACTTTCATGCTGATGCCGAGAGTTTTTCAATACCAATTCTGTTGCAGCAAATTTTGCTTCCAGTGCCTGACGGGCCTTACGCTCACGACGAACCATAAGCCATGAAACAAACACGGCAAGTATCGCGACGGCAACCGGCAACCATTGCAAAATGAGGTTTAGCATTACAAGTACGCCATCTCATCCCATTCTTCGTCAGACAGCAACTTGTTCAAGTCAACCAGAATCAACAGCTCACCATCACGGTTGCTCACACCCTGGATAAACTTAGCACTCTCTTCAGTACCCACACTTGGTGTACTGTCGATTTCTGAACTGCGTAGATAAACGACTTCTGCTACGCTATCAACCAAGATACCAATAACCTGCTTCTCAGCTTCAATAATCACGATACGGGTATTATCAGAAATTTCACCTGGCATTAGGCCAAAGCGAGAACGGGTATCAATAACCGTAACCACGTTACCACGCAGGTTGATGATACCTATAACGTAATCTGGAGCACCTGGTACTGGGGCAATTTCCGAGTAGCGCAATACTTCTCGTACCTGCATCACATTGATGCCGTAGGTTTCCTCTTCCAGCTGGAAGGTTACCCATTGCAGTACTTCATCGCTACCGTCTTCTTTTTGTATTTCGGCTACACTAACCTGTGACATGCTGTTTCCTCTTTGGCCTTGCTCACATTACACTCTTAACATCTAAACCAGCATTGAGCATAGATATTAGTTCGCTAACATGAATTAGAGCACACATTTTTTCTTTAACCATTCCGGCAAGCCAAGGGCGTTTACCCGCCTGTTCCCGCCAACGAACACTCTGCTCTGTCAAAGTTTCAGTTCCGTGGAGTACATTACATGCCAATCCCCACTTACTTTCCCCTAACATCACGATATAACGATATTCTTCCTGATGTTCATTCGAACTCAGTTTCTCAGGCATCACCCAGCGTGCAGTATCGACTACATCTAGCTGATGCTCTCGGTTTGTCATCAGCCCAAGATACCAAGGCGGACGCCCCAGTAGGTGGTTCACCTCTCCAAGCTGATGAATGCCCCCCAATTCAGTCAACGGTACAGCAAAAGTTACGCCATTGACTTCAAAGAAAAGCGCCTGGAACTCAGCATCCCTGTCCTGTTGTTGTCGCCATACATCCGGAGGTCCGTCGCTTCCTGGCTGCGTTTCCGGAGCAACAAGCTCTTCAGGCTGTGCTTGTTCAGGTTCAGGGGCTGGTTGTTCTACTTCAGGTTCTAATTCTACGTCATTACTTTCAGGTTCAACAGAAAAAGGCTCAATTGCCGGTACTGTCGCCGTCTCTTCCAAAACGACTTCTTCAACAACCTGTTCCGCCAATTCGACAGCAAGTTCCATCTGCTCGGTAATAAGCGCATCTGATTCATGCCGGATCTCTGACTGCATCTGACTCATTTGGCTAAGCAGTCGCTGAACCCCTTCCAGCTCAGTCTGCGGCTTTTCAGCAAAAAGAATTGAAGATTTGCTTTCTGGCTGCCGAGTCTCGACGGGCTCCTCCCGAACCTGAGGTACCCAGCCTGATGCTTTGTCTGACGGTGGTGACAGGTTTATCTCGACGGAGATAGTCGCTTGCCCCTCCTCGTCCGAGTCACCCGAAGGTTCCGACAGCTGCTCAAAATCAAACGGTGCCGCATTATCATCTTGAATCTGGTGTTCAGGCTCCTGCTCAGAGCCCGAATCATCGGATACAACCGTATCACTAACCTGCTCGAGATCTTGCTGCGTCCCGCTATCGATCTCATCAATTAGAGGCGACGGCTCTTGTGCAGGCTCAGCGTCTTTCGTATCAATCCCTTTCGTATCAATATCTTCCGACTCAACCTCTTCAGGCTCAATCAGTAGATCAAAAAAGTAATCATCCAGTGCCTGTTCACTGGAAAGACGATGCTTATCGTTCATCTTGATCCAGACGCTCCAGATAATTTAATAGGGTCTTATAGGCAAAGACACCCCGACAATTTCGCGCATACAACGAAGGCGGCATATGCTTGATACTGGCATCGCGAAACTTGGTATCGATCGGCACCGCCGATGCCCAAATCTGCTCGGGAAATCGGACTTTCAATTCTTGCAAAGTCTGCAACGATGCCCGAGTTCGCTTGTCATACATTGTTGGAACAATAGTTACCCGGAAGCCTGACGTGCGCGATTTTTGCATGATCTGAAGGGTACGCATCATTCGCTCAAGCCCCTTCATGGCCAAAAACTCGGTTTGTACCGGGATTAAAATCCTGTCACTGGCCGCCAGGGCATTAACCATCATCACACCAAGGATCGGCGGACAGTCAATTAAGACATAGTCATAGTCATCAGTCAGGCTGTTCAAGGCCTTTTTGAGAACCAGTCCCATTCCGCCGCGGTTGCCCATTACCCGATCAAGTGTCGCCAGCGACATATGAGCCGGAATGATATCGATATTCTTGAATTGGGTATTCAAGATAATCGGACGAACAGAGTTTCGCGTAACATCTGTAAGCTGAAACAAATCGAACAAGCTGGCCGGTACTTCATCGGCATCAAAATTAAGGTAGGTCGTCAGCGACGAGTGAGGGTCGGTATCGACCAACAGCACCCGCTTGTTGCGCTCACTCAATAACCCGGCAAGACTTACCGTGGTTGTCGTTTTGCCTACCCCGCCTTTTTGATTGGCGATACTCCAGACGATCAAAGCAAACTCCCTACGACAACCCGATCTCAACCAAGATGCGCTCGGCAATCCGATCTAACGGTAAGTCTTCACTGGAGATACCAGCTTTTGCCACAGCTTGCGGCATTCCATAGACAACGCAGCTTTCCTCGTCCTGTGCCCAAATAGTCGAGCCGCTGGATTTAAGCATACGCGCACCTTCTCTGCCATCGGCTCCCATTCCGGTCAGAACCATCGACAGCACTTTATCGTGATAGATTTTTGCCGCCGAACCAAAGGTCACATCGACACAAGGCTTATAGTTCATCCGTTCGCCGCCATCGATAATACGAATACGTGACGAACCCGGACGACCGTCCAGCATCATTTGCTGGCCACCTGGTGCCAAATAGGCCATTCCCGGTTTAAGAGCGTCCCCATCCTCTGCCTCCTTAACCCCAATCTTGCACAGGTTATTCAGACGAGCGGCAAAAGCGGCGGTAAACGTCGCTGGCATGTGCTGAATTAGCACAATCGGATAAGGAAAGTTGGCCGGTAACTTGGTCAAAATTTTCTGCAGCGCAACCGGGCCTCCTGTCGAGGTTCCAATCGCCATTAACTGGTATTTTTTACCCGATGATTTGAATCGAGCCATTGGCTTGGCTGGCGCTGCAGTACGCGGAGCCGGACGAGTTGCAGTTCCTGTCGCTGTCGTCGCCCTGCCAAGCGCTGGTTTGTTCTGCTCTCGGCCAGCAGCCGGAGCTGGTGTCGCAGCCGGACGTACCGAGCGGCGCATAAACACACGTTTACGTGCCAGCTCGCCCACCCGCTTCTGTAGCAGACTGACCGCTTCATCGCGGTTACGTGCGATATCTTCAAATTTCTTCGGCAAGAAATCCAACGCACCGGCATCTAAAGCATCCAGTGTTGCCTTCGCACCTTCGTGAGTCAGTGAGGAGAACATCAGGATCGGGGTCGGTGCGCTTTTCATAATTTCGCGCACGGCAGTAATACCGTCCATCACCGGCATTTCAATATCCATGGTGATGACATCTGGCTGAAGCTTGTTAGTCAGTTCAACCGCCTCTTTGCCATTAACGGCACTGCCAACCACCTCAAGTCGAGGATCGGAATTGATTATTTCACTGACACGGCGGCGGAAAAAGCTTGAATCATCCACCACCAATACTTTTACTGCCATGTTGTCTTTATCCCGTATATATGAGTTACCCAGCCAATATAACAAACTGAACAATTATCTGACTCTTACTAACCTAGCTGGCAAGCAGAACCAAACTAATAAATTTAATATGCTATTTAGGGGCTTAGCGCCCCTAACTTATTAACGCTCTGGCTTTTAGTGAACAGCCTAGCCCTTAGCGACCAGCATAATGTTTTAGCAGATTAGGAACATCAAGGATCAGGGCAATATGACCATCACTGGTAATTGTTGCACCTGCCATTCCCGGCGTACCCTGAAGCAATTCATCAAGTGGCTTGATCACGACTTCTTCCTGACCAATCAACGTATCGACAACAAAACCAATTCGTTGATGACCAATCTGGACAATAACCACATGACCATGATCGCGTTCGCGCTGCGGAAGGCCAACGGCTGACAACCAGTCCTGCAAATAAAACAACGGGATTGCTTTGTCGCGAACAATAATCGTCAACTGACCATCGACATTATTGGTCTTACGCAGATCGAGATGGAAAATCTCGTTCACACTGGCCAATGGCAAGGCAAACGGCTGATCTGCGACACCAACCATCAAGGTTGGCAAAATAGCGAGCGTCAGCGGTACCTTGATATCAATACGGGTACCTTTACCCAGAGCAGAGTCAATACTGATTGAACCATTCAGCTGGCTGATCCCGGTTTTCACCACATCCATACCAACGCCACGACCGGAGATATCGGAAATCTCTTTTTTAGTCGAAAAGCCAGGAGCAAAAATCAGGTTATAACATTCTGAGTCAGTTAAGCGTGACGCCGCATCGGCATCCATCACACCACGGTCAACAGCAATGTTGCGCAGTTTGTCCGGATCCATACCACCACCGTCATCTTCGATGGTCAACAGAATATGGTCACCTTCCTGTGATGCTGACAGCAGCACAGTACCAAGACGCGCTTTGCCTGCTTTCTCTCGGATATCAGGCATCTCGATACCGTGGTCAACCGAGTTCCGCACCAAGTGAACCAATGGATCGGCCAAAGCCTCTACCAGGTTCTTATCAAGATCCGTCTCTTCACCACGCATCTCGAGCACGATTTCTTTTTTAAGACTACGCGCCAAATCACGGACAACCCGAGGGAAGCGACCAAATACCTTTTTAATTGGCTGCATACGGGTTTTCATCACCGCACCCTGCAAATCGGCTGTGACCACATCTAGGTTGGAGACTGCCTTTGACATTTCTTCGTCATTGGTATTGAGACCCAAACTAACCAGGCGGTTACGTACCAATACTAACTCACCTACCATATTCATAATGGTATCTAAGGTAGAAGTATCAACACGAACGGTTGCCTCCGCTGCCGGCTTACTCTTCTCTTTGGTCGCCACTGCCTTTGACTTTCTCTCGGCCACAGGCTGAGGTGCCGGAGCACTGGCAACCGGAGCAGGTGTTGGGGCAACAGGCGAAGGTACAACGGGCTTTGCAACGGGAGCCGCTGGCGTCACAGGGCTTGCCGCAACAGGCGTTTCGGCCAACATCTCAGCAACAGGACGAGTGGCCATTTCTAGCTCTTCGTCTGTCGGTCCTTTACCCGAACCATGCAACTCATCGAGCAAACGCTCAAACTCGTCGTCTGTCATCAAGTCATCATCACCGGAACTGGCACCTGTGTCGCGAGGCACTGTCGATGTTGATACCGGAGTTATCGGCGCTGCCGGAGCTGGCGATGCGGTGATCACTTCATCAGTAGCTCCTGGACCTTTGCCTGCACCATGTAACTCGTCTAACAAACGCTCAAATTCATCATCTGTAATGTCACCAGTTTCAGATTGGATCTGATTGGCAACACCCGCGTTCCCTACCTGGGTAGCTGGCGTTGAAGCAGGGGTAGGAGCAGACTGTGCAGCGGCCGCAGAAGGGCTGCCTCCTGCCCCATGAAGCTCATCAAGTAGACGATCAAATTCATCCTGAGTCATGTCGTCGACAGTACTACCCGCAATTGCCGCTGACGAAGCAGCCGGAACGACTGGCTGCGAAACAGGCGATTCAACAACCGGAGCAGGAATCGGCTCGGGAACCACAACGGGCTCAGGCTCTGCTACTGCCTCAACAGGCTGCGCTGGAGCGAGCTCCTCTGCAGTCGGTGGCTGGCTGTAGCGATGAAGTGCATCAAGCAAGCTTTGCTCAGCGGGAACAACGGGCTCTCGTTCCTGTACCTGAGCAAACATTTCATTGATTGTATCCAGTGCCTCTAGGATCACATCCATAAGTTCGGACGTGACGCTTCGCTTGCCGGTTCTCAACAAGTCAAAGATATTCTCTGCCCCATGACAGGCATCTACCAGCTCAGTCAGAGAAAGGAAACCAGCGCCACCTTTTACGGTGTGAAAGCCGCGGAATATAGCATTGAGCAGCTCTGAATCGTCAGGGCTACGCTCAAGCTCTACCAGCTGCTCAGACAGCAACTCAAGAATTTCTCCTGCTTCTATTAAAAAGTCCTGCAGGATGTCTTCGTCTAAATCAAAGCTCATATATTTCCCCTAAAATCCAAGACTAGACAGCAAGTCATCAACATCATCTTGTGAAGACATGACATCCACACGCTCTTCACTGTTGACAATTGGCCCCTCAGGAGTAAGAACACAAACTTCTTTAAGGGTGTCTGATCTGTCTTCTTGTTCCATGCCAAAGGCTTTAAGGATTTCGACTAATTGATCTTCCACTTCGTGCACCAATTCGATGACACGGCGTATTATCTGTCCGGTGAGATCCTGAAAGTCTTGAGCCATTAAAATTTCTGTCAAATGGCTACGAAGCGCATTGTTATCACTTTCAACCTGTACCAACAAGCTGTCAATTTCATGGCATAGTAACTTAAATTCATTAAGCGCAATTTGCCCGCCCATTAGTCGCTTCCACTGCGGATGAACCTGATTCAAGGTGTCATTCAGCCTATCGGCAAGCGGCTCGATACTATCGATAGCATCCATGGTTTTATTGGCAGCAGACTCCGTTTTATCAATCACATATGATAAACGGTCACGGGCATCAGGAATTTCGGTCTTCGCTAAATCATTAAGACGAGGATCAAGACGAAAATTTGCCAGTGAGTCATGCAATTGGCGGGTCAATTTCCCCACCTCCGCATAAACAGGATCACGGCTGTCAGAGACAAGTCCCTGTACAAGTATGTTAGCTTCGTCCTGTTTCCCATCTTCAAGCAGGCTGACAAGCTGCTTAGCCTGATCGAGTGAAATCATTATGGTTATTACCCTTTTAGCGCCTGACGATAGTGATTACTGCATACGCTCGAAGATTTTGTCTAACTTCTCTTTCAACGTAGCTGCCGTGAATGGCTTAACGATATAACCGTTAACGCCGGCCTGTGCAGCTTCAATAATCTGCTCACGCTTCGCTTCAGCGGTGATCATCAGTACCGGTAGGTGCTTGAGTTCATCATCTGCACGAATGTGCTTAAGCAAATCAATTCCCTGCATACCCGGCATATTCCAGTCAGTGACGACGAAATCAAAACCGCCTTTTTTCAGCATTGGTAGCGCAGTCAATCCATCATCCGCCTCCTGGGTATTGTTAAAACCTAGGTCACGTAATAAATTTTTAACGATACGGCGCATTGTCGAGAAATCATCAACAATGAGGATTTTCATGTTTTTATTCAAAGTTGCCTCCACTGAGGTCACAGTGTTTTTATCTAATATGTATTAAGCAGTCCAAACCTTGAGCTTGGAACGCAAACGTTGCATTGCCTGACTGTGAATCTGGCAAATACGGGATTCACTCACCCCAATAACCGCACCAATCTCCTTGAGATTGAGCTCCTCATCATAGTAAAGAGACAGGACCAACGCCTCTCTTTCAGGCAGTGTTTTTATTGCTTCTGCCAATGATTGACGAAAATTATCATTCACAACACCCTGAAATGGAAGATTTTCTTCAAGTGTTTCTTCACTTGCAACAGCATCTTCCGATACACCCAGGTCGTCCATACCAATAAGACGTCCACAATTAACATCATTTAGCGCTTGATGGTACTGATCGAGTGTCATTTCGAGATGTTCAGCAATTTCCTGATCATTAGGGTCTCGCCCAAGCTCTCCTTCCAGGAAAGAGATGGCTTCCGTGATGCGTCGGTTATTTTTATAAACCGAGCGCGGAACCCAGTCACCACGGCGGATGTCGTCTAACATCGCACCCCGGATCCGGATCCCGGCAAAGGTCTCAAAGCTTGCGCCTTTACTAGGATCATAATTTTGCTGTGCTTCCAGGAGGCCTATCATACCAGCCTGAATTAAATCTTCTAATAGGACATTGGGTGGTAACCGCCCCATCAAGTGGTGAGCAATGCGCTTTACTAATGACGAATAACGCTCAATAAAGGCATGCGGACTTTCCTGATAGCGTCCGTATGTCAATGCTTTATTCACCAATAGAAGCCTCGTTAGGTGCTTGCTTGACCAGTAACTTCTCGACAAAGAACTCGAGATGGCCACCAGCACTGCTAGGCACCGGCCAGGTCATGGCCTTCGTCGCCAACGATGTCAATGCTAATGCTGCCGGGCTACGCGGGAAGGCGTCAACCACAATTTTCTGGCGTTTAACCGACTGACGAACGCGATCATCAAGCGGTACACAGGCGACCAGCTCAAGGTTAGCATTCAGGAACCGCTCGCTCACCCTGGTTAGCTTGGCAAACAATTCCCGTCCTTCACGGTAACTGCGGACCATATTCGCGACAATCTTAAACCGCTGAACATCATATTCGCGACTCAGTATTTTAATCAATGCGTAAGCATCGGTGATAGAGGTCGGTTCGTCACAGACAACAACCAATACATCCTGAGCGGCACGTGAAAAGCTCAGTACCATATCAGAAATACCGGCTGCCGTATCAACTAATAGGACATCAATATCATCTTCCAGGCTACTGAAAGCACGGATAAGCCCCATATGCTGAGCCGCAGACAATTCAGCCATGTTTTGGGTGCCCGATGATGCCGGGATAATTTTCACCCCGTATGGCCCCTCAACAATAATATCCTGAAGATCGCACTGACCAGCCAGAACATGTGACAAGTTACGGCCCGCACGCAGACCCAACATGACGTCGACATTGGCAAGTCCGAGATCGGCATCAAGTACCATTACACGCTTACCTTGCTGGGCCATGGAAATCGCCATGCTCAGGGTAACGTTGGTCTTGCCCACTCCGCCCTTACCGCCAGTGACAGTAATGACTTTAGTGGATGATAATTTTGTCATACGGCGCAAACCGCTCGCTTGATCGTACATTGCGTTCTCAATCATAAAAGTCTGCCGCCTGATTATCTGAACTATCGCTACTCCAGAAATGAGATTGCTGGCTTAATTCTTGTTCTAGTAATTCGTTTGCACGTGCGACCAGGTAATCACCAGTCGCTACTTTAATATCTTCTGGTACTCGCTGGCCATCAGCTAAGTACGATATCGGTAGTGCACTCTGAATCGATACACAAATCACCTCCCCCAAGCTAAGAGACTCGTCCAGCTTGGTCAGGACACAACCTGACAATGGAATCCGTCGAAAGTGCTCGATGGTCTCATGGAGTACACGACGCTGTGCCGTTGAAGGCAGAACCAGAAAACTGCGAATTTGCGAGCCACTGTTCTGCATCAGGGTATCGAGCTGTTCAGACAGCCTGATATCACGCTGTCCCATACCCGCGGTATCTAGCAGAACTAGGCGTCGATGCCGTAACTGATGAAGTATATCGGCAAGCTCCTCTGCATCTTTAGCAACTCTTACCGGACAACCCATAATTCGACCATATGTCGCTAGCTGTTCATGGGCGCCAATACGGTAAGTATCTGTTGTTACCAAGGCTATTTGGTCCGGACCAAAATCCATTGCAGCGCGTGCTGCCAACTTAGCGATCGTGGTGGTTTTCCCCACGCCTGTCGGCCCCAACAACGCGACAACCCCACCGGTTTCGAGAATACAGTCATCGGTGGTAATAATCTGATCAGACAGTAAATCTAACAAAGCCGGCCACGCTTCATTCGCTGGCACGTCTTCTGGAATATAGCAAGCAAGCTGATCGGATAATTCAGGCGATAGCCCCATTTTTTCCAATCGCTTAATCATCATCGCCCGCATTGGCTCGCGACGTTCAACCTCTTGCCACATCAGGCCGGAAAGTTGATGCTCAAGCAAACGTCGAATCGAAGCCATTTCGCTTCGCATCGAATCCATCTCATCACCGGAATGACTCGCTTTCGGATCGTAACGGCTCGGGTCAAGGCGATTGCCACCGCGTGATAATTCTTGCTTCTGTCCTTTGCCCGGTGTTTGCGGCCTGCGATAGTCACCAATATCCAAAGCATGCTTTGGCTGGCGCTGCGAAGACATCGAGCGCGAGGAGCCATTTTGCCCGCTCTGCTGACGACGTTCGGGACGTTGTTCCTGACCAAAGTTCTGACGACGGCCGGCCCCGTAGCCAGCGTCCTGTTGCGGGTAGCTGCTGTTTTGCGGTGAACGATTTTGTGCCGTGCGGCGCTCAGGCTGCATCGACCGAGGGCGCATTGATGGTCGCTCAGGCTCACCGTATTCATGTTCAGAGCTACTGCCATGGTGCTTAGACTGACGTTTTAGCAATGCCGACAACGAGTCTACCTCAGTTTCAGCAGGCTCATCTTGCTTGCTGTCACCGGTGTAGTTCTGCAGTACGTTGGCAAAACGGCTTGCCGCTGATTGCTTCAATTGTACTTTGTCATCAACCAGCTTGCGCTTCGCCTGACCCAGCCGTTCCGCCAAGGCTTCGCGGGTTGCCTGTGATCCCTTGGTCGGTTCATTGGCAACATCTGTATCAACGGCAGCAACAATTTCGACTCCGCCTGTCACTTTTTTATTGGACATGATAACCGCATCAGCACCGAGCTCTTCTTTCACTTGGCTCAGAGCGGTTCGCATGTCCTTGGCAAAAAATCGCTTAATTTTCAATCTTGTCTTCC
>Ga0209379_10001613_pt1 | contig 14547 bp, 11 predicted proteins | sample tdDd001_FD_187124 | JGI IMG/M metagenome (GOLD analysis project Ga0209379, IMG submission 187124) | Marine sediment microbial communities from the Atlantic coast under amendment with organic carbon and nitrate - tdDd00.1 (SPAdes)... | ecosystem: Environmental > Aquatic > Marine > Coastal >...
ACTTGTTCTAGAGATTGCATAGTAATCTTTAAATAAGAAACCCCTACTTCAAATTGATCGGAGTATTTTGCGAATCAATTAAGTAGGGGAGTATTCATATATTGTTAAATCGGTAACCTGCACCCCAAACCGTTTCTATAATCTTTGGTTCAGAAGGATTAAGTTCTATTTTTTCTCTTACTCTTTTGATATGCACTGCGATAGTTCTAATATCACCATAGCCTTCAAAACCCCATAGTTTTTCAAATAAAGATTCTTTGCTGAAAACGATATTTGGATTCGATGCAAGGAAGAGTAATAAATCAAATTCTCTTGTAGTAAAAATGACTTCCTCATCTAGATGATAAACTCTTCTTGAATCAGCTTCAATGGTTAAACCAGAGATTTTTATCACATTGAGTTGTTGATTGGTGATACCAATTAGTCGTTTGTACCGCATGATATGAGCTTTTACACGAGCGATAAGCTCCTGTGGACTAAAGGGTTTGGTCATATAATCATCAGCACCTAAGCCAAGTCCTCTTATTTTATCGATATCTTCCGAAAGGGCAGTTACCATAATGATTGGGATCTCTTTTTTTGACCGGATGTGTTTGCATATATTGAATCCTGAAATATCACCGAGCATAATATCTAAAATAATCAAGTCGTAATCAATTTTAAGTGCTGCTTGTAATCCCTCATGACCATCAGTGTAAATATCTACTTCATAACCATTAATAGTTAAATAATCTTTTTGGAGTTCTGCAATATCAATTTGGTCTTCGATTATAAGTATTTTATTCATGATTTTCTCCTAATAAAGGTAAATGGATTGACACTTTAGTATAGTAGTTATATTTGCTTATTGCAGAAATAGATCCATTATGTTTTTCGACAATTTGTTTTACGATAGCCAAACCTAAACCACTGCTACCCATATTGGTATTCCTTGAAGCATCTGCACGATAAAAACGGTCAAATATCTGATTTAAAACCTCTTCTGAAATACCTTTACCATTATCGGTAATTTCTAAAACCAATCCTTTTTCATCTTCACTTAACTTGAAGCTGAGGATATTGTTAGTTTTATTGAAATGTTTTTGTGAATTGGAAACTATATTGTTTAGAATTCTTTTTAATCTAAAGCCATCACCTAAAATGATAGTATTCTTAAGATTTGGCATTTGCCATTTGACACCAATGTTTTTTTCTTCTAAATCAAGTTTGAGTTCATCAATATAGTAGTCAATATATTTATCAAAATGTATAGGTTTAAAATCAAAATCAATCTGATTGACATCTAACTTAGAATATAGAAATAAGTCATTTATCAATTCGTCTAAGTGCATCGTATTGTTATAGATAATATTCAGATATTTGTTTAACTTTTCTGGTGTAGATGCCAAGCCATCGTTTATACCTGTAACATAACCTTTAATTGTAGCGATTGGTGTTTTTAAATCATGAGAGATATTTGTAATGAGTTCTTTTCGATTATTTTCATATGTCTGCAAAGATATTTTCATATTATCAAATGCTTTATAGACATCTCCAATTTCATCTTTTCTAGAGGTATCAAATTCAAAATCGTAATGTCCGTGACTGATATTATTTGCAATATCAGTGAGTTGTTTGGTATCGGGCAAAGTACTTTTTATGACCCAGTATATGAATATCCCATGTAAAATTAAATAGATTATTAAACTAATCATTATCCTTTCAACAAAAATATCTCTAAAGAGCTTTTCTGGTGGAATGAATTCTAGATACTCAATAAGGACTTGAATCTCAGACTGTTCCGTTGAAAAAACAAATGTTTCATTCAAGATAAGTTTATCTGAATCAATTGACCTCTTGTTATCATAAACGATTTGATCATCATCTATCACTTGTAGTCTGGTTAAATCTTTATACCTGTTAAAAAGCAACTCAAGAAAGTCTAGATTTTTTACTAGGTTTGGAGATTGTTCTAATGCTTTTTTATATTCTCTAATAAGTCGGTGACTAGTTTGATTGCCAATTGTTTCATGATCACCAATGACTTCATTATTCAACGTTGTTATAACTCGTTTATTCATAGAAGCTGTTGTCAGTCCGAATATTAAGAGTGGCGTTACAATAATAAAGACATATAAAATGACTAATTTTTTCTTATAACTCATAGTGACTTCCTTTCTATGATTCTATTTTATAACAAAAGATGGATCCAACCAAGTTTTGGTTGAATTATTCATATCTAAGTGCTTCTATTGGATCAAGTTTTGATGCTTTATTGGCTGGGTAAACACCGAAGAGTATACCGATTAATGAAGAAAATGTAGTTGCCAATAATATGGCTGATAAAGATATGCTCATAGGAGTCCCCATAATATTTTCAGCAATACGCGTCAAGAAAGCACCAACACCAACACCGATTAAACCACCAATAATACATATTGTAACCGCTTCAATTAGAAACTGTATTAGAATATCTGCTCGTTTGGCACCCAATGCTTTTCTAATACCAATTTCACGTGTTCTTTCAGTAACAGAGACCAACATGATATTCATGACCCCTATACCACCAACCACTAATGAGATACCTGCAATTGCACTTATCAATATTGTTATTTGTCCCATAACATCTGATACCATATCTATTTGAGAAGATAAACTGAAAAAAGTATATTTGTCTTCGCCGATGTTGTGATTCAACTTTTCGACATAATTAATGATTTCCTCTGCGAGGCTATCTACATTTTCATTTTCATTAATTGCTATGGAGATATTGCTGAATTCTCCTTTAGTGCTCAAAAGTTTTTCTGCTGTTGTATATGGGATATGCCCCGTACTAGTTGTAAAACCCATCGAATTTTCTTCTTTTTCATAAACACCAATGATAACGAATTGGTTGGTGTTTTGTCCTACTTTAACAAGGATTTTTTCGCCTGCAGATTGAGTTGTCGCAAACAATTCTAAGGACAATTCATTATCAATTAAAATAACATTCCTTCTATCAACAAGATCAGACGTCATAATACTTCGTCCAGATAACAATGTTAAATCTTCTATTTCTTTCAAATACTCGTCTGCGCTTGATAATGAAATGGATGTTTCCTCAATATCGCTAATAATTGTACCGCTGCCTGAATAGCTTGGAATAGCAGATACAATTCGATTAGAAAATTCTTCTTCTATAGATTCAATATCTTTTATAGTAAATTCCTCACTCGGAGAAATATCTACGTTTCTTTCATAAGTTAAATTAAAATTATTGAGTCCTAGTGAACTTAAATTTTCTTCTATTGAGTTTTGGGAGCCTTCTCCAATAGCCATGATTGTTACAACAGAAGAAATCCCGATGATTAATCCCAACATCGTCAGAAGAGATCTCATTTTGTTGCTTGTAATAGAAGAAAACGCAATATTTATAAGTTCCAGTATTTTCATAGAATCCTCCTATCGTCTGCTATATTTCCATCTCTAACTGTTATTGTACGGTTGGTATGTGATGCTACGTCGTCTTCATGAGTTACTATGATAATGGTAGCTCCTTCTTTATGCAACGCATCAAACAATTGTAAAATGTCAGCAGTAGATTTGGTATCTAAATTTCCTGTTGGTTCATCAGCAAGTATAATAGCAGGATTGTTGACCAAAGCTCTAGCAACTGCAACTCTCTGTTTTTGACCACCTGAAAGTTCGGAAGGTTTATGACTATAACGGTCTGATAAACCTACTTTATCCAAAACCGCTTTTGCCATTTTAATTCTCTCTTTTTTTCTAATGCCGGTATAGATAAGAGGTAACTCAACGTTTTCTAGTGCTGTTAATTTTGGTAACAGGTTAAAGGATTGAAAGACAAATCCAATTTTACTGTTTCGAATATCTGCAAGATGATTATTACTCAATTGACTGACATTGTTGTTATCAAGTTCATAGTCACCCGAAGTGGGTTTATCTAAGCAACCCAGAATATTCATCAATGTTGATTTACCTGAACCTGAAGGTCCAATGATTGAAACGTATTCTCCTTGTTCAATATGGACTTTTATATCATCAACTGCTTTAATTAGGGTTTCATCCATACCATAGTGTTTTTTAAGATTGTTGATTTGAATCATAAAAACCCCTTTCTATTTTCCGGTTCCGGAAGGTCGACTGCCACCATTTGCTTTTTGACCACTCATGCCAGGTAACTGAAGCATCATGTTTGGATCTGACATACCTGCACTTGTATATGTTCTTAATACAATCTCATCACCTTCAAGAATTTCATCTGAGATTATTTCGATATATAAATCAGAAGCAATACCTTTCTCAATCGGAATCATCATCTCAACACCGTCTCTAGTAATCATGACCATACTGCCTTTAGGCGTATCTGTAATCGCTTCATAAGGGATGATGAGAGCATTATCCTTTTGAGCAACCGTTATTTCAATGTTGGCGGTAAAATTAGGTTTTAAGTCATTATCTTCATCGGTTATATCAATAGTGACTGGTATTAAAACTTCTGAACCGGAGATGATGCCAGTGGGTGAAACATCCGTTATTGTTCCCGTATACTGTTTGCTATTTCCAAGTGTTTCAATAATAACTGCTTGATCAAGTTGTACTAGATTGATATCATATTCAGATACTGTAGCCTCTACCACTAAATCAGAGAGGTTTTCAATAACAAATAATAACTCACCATTGTTAATATTTTTATTCGTATCAGAAATATCCTGAATAATCGTACCATCGATTGGAGCTTTTATTGTAGCTGACTCAATTTCGTTATGGATAGAATCGATATTGAGCTGGTCAAGTTCAAGTTTTGATTCTAGTGTTGATAATTCATTATCGATAGAACTTGTATTCAAATTATCTCTAGCTGTTAGGTATGAGACATATGTATTGTCCATAGAGGCTTTGCTTTCATCAAGTGATTCTTTTGAAATCACCCCAGATTCAAACAACGTTTGATTGTTGTTGTAATCAGATTTCGCCAGTTCGTATGTACTAAGTGATTTACTGTAATTTGCTTGAATTGTAACGTCTCCTGTAGAGGTTAAGTCGTTATATGTATCCATATCTATTTGGAGTTGGTATTCAGCGGATTTGAGTGATTGTTCTAATTCAGAAGTATTCAATACTGCTAGAACGTCCCCTTTATTAACCTGATCTCCAACAGTAACTAAAACTTGAGTAAGTGATGCAGAAGTCTCAGAGTAAACATTGATGCTGGCATTAGAAGCAATAATGCCATCTGAAAATATCGTTTGTGAAATAGGTGCTCTTGTAATGGTAAAAGTTGTTGTTGTTTCACTCATGATAGGGTCAGTTGTTTTTGAATTTTGGACAATTACAATACCCACAATAACACTCATTAATACCAAAGCGATAATAATTTTTTTTTTCATAATTCTTCTCCTCATATTGTTAGATTTACATATCTTAATTGTAAAGGAGAGAATTGAACTCACTTTAAATAATTTATTAAAAAACGATGAAAAAGAGGCAACTATAGTTGCCTCTTCAAGGTGATTTGATTAATGGAATAACAATTTCGATAAAAACACCATCAGCGGTAGTGTTATGAAATTTTATATTGCCATGAAGTCCTGCGATAATTTCGTTAACTTGGCTAAGTCCCAAGCCGTAATGGTGATCAGCTTTGCTACTATAGAAATGTTTGAAGATCTGATTGGCATCCTTTTCTGGGATCCCAATCCCGTTGTCAGAGTAATTAATCGTCAACTCTTTTTTTGATTTTCTGACATCTATATGAATTTCCTTATTTTCCAAATTTTCAAAGCCGTGTTCAATTGAATTTCTAATCAAGTGATTAAAAATCTTGTAATAATCCTTTGTTTTACCAACGATGAAAATATTGTCATCACCATGTACTGAAATATTGTTGTGATGGATGGTTAGTAATGGGTTATAAGTCGTGATTAAGTTTTGCAAATAATACTTCAAATCAAAAGTAATCACAGCGTCTTCTTCGTTATGTTCTGAAAAAATACGAAAAGCTGTCATCAGTTCATTTGTTGTATTTAAACTGGTTGTTAATAATTCGGTGGAAAGTTCTATGCGATTTAAATTATCAAGCAACATTGTCTTTGATAATTTGCCTTCGTTGAAATGTTCTAATAAGTCGTTGTTTAACTTTTCAATGTAAGAGGCAGTTGTAATACTATTGCCAAGTGGGGTATTGAGTTCATGAGAGATTCTATAGATCATTTCCCCTAGAGAAGCCAACTTATCGGACTCGTTTAGTTGATTGTTGTATATTATATTTCTCTTTGTATGAAAACGGATTTGTTTTCTTAAGATGAGAATATAAAGTGATAGAACAAGCACAATAATCAAACTGGTTACTATAACGCTTTTATGACGATTGAAGAAATTGACCGGTCTATTAAAAATCAAAGATTCAGATGGCAATAACTTATAATTCAAGTCAAATGATTTCAATTCATTATAGTCATATTTATGGATATTAGACTGATTGGTTTCAATATGTTTATTGCCATATTCTCCAAGTAAATAGTTATCAATAATTCCAGTTACTCGTTTTCCTTGCTCATAACCCGAAATTAATTTACCACCGACAATACCATATCCCATACTGAAATCATATAATCCGTAAACTGGAATGTTTGAAGCATCACTTATTTTCTGAGTCATAACATTTGTATCGTGGAATATTCCGCGCGGATCAACAATATAGTATGCCAACAAGACGATGGCATCTTCAGAATCGACTTGATTGAGTTTAAAAGTGATTTCATCAAGTGTATCATCCTTGTAAACCACTACATTGAAATGGGCATCTAAAGCTTCAAAGACTTCTATTTCAGTTTTTTTCCCAGAAACAGATTGGTCAACGATAAAATGTACTTCACGTAAATTAGGGTTTAATGTTTGAGCAACTTCTATTGTTTCTGTGATAGAAGCTTCTTCGACGATGCCGTATATATTATCTAAAGAATCAATATTATATCCTTCTTTTGAATTCACACCAGCAAAAAAAATGGGTACATCTTTAAAAAGAGTATCTTGGTTTTTTAAAGCGTATTGAAATGCATAATCGTCAGTTGTGATTATGGCATCGAAATGATGATTCTTGTATTTGTATTCCATGATATTTGAGAAGAGTTCCAAATCCTCTTCTTGATATCTGTTTTTTGCATCCATATATTCGACTCGAATATCTAATGTTTGATCTAGATTTTCTAAAAGACCATCCATCATATTATTGGTCCAGTTGTAACTTTCATTATATGAATTAATAATCAGAACAGATTCAAGCTCTTGAGTTTCTGAAAATGAAACACTTATAATCAGAAGAATAACGAGTATAAAGATGCCTTTTTTCATAAGTCCCCCCCAATATATTCATAATACCCTAAATTAATTATGATATTCAATATTCTTGGGAAATTATGCCGTTGTCTCAATTGGTTAAACTTGCTATAATGTTAAAGGGATGGTGACATTATGAAATTATCATATAACTTAAATTTACAACAAACTCAAAAACTAGTTATGACACCAGAACTCAAGCAATCCATTGAGATATTACAGTACTCAGCAATGGAATTGAATGAGTTTATTAATGAAGCTCTTTTAACGAATCCAATCCTAGAAAAGAATGATCAAACCGCTGAGCTAAATGCCACGGAAACTAAGAAATCTGATTTAGAAGATAAGATGGATAAAATTGACTGGAATCAAGTTTCGGATGATATACAAATAAAATCGACGACTAGAAAATATCAAGAAGTCGGTGAACATGTCAATTACGATAATTTTGTAGCATCTGAAGTAACATTACATGATCATTTGTTACAACAACTTCAATATACTTTAATAGAAGATAGATATATGCCTGCTGTAACATATATCATTCAATGCATTGATCCAAGTGGGTATTTGCATATGGACGATGACTATGTGATGGCTCACTTCAAATTGGATGAAGATATTTTAGAAGAATTGATCTTAACCGTACAGACCTTTGATCCAGTTGGTGTTGGTGCAAGAGATTTGAGCGAATGTTTATTAATTCAGGCAGTTTATAAAGAAATTGATAATAAATTAGTATACCATGTTATTACAGACTATTTGGAAGATGTTGGTGCAAATAGATTAAGTAAAATTGCAAAAGACTTAGAAGTGGATATTGAAGAGATAAAATCAACGATTGATACAATTAAGTGTTTGGAACCAAAACCTGGAAGAGCTTTTGCTTCTTTAAAAGATATTGCTTATATCAGACCCGATGTGACACTTAAGAAAACGAATGATGAGTATATCATTTTGGTGAATGAATCAACAGCACCGAAATTATTTATCAATAGTTTCTATAGGAAAATGTTAAATGAAGCATCTGTTAACGAAAAAGCATCTGAATATATCACGAAAAAATTACAAGCGGCACTTAGGTTAATTAAGAGTATAGAACAGAGACGAAATACGATTTACAGAGTAGTAGAAGCTATCTTAGAATATCAATATGACTTCTTTGAGAAGGGACCTATTTATTTAAAGACGTTAACTTTAAAAACCATAGCGGATCAAATTGGTGTTCATGAATCGACTGTGAGTCGTTCAACAAGTGGTAAATACATTCAATGTCCTACTGGGCTGTTTGAACTGAAGTATTTCTTCCAAAGTGGAGTTGCGACCAATAGAGGTGATGGTGTATCATCTGAAAGTATAAAGATTATTATTAAAGAAATGATTGAAAAAGAACCGAAAAGCAAACCATTAAGTGATCAAAATATTTCTTTAGAGTTTGATAAGATTGGTGTGAAGATCTCAAGAAGAACAGTTGCAAAGTATAGAACTGAACTTGGTATACCATCTACTTCTAAAAGAAAAGAATATTAGAAACTTTTTTCCTTTAAATTGTATAAAATTTGAGTTTTCCTATTGAATACTTCTCAAATTATGTTACAATAAATTCGGAATTAAGTTTTTTTTTGCCTTTGATGGGTCAAAAAACGAATCCAGGGACAAAAGGTGTCCCGACAGTTGAATGGGGTGCTTATATTGAAGTTAGAAAATGAATTAAGTTTTGATGAAATAGCAGATGTACTCAAGCAAGTAGCGCCTGAAACTATTGAAATATTAGAAAATCGTTTTAATATCCTAAAAGTTGTTAGTTTATTACAGCCGATTGGACGAAGAGTTCTTTCTACTAAAGTTAATTTAACTGAAAGAATCATCCGAAAGGAAGCAAATATTCTAAAAGAACAAGGCTTGTTGGAATTTTCTTTAGAAGGCATGACCATAACGAATGTTGGGCTTGAAACAATTGAAGTACTTTCTCAATTCTTTAGAAAAATTAGAGGAATTCATGAGTTAGAAGCAAAATTAAAAGACTATCTTAATATTAAAAAAGTAATCATTGCACCAATGGTAAATGAGGATGAAGATTTAACCTTAGATGAGATTGGTAGAAAAGCTTCTACATATACTAAAACTTTAATAGATAAAGATAAAATAATTGGTTTAACAGGTGGTTCGACAGTTTATACGGTGATCAATCAGTTTAAACCCAAGAATAGAGTAAATGATAATTTGATGATATTACCGGCTCGTGGTGGCTTAGGTAGACGATCTGATTATCAAGCCAATACACTTGTTGAGAAATTGGCTGAAAAGTTAAACTGTCCGTACAAATTATTATATACACCAGATTGGATATCTAAAGAAGCAAAAGAGACGCTCTTAAAAGAACATGAGATAAAAGAAATTGTTTCAATGCTAGAAAAAATGGATATATTAATCTTTGGAATAGCAAGAGCGGATGTGATGGCAAAACGTAGACAATTAGACGATGAATCCATTATGGATATCGTTGAAAAAGAAGCTGTTGCAGAAGCCTTTGGATACTATTTTGATAAAGATGGTAACATCGTTCATGAAATTACAACAATTGGTGTAGAGTTAGAAAAACTGGATCAAGTTAAAGAACTGATTGCAGTAGCAGGTGGTGTTGATAAAGCCGAAGCTATAGCAGCGGTTTGTAAAATAAATAGAAATCTAGTCCTAGTGACAGATGAGGAAGTTGCAAAGAAAATATTGAATAATATTTAATTGTAAAGATGGAGGAGAATTATGAAAACAAGAGTAGCGATTAACGGATTTGGTAGAATAGGTAGATTAGCATTCAGATTAATGTTTGATAGCCCAGAGTTTGAAATTGTAGCATTAAATGACTTAACAAGTGCAAAAGCATTAGCTAACTTATTAAAGTATGACTCAGCTCAAGGTAGATACAAGTCTGATTCTATTACTGCTGGTGAAGATTCAATTACAGTAGATGGAAAAGAAATCAAGATTTACTCTGAAAGAGATCCAGAAGCATTACCATGGGGTGAATTAAACGTAGACGTAGTAATCGAGTCAACTGGTTTCTTCAGAACTAAAGAATTAGCTGAGAAGCACATCACTGCTGGTGCTAAGAGAGTATTAATTTCTGCTCCTGCTAAAGGCGACATGAAGACAGTTGTTTACAATGTAAATGATAATATCTTAGATGGTACTGAAACAGTTCTTTCAGGTGCTTCTTGTACAACTAACTGTTTAGCACCAATCGCACAAGTATTAGATAAAGAATTCGGATTAGTTAAAGGTTTAATGACTACTATCCATGCATACACAAATGATCAAGTTACACTTGATGGTCCTCACTCTGACTTAAGAAGAGGTAGAGCTGCTGCTTCAAACATCGTACCTACAACTACTGGTGCTGCTGTTGCTGTTGGTCTAGTATTACCACAATTAAAAGGTAAATTAGACGGTGGTGCTATGAGAGTTCCAACTATCACTGGTTCATTAGTTGACTTAACTGTTGAGTTAGGTAAAGAAGTAACTGTTGAAGAAATCAACGCTGCAATGAAAGCTGCTTCAAACGAGACTTTAGGTTACACTGAAGATCCAATCGTTTCTACAGATGTTATCGGTATTGAGTTCGGTACATTATTTGATGCTGGTTGTACTACAGTATTAGAAGTAGATGGTAAGCAAATGGTTAAAGTTGTTATGTGGTATGATAACGAAATGTCTTACACAGCACAAATGGTTAGATTAGCTAAGAAAATGGCTTCATTTAACGCATAATAAAAAATAATAAGTGTCATAGCGGTTTATCCGCTATGACGTTTGTTCTGATGTTTATAATTTATTCCCCAAATTATCGACTCATTTTAAAGTAACACTAAGTGTTTACTTTTATGATCTAAAGTGCTTCTTAATGAAAAACTGGTGGTCAGAACTTAATAATTAAGCTTTGAGGTTAGACTAATTACTTTCCCCCAATTGTAATTAATTTGTTATCATTGCCTTAATTATTAACTTTTGAGTATCAATAAGAATTATATACGATAGGAGGATCAAGTTCTTATGGCTAAAAAAAATGTAAAAGATATAGAACTGAAAGGCAAAAAAGTTTTAATTAGAGTTGACTTCAATGTTCCAATGAAAAATGGTGTGATCACTGACGATAATAGAATCGTTGCGGCACTTCCGACTATTAAGTACGTCCTAGAACAAGGTGGTAGAGTGGTGGCATTCTCTCATTTAGGAAAAGTAAAAACTGAAGAAGACAAGAAGACAAAATCATTGAAGCCTGTAGCTGATAGATTAGCTGAATTATTAGGTCAAAATGTAACATTTGTTCCAGAAACAAGAGGTGAAGCATTAGAAAATGCTGTTAACGCTTTAAATGATTCTGAAATTATGTTATTTGAAAATACAAGATTCGAAGCTGGTGAAACTAAGAATGATCCAGAATTAGGTAAGTACTGGGCATCACTTGGTGATGTATTTGTAAATGATGCATTTGGTACAGCTCATAGAGCGCATGCTTCAAATAAAGGTGTTGCTTCTCACTTAGGTGCTGCAGCAGGATTCTTAATGCAAAAGGAAATTGATTTTATCGGTGGTGTTGTAGATGCTCCTGAAAGACCATTAGTAGCTATCTTAGGTGGTGCTAAAGTTTCTGATAAAATCGGTGTAATTAATAACTTAATTGAAAAAGCGGATAAGATTTTAATCGGTGGCGGTATGATGTTCACTTTCTTAAAAGCTCAAGGTAAAGAAATTGGAAAATCTCTTTTAGAAGAAGATAAAGTAGAACTTGCAAAAGAATTACTTGCAAAAGCATCTGCTAAAGGTGTAGAACTTGTTTTACCAACTGATACAATTATTTCTAAAGAATTTTCAAATGATGCACCTTTTAAAACAGTATCTGTAGATGCAATCCCTGCTGATGAAATGGGTTTAGATGTTGGAGCTGATACAGTTAAATTATTCACTTCTATGTTAGATGGCGCTAAGACAGTTGTATGGAATGGTCCAATGGGCGTATTCGAAATGTCAAACTTCGCTGGTGGAACAATCGGTGTTTGTAAGACTCTTGCTAACTTAGAGCAGGCAACAACTATCATCGGTGGTGGTGATTCTGCTGCTGCTGCAATCCAATTAGGATTTGCTGAGAAATTTACACATATTTCAACTGGTGGTGGTGCATCACTAGAATACTTAGAAGGTAAAGTATTACCTGGTATCGAGTCAATCGATAATAAATAGGAGGCTATCATGAGAAAACCAATTATTGCTGGAAACTGGAAAATGAACAAAACAATCAAAGAAGCGGTTGAGTTTGTTAATGAAATTAAAGGTCAAGTTACTGATACAGAAGTAGAAGTTGTATTATGTGCACCTGCTACTATGTTAAAAGATATGAAAGAAGCTGCTAAAGGGACTAACGTTAAAGTTGGTGCTCAAAACATGCACTTCGAAGAATCAGGTGCTTTCACAGGTGAAATTGCTCCTGCTATGTTAAAAGAAATCGATGTAGATTATGTTATCATTGGTCATTCTGAAAGAAGACAATACTTTGCAGAAACTAATGAAACTGTTAATAAGAAAGTATTAAAAGCTTTAGAAGTTGAAATCACGCCAATCATGTGTTGTGGTGAAACGCTTGAAGAAAGAGAATCAGGCAAAATGGAAGAAGTTATTAAAACTCAAATCGTTGCTGGTCTTAAAGATGTAACTGCTGCTAATATTTCTGAGATGGTTATTGCTTATGAACCAATCTGGGCTATTGGAACTGGTGTTACAGCTTCGAGTGAGCAAGCAAATGATGCAGTTGCTTTTATCAGAACACTTGTTAAAGAGTTATATACTGAAGAAGTATCTGAATCTATTCAAATCCAATACGGTGGATCTGTTAAACCTGCTAACGTTGAAGAAATCATGAATCAATCTGATATTGATGGTGCTTTAGTTGGTGGAGCTGCTCTTAAAGCAGATAGCTTTATGGAGTTAGTTAACTTTTAAGGAGACTTATATGAAAAAGCCAGTAGCTTTAGTTATCCTTGACGGTTGGGGTTGTAATAAGCCATATGAATTCAACGCAATTCATTTGGCTAATACACCAAACATGGATAGCTATTTAGAAAAATACCCAAACACTAAAGTACATACAAGTGGTTTAGCGGTTGGTTTACCTGATGGACAAATGGGTAACTCTGAAGTAGGGCACTTAAATATCGGTGCAGGCCGAGTTGTTTATCAAGCACTTACCAGAATTACAAAAGCAATTAAAGATGGTGATTTTTTAACAAATGAAGCCATGCAAAATGCAATAAATAATGTTAAAGAGCATGATTCTGCTTTACACTTTATGGGACTGTTTTCACCAGGTGGTGTTCATAGTCACACAGAGCATATTAAGGGATTGCTTCAATTAGCAAAAAAAGAAAACATAAAAAAAGTATACGTTCATGCATTTTTAGATGGTCGTGATACACCACCACAAAGTGCGGTAGATTTCATTAAAGAATTTGAAGACTATATGGCTAAAGAAAATATCGGTGAGATTGCAACTATCAGTGGTCGTTACTATGCAATGGATAGAGATAAGCGTTGGGATAGAGTTGAAAAAGCTTACAACAACTTAGTACATGGAACTGGTGTAAAAGCTGATAGTGCAGTTGCTGCAATTGAAGCATCATACGCTGTTGATGTAAATGATGAGTTTGTTTTACCAACAATTATCAATGAAGATGCAACGGTTAAAGATCATGACTCAATTATCTTCTTTAACTTCAGACCAGATAGAGCAAGAGAAATCACTAGAGCTTTTGTTGACGTTGAATTTACTGATTTTGATAGAGATAAAAAAGATGTAACTTATGTGTGTATGACTGAGTATGACAAGACAATTGAAAATGTTTCAGTTGCTTTCAAACCAGAATTATTATCAAATACACTTGGTGAATACTTAGCTAAAGAAGGTAAGACGCAACTTAGAATTGCTGAAACTGAGAAGTATGCTCATGTTACTTTCTTCTTTAACGGTGGTATTGAAGAACCAGAAGTTGGTGAATCAAGAGTACTTGTTAATTCACCAGATGTAGCAACATATGATTTACAACCTGAAATGTCTGCTTATGAAGTAACGGATGCTTTAGAAAATGAAATTGATAAAGATTTACATGATGTTATCATACTGAACTATGCTAATCCAGATATGGTTGGTCATACAGGTGTGTTAAGCGCAGCTATTCAAGC
>Ga0209379_10001614_pt1 | contig 14544 bp, 10 predicted proteins | sample tdDd001_FD_187124 | JGI IMG/M metagenome (GOLD analysis project Ga0209379, IMG submission 187124) | Marine sediment microbial communities from the Atlantic coast under amendment with organic carbon and nitrate - tdDd00.1 (SPAdes)... | ecosystem: Environmental > Aquatic > Marine > Coastal >...
CTTAATCAGAACCGGTTTCGAGAGCAAAGAAGTCATGGTTGTTCTAGTGGTAGCTAATAAAATATTCCCTGGTAAAAACAACTTTGTAAAAGCACTTACAAAAGCACATCCTGAGATTACAACAATTGTTCAAAACATTAACGATAGAAAAACAAGTGTCGTATTAGGAGATTTTGAACAAGTGATTTATGGTAAAGGTATGATTCAAGATTCATTATGTGGTCTTAAATTTAATCTATCTCCAAAATCTTTTTATCAGATAAATCCAATCCAAACTGAAAAATTATACAATATTGCCATGGATATGGCTAATTTAACAGAAGAAGATATAGTTGTTGACACTTATAGTGGCATCGGTACTATTTCTTTGATCGCAGCACAAAAATGTAAACAAGTATTCGGGGTAGAAATCAATAAAGATGCTATTAGAAATTCAATAAAGAATGCAAGAATTAATAATATCAAAAATACTCAGTTTATCCAAGGTGATGCAGGTGAAGTTATGGTCCAAATGGCTAAAGAAGAGATGCCTGTTTCAACAGTCTTTATGGATCCGCCTAGAGCAGGAAGTGATGAAACATTCTTGTCTTCTGTTGTAAAACTAAAGCCAAAACAAATCATCTATATCTCTTGTAATCCTCAAACTCAAGCTAGAGATCTAACATATCTTACAAGGAGAGGTTATAAAGTAGATAAGATAGTACCTGTTGATATGTTCCCTCATACAACACATGTGGAAACGGTTGTGAAGCTTAAAATATAAGTTAAAATGTGAAGTTATTTCAAGTTCTGAGCAAAAAAAAATGCTCAGAACTTTTTATTTCTTAATGGATTGCTACTAAATTTTACTGGTGATATAATATTAATACCCACATAGTGTGATATGAACGCTACTAGTGAATGGAGGTTATGTTGAGATGAAAAATGATAAAATATACAAAATGAGCTTTTCAAAAGTTTACCCATTATATATTAATAAGGCGGAGAAAAAGGGTAGATCAAAATCAGAAGTAGATGAGATATTGAGATGGTTGACAGGATATAGTCAAAAGGAAATAGAAACACATGTAGAAATGCAAACGGATTTAGAGACTTTTATTATGGATGCAATCAACTTCAATCCTCTCAGTTCTTTAATTAAAGGTGTTGTTTGTGGTATAAGAGTTGAAGAGGTTGAAGATCCTATTATAAGAAAAATTCGATTTCTAGATAAACTTGTTGATGAGTTGGCAAGAGGCAAGGCGATGGATAAGATTTTACGTAAGCAAAAGTAAATATATTTTATTGGTGTTTTGTGAATTTCCATAAGGGGAGAATAGACAAAAAGTCATCTTAGATAGTTACGACACAAATAGAGGCGGTATGTACGTTAACATTGAGATTACAAGGGTGCAATATTACTTATTAGTATATATAAATGAGCAAGAGCTTAAGAAAATATTATTTTCGGAAGCTCTATTTTTTTATCGGCTATATGACAAATGAGTAGTATAGTAGAGGATAAAGCTATGAGATGCAAAACTATCTGAACAAGCTCATCAAAATTAATAGAGTGCTATTTAATTGTGCATAATAAAATATAGTGTTAAATATTACTTGGATAGAAAAGTGAAATAATTTTTTTCTATAGTCTGTACGTTAATATCATGTTATAAAAGATCTATCTCTAATCTAAACCTGTCTTTTAGTGTTTTGTTTTGACGTTTTCATTCATAATGTTACAATTTGGAAAATAGATATATTAAAATATAATAAAGAGTTATTAGATGATGTGTATTTTAATAAAGGGTGAGATAAGAAAATGATCGCGTCACTCATTAGGATACGAGTCACCCAAACTAGGGCGGTTTCACAATTGATATAAAGGTGACTAACTTACGATTCATGGAGGTGGATATGGAAAACAGATTATCAAAGTTGGCAAAAATTATTATAATTCTGAATATAGTATTTACACTAACAATAGGAATTGTTCATGGTTATAATGTTCACAGGATTAACGAAACTAATGATAAGATTTATCAAGTTATGGATGAAAGGGATATAAGTAGACATGCAGCTATAGAATTCTTAGAAGCCGAGGGCGAGGAATTATATATTGGTGGAGAATTCGGTGTATATTTTGGTGTGTTTATGACATTTGTATCACTAGTTCTTTTGTATAGTTTTGCAAAATATAATGGATTCTTTTTGGGTTTCTTTACAGCCGGCGCCTGTTTCTTTACAACTTTTATAGGTGGGATACTATTGTTTTATGTAATTCTTTCTGAAAAAAGTCAAGTCTATGGAAAGAGTGATGCATATTCATTAAACACAGAATGGGAAAAATCTATTCATAAGAAGGTGAAAGCAATCGATGCTACATCGGATAAAGATTAAAGCTATGGATCATTTATATTTAAGTATTGACCGTTATTAATTAGGTTAAGAAACTGAAGACTAAGCATAATCAAACAATATAATAGAAATAACACTTCAAAGTTCTGAGTTGCAATTCTCAGAACTTTTTTTGATATTCAGATGAGATATTAAATAGATGAAGTTATATGCCTTCCATGAATGATTTAGATATATAATTTCTTACTATTGGTTTGAGTACAAATCACTTGCCATTTCTTGTAACGGTATTTTATTGATTACTTCATAACCATTGACCCCTTTTTGTAGAATCCCTTTTTCAATGAAAGCATTTATGGTTCTTAATAAATGTCTATAACTTGTTCCTAATAGTTCAGAAATCTCAGTTAGAGAGTCATAAAATGTTAAGGTGTTGTTCGTTGCAAATTCTTTTGTTTCAATAGCGAGAATATAACTAGCAAATCTATTTTCCAAAGGATAAAGTAAATTAATGGAACTGTTTTTTGAACATCTATTTAACTTTCTTCCTAAATCAGAACATAGAAACTGTAAAAATTTTATATCAGTTAGTAAATGTTGCTTGACATAATCGGCTGGAATACCAATACAATAAGCATCTGAAATAACCTTAACGTTAACAGTAACCAAGTCTTGATTTACAATTTCCGCATCGCCCAATATTTTTAAAGGTTCATAAAAACTTAGAAGTAGGGATTTGCCGTTTGCCAGTGTGCTGAACACTTTAGCCTTACCTTCAACAAAAAAGTAGAAGTAGTTTAATTCATCTCCTTCTTGGTATATATATTCACCTTGTATGAAGTGAAATAATTTCATATGCATAGACACATCTTTGCTAAAAATATCATTGATTTTATAATGTTTAATGTAAGATTTGAGTTTAGTATCGTTATTGATTCGTTTCATAAATTCCTCTTTATGTATTAATAGTGTTATTTGACCGCATAATTAATTTACTGTTATTTGGCTTTATTATGACATATGTCATACCGTCTATCAAATAAATTGTGTTAGATTAATGATATAGACATAAAGGAGATGAAGACATGAATAAATTATCATCAGGATTTGTAGGTGGATTAATAGCAATAATGATTTTGTTTAATGGAACATTATCAAATGCAATAGGCAATTATCAATCAACAGTCATTGTACATTTGGTAGGTTTAATTGGCATCATAATGATATTAATCGTAGGAAAATCTAAAATCAGGTTTTTCAAATCGGTACCATTGTATGCCTACAGTGCAGGCGTTATTGGTGTGCTGCCAATCTTATTTAATAATATTAGCTTTGCAGTATTAGGAGTGTCTATCACATTGGCTCTAGGGCTACTTGGTCAATCTCTTACATCTCTAGTTGTCGATCATTATGGATTGTTCAATATGACAGTTGTAAAGTTTAACAAAAGGAAATTAGTAGGACTAACTATTATAATTATTGGCATTTTAATAATGACAATTTATTAAGGAGATTTAACATGGTTATTATGGCAATTATAGTATCGGTATTAGCAGGTGTTTCTGTCGTGTTTGGAAGAATATTCAATTCAAAAATGGCTGAAAAAATGGGCCTGTTTCAAGGTGCATTAATCAATTATATAGCAGGATTACTCGTTTCAATCCTATTGACTCTTGTAATGAGAGAATATCTAGTATTTTCACATGAACAATTTATGGGGATTCCTCTGTGGGCTTATTTTGGCGGTATACTTGGCATAGGCATTGTTGTTTTATCAAGCTATTTGACACATAAAGTTTCTGCATTTTATTTAACACTTTTGATTTTTTTAGGACAGTTGGCAACAGGTGTATTGATTGATTATTTTGTCTCTGGAGAAATCCCTTTTGGTAAAAGCGTAGGTGGTGTATTAGTAATCGCAGGCTTCCTTTATAATCTCAAGATAGATAACGAAGAAAATCAATCAGAAGAGCTAAAAAATGCCGCTTAATTGTGATTATGACGATCTTATTTTAAAGAAGAGTAGCTCAAGTTGTTAAGCATGAAATAGTCAATAAGATGAACCCGACGGTATATAAAGTGTCATTAGAGAGTGTTAAATTGGAATGAAAATCTATAATCCCATCTCATTACATGTAGAGCGTTGTTTACAAATCATTAAAACCAAATTAAAAGATACTTGTATATTTGTAAACAAAACATTATAATGTTTGTAATAATAGTAAATATCGAGGTGAATATATGATTAAAGAGATTTTGAGTATGAGTATGAATGAACTTAAAGAGGGCTACACTTATAATATAGACAAATCTAGGTATGAATGTTTGATTTGTAATGCAATTTTTGAAGAGGGAGAAATTTTTACTTTTGACAATCGTTTATTTGTAGCTGAGAGAGCTATTAAGGAACATATAGAACTAGAACATGGTGGTGTCTTAGGGAAACTTCTAGATACAGATAAAAAATATACTGGATTAACAGAGAAACAAAGGAATTTATTAATCGATATTTCTAGTGGTTTAACCGATAAGGAAATATCCAAAAAGAATGGTGTTGCTACAGCAACGATTAGACATCAAAGGTTTATGTTTAGAGAAAAGGCAAAACAAGCCAAGATGTACATGGCTATTTATGAGTCGGTTGAACTAGCTGCAAATTCTGATACTAAACATGAACTGGTAACAGCACATGTTGGTGCTACAATGGTTGATGAGAGATATGTTTTGACTGTAGAAGAAAATAAAAAGATTATTATGAATTATTTTGAAGACAGTGATACTTTAAGATTGAAGATATTACCATCAAAAGAAAAGAAAAAAATCGTAGTTTTAAGAAAGATTTCTGAATCATTTGACCCAACTCTAAAGTATTCAGAAAAAGAACTAAATGTAGTTTTAAAATCAATTTATGATGATATTGCAACAATCAGAAGATATCTCATCCAATATGGTTTCTTAGATAGAACTAAAGATGGCAGTCAGTACTGGGTAAAAAATGATAAAGACTAAATAGATGCAACCATTCACAATCATGTGGATGGTTGTTTTTTGTAAACGGTTTTCTGAAAAAGGAATGTAATTTATAAACGAAGAGAAAATTCGTTTGCAGATAATGCAAACTTATGTTATTATTGATTACGTTATTAGCAAACTTAATGATGGTGTGTTTATAATATACGAATGGAGGACTAAATGAATAGTATAAAAAACTTCTTAGATGATAAAGGTCGAGTAACTAAGTGGCCAGCAAAACGAAGTATGAAAATTGAAGTTGTGAAGTATATTTCTGATAAATTTGAAGAAGATGTAATTTACTCTGAAAAAGAAGTAAATGTGATCATAGATCAGTGGCATACTTATGGAGATTACTTTATGTTGAGAAGAGGTATGATAGAGTATCAACTATTAGCTCGTACGCCTAATGGATCAAAATACTGGAAGTTAAAAAGTGAAAGTAATTCATAGCTTAATCAGATTTAACGACTTGTAGGGTAATAAAATATATTAGAAAATGAATTTGAATTATTAATAGTAAAACTAGATTTTATGATAGTGATATTAAGTACTTTATAAGGAGATAAAATTAAATGAATCGGAAGGCAAGAGTATCTGGGATAGTATTGAAGCATTATGACGGACTGAAGCTTTTATTTCAAAAATACAACATATTACAAGTTAGAATTTTTGGTTCGGTAGCAAGAAACGAAGACAGTGAAACAAGTGATATAGATTTTCTTATCAAATTACCTGAAAACAGTACATTGTTTGAATATGGGCAACTTCGATATGAGCTCGAAGAGCTTTTACAAGTACCGATTGACATGCTAACATATTCAGGTTTAAATCCTATAACATTAGAACATTTTCTAAAAAATAGTATTATGCTTGAGGAGTTACCTAATTTAACAACTGAGACTGCGATTAAAGAAAAAGCATCAGAAAACGTTTTAGTTCAACAAAATCTTAATAGTGCTATTTGGGTCATTGATCGTATCTTAGATTCCTGTAAAGAAATATCTAAGGAAGAGTTTATGAACAGTGAAATAATTCAAGACGCTGTGACGAGAAATATGCAGTTACTAGGGAAGGTTTTTTCTCAGATCCCCAAATACGAAATCGATAAATTACATGGTTTAAATGCCTCACAATTGAAGAGCTGCATAGCATTAAAAGAAGCATTATTCATGAATGTTGATTATGTTTTATTATGGAATACCATGTTTGATGAGTTAAAACCTTTGAAACATAATATTCAGATAGTAATTAATGAAAAAGATTTTATAGCCTAACAAATGAAACCTATAAAATAATGCTTTATCAATTCATAAACGTTTGAAATTACAGTTTGCATATGTAAAATAATACTTTCTAGTTGTTAAAAACAGATTTTTGAAAGTCACTTCTTCTGAGGTGTCTTTTTATTTTATTGATGCTGATATTGGAATTGTTACCCTAAATTTCACTTATATTTAGAATTGGTATTATAAATACTAAAGTATAATTAGGTCTAGGAGTTTAGCAGTTAAAGGTTTTTTATTACGAATTATTAATAATAAAAGTCTTCATTATTCGGTATACTTAAATTAGAAATGTAAAGGAGAAAATCATGAAAAAGTATATACTGTGTATGTTGTTAACCATTTGGCTTATGAGTTGTCGAAATATTCAAACTATTAATAATGGCATAGATAATGAACAATTAACTTCTGAAGAGGAAAATGTGAGTGTTGTTGAAGAGATAAGTGAAACAAAAGAAGATAAAGCATCATTAGATAGTACTCCAGATGTTTTTTTGCCTGAGATGGTTTCTCTGAATCCTTCAAAAGAGAGTACCAGTATGTATGCTGTAGGTCATATGGAATTCTATTTTTCCAGAGTAGATCAAGATATAAATCAAGGATTAGCCAGTATATGGAAAACTACGATTTTAGAAGGTCAATGGCAAGAACCAGAATTGTTCATTCACTCGGAAGATGCAAAGAATTTTAATCCATTTATGACCCCTGATGAAAAATATTTATTGTTTTATAGGATGTATAATACTGAAACAGAAGAAAACAGAAATGGAACATATTACATTGAAAGAACAGAGGAAGGATGGTCGAATCTTGTATTTCTAATTGATGAGTATTGTGTGACGACTGCTGATTTTCAAACGTTTTACGCATCGCCAATCAAAGGTGATTATAAAAATGATATAATCCAATTTGAGTATAATAATGGTGAAATTGTTAACTTGAAGCCACTTTCAGGAATTATCAACACATCCTTTTTGGAAACGCATCCTACAATATCACCTGATGAATCATTCCTTATATTTGATTCTAATAGACCTGAAAGCATGGACCGTGGAGACATGTATATAAGCTTCAAATTAAGTAATAATACTTGGGGTGAAGGTGTTAATCTAGGAGAATTGGTAAATCAAGGATTAAGTGGCAATCCCTCAATTTCTACAGATGGGATTCGTTTATTTTACTCATTAGATGGTGATATTTATTTTATAGAATTGAAAGAGTTATTGACGATGAGTATAACTAGTACATATTTTGATCAAGAATTACCCGGGAATTCTCCTGAAATATTTGCAAAAGATACTATATCTAAAACAGATTTGCTACAATATCCAGTAAGTTTTTCTAAAGATGGTCTGTTGATGTTCTATGGTCAAATGGATTCGAATAGAAATAGACATCTCCTATACTCAGAAAATATTGATGGGACCTGGTCAGAACCAAAACAGATTGAGTTTACAAGTAGTGATGAAATGGAACCTATTATTTCTCCTGATGGTAATCGAATCTATTTTGCCTCATCGTATGATACTAATTTACAAAAACCAAGTGATCTTTATTATGTAACATACAACAATGGTTTGTTTACAGATCCAGTTAAATTGCCAGAAACAATTAATTCTAATCAGACGGAATATTTTGTTAGCCAATCTCTCAATGGTAATTTATATTTCACAAGAGAAGGGGTTGGAATTTTCAAGTCTGAGCTTGTTGATGGAAGTTATCAAGAAGCTTATCAGTTAGAATTTGATTCATCATATTATTACATTAGTCATCCATTTATTGCTAAGGATGAAAGTTTTATTGTATTCGATGCAAGACATAGTGATAATATTGGGAGTGCAGATTTATTTATTTCATTTAATTCCGAAATGGGCTTCGGAAAACCAATCAATCTAGGTGACAAAATAAATTCAGAAAATTGGGATGCCATGGCATCTTTAGCTCCGAATGAGGACTATCTCTTTTTTGTTAGAGAAGAGGGAAGTCAAAGGGATGTATATTGGGTGGAATTCAACTCAGACGAATATCTTGGGAAGTGATTATTATCTATACGAGATAGATAATTTTCAAGTTTTTGTTAAGTGAGAAAGCACCTTTGTTGAATATCACGAAGAACATCAATATATATTTATTTTTACATTTGAATTATAGTAGCTGACAGCTAATATAAGAACAAATAAAGAACTTGAAAAACTCAGTGTGGATACGACTTTTTGAGTAATGATTGATTAGTAGAGTCGTAAATTTAAACTAGAAAGGTGATTTACGGTTTCACAGTTTATGTAAATATATCATATTGAAAGAATTCTAATCTTCTTATATACTAGTTTATATTGGGAAATTTAAGATAAAGAGGTGGAATTTTGAAAGGTAATAAAAAAAGTAGAATTCAATATGGTATCTTGATTGTTGGACTGGCTATATTTTTCATAGTGGCATATTGGTTAAATCAACCGATGGAAGGTGAAGTACCTACTGCTGCCAGTAAAGTGATTTTTGCAAAAGCACATGTAAGTAGTATCCTATCAGATGAAGCATCACCAGATGTATGGACAGAGGGATTAAGAATTGGTACACAAGAAGTTGTATTGACACTTGATAGTGGTGAGCACAAAGGTGTCGACTTAATAGCATACAACTTCATGGGAGCTTATAATAATATAGACTTAAAGAAAAATTCAAAAGTTATCGTAAGAATTGATCATGATGAGTTCAACAATCCGTATATCACAAGTATAACCAGTCATGATCGAAGTGTGATTGTTATTGGATTAGTCACACTATTTGTGGTGCTTATGGTGATTTTCGGTGGTAAGAAAGGTTTTTCAGCGCTCTTAGGATTATCATTTACAATTTTTAGTATTTGGTTCTTTTTGATTCCGCTGATAAAAAGAGGATTCCCTGTTATTCCTGCCGCAATCCTTTTAGTTTCTATTACGACATTTGTGTCTTTGATATTTTTAAATGGTTTTTCCAAGAAAACCATGGGTGCGGCCGTTGGTTGTATAGGTGGTGTTACTATTGCAGGTGTTATTGCATACTTTGCAGGTGAGATTTCGCCCATTAATGGTTTCAACATGTCAGGAGCTGAAGAATTGGTCTTAAGATCAGGCGATCAAGTAAAAATCAGTGGTTTATTGGTAAGTGGTATTCTTATATCCGCACTTGGTGCAATTATGGATGTTGCTTTGATGATTACATCGGCAATTTCTGAATTACACACAATGAATCCAAAGGCTAAAAAATCAGAGCTCTTTAAATCAGGTTTAAATATTGGACAAGATGCTATGGGTACCATGGCAAACACTTTGATTCTTGCCTTTGCAGGTGCTTCGCTTAATATGTTAGTGCTGTTTAGAATTTTTGATTACCCTCATTTGCAAATAATGAACAGCGATCTGATGACCTTAGAAATTATTCAAGGTATTTCTGGTTCAATCGGCATTGTTCTAACTGTGCCATTAGTTGCAGCCTTAGGAGCATCAATGTATGGAAATTCTAAAGCATAATAGTAGAAATTATCTATTAATTATGTTCCAAATAGAAAAAAATATAAATCATGAGATCTTTTTTAGAGAAAGATTTTCATGATTTTTTTATTTATACTTTTTCAGATACCTTTAAATATCCTGTAAAATAGAAAAGTATTTTTGATAGATTGAAGGCACTGAACTATTTTGTCTCTTTTAGTAATACCAAATGAAAGTTGAAATAAGGCTAATTATGTGTAATCAGAGAATTCATCTAATTGCGAAGATGAATTTCATTTGTTAAAACTATCTAAACTGAAATTGAGATAGTTGTAAATTGTTGACGAATTCAGAATATTCAGAATATAATTATACTGAGATATTTACGAGAAACTAGTGAGAAGAAATGGTTTTTCAAGATAAAGTATAAAGAACAATGTAAGGAGGACGGAATGTATATTAGATTTAAAAAGTTTCTTAGCATGTTCCTGAGTATTACAATACTTCTAGGCACAATTAATATGCCGTCAGCGGTGTTTGCTGCTGATAATGTAGATCATGTTGTAATTAGTCAGGTATATGGAGCTGGAGGAAATAGTGGTGCACTCTATACGCATGACTATATTGAGCTCTATAACCCAACGAGTTCATCGATTGATTTAACGAATTGGTCGGTACAGTATGCGAGTTCGACAGGTTCATATTGGAATCCAACAACGCTAACAGGTACGATCAATGCAGGTGATTACTACTTAATAATGCAAAACGGTGGAACAACTGGAGAAGCATTACCAACCCCAAATGATACAGGTAGTGTGAGTATGAGTGCGTCCAAGGGTAAAATTGCTCTTGTATTGAACTCTGATCCAATCACAGGAAAAAATGATGCTGATGTAGTTGATTTTGTTGGCTACGGTTCAGCGAATGAATTTGAAGGTTCTGCAGCTGTAGGATCATTGTCTTCAACAACAGCAGCAATACGTAAGATTGGTGTTGATACTGATGATAATGCAACTGATTTCAATATTGCAGCACCATCACCTAGAGCGGGTACTGTAAGTGCTGAAGTTAAATGTACAGCACCTAATGCAAGTCTAAGTGATGATATTTTACTTTCAGGTACGACTGTAATGTTTGAGACAACTACAGCAGGAGCCATTGTTGAATTCAATACAGTGGCAGCAGATCATGATGTATGGACAGTAGGTTCTGAAGTTGTTGTAACAGAAGATATAACATATTATCTACGAGCTACAAAAGATGGTCTAGAAACAAGTGATGTAGTGACAATTACATATACTGTTGATGTAAGTGCTCCAATTACAATTGAAGCAGCCAAATCATTAGCAGATGATACAACTGACATAAACACCAAAGGTGTTATTACATACATATATAATAATAAAGTGTACATTCAAGACGATTCTGGCGCAATATGTGTATACTTAAATGCTTCAGCAAGCACATTACAAATTGGTGATGAAATACAACTGATTGGAAAACGTGCTTCTTATAAAGGATTACTTAAGTTAGAAAATGTTAATGAAGGTGCTGTTAAAGTTCTTTCAAAAGACAACAGTGTAACTGTAAACACGGCAACCATTGCTGAAATAAATGTAACACCTGATGGTAAGAGTGTTGCATTTGACACAATGTGTGAAATGGTTGAAGTTAAAAATGCTGTCTTAACAGATAAGAGTACCTTAACACAAGGATTAGACACAATATCAATTTATCCAAATATTGATTTATCAGATTTTGATGGTATTGCTTTTGGCGATCGTGTCGATGTGATTGCAATTGTAGGTGCATACAATAGTGCACAGTTGAACATCTTAGAGATCACTAAAATACCGGATGTGCCTACACCTACTTATACTGATTTATTAATCACTGAGTATATTGAAGGTTCTAGTAATAATAAAGCGATTGAGATATACAATGGTACAGATGATGTGATCGATTTATCTCAATATACACTTACTTTATATTCTAATGGTGGCAATTTACCTGGTAATACAACGAGTCTTGCTAGTCCAGAGAAAGCAACTCTCCAGCCAGGTGAACTACTTGTAATTGGAAACTCAAGTGCAGCTGATGCAATCAAAGATGTGACTACATTTGCAAGTAATGTCACATATTATAATGGTAACGATGCACTTGTCTTAATGAAAGGCACTGTTGTAATAGATTCTTTTGGTAATACAACAGATGCAACAAAATATGCAGAGGAAAAAACATTTAGAAGAGCACTTACTGTTCTAACTGGTGATACGATTATTGATGATGCATTTACCGCAGATGGATGGGTAGAATTTGCCCAAGATGCAATGGATGACATCGGTAAGTACAATGGTAGTGCAATTTCTACAGAACCAGATCCAGAACCTACTTATACTGATTTATTGATTACTGAGTATATTGAAGGTTCTAGTAATAATAAAGCGATTGAGATATACAATGGTACAGATGATGTGATCGATTTATCTCAATATACACTTACTTTATATTCTAATGGTGGCAATTTACCTGGTAATACAACGAGTCTTGCTAGTCCAGAGAAAGCAACTCTCCAGCCAGGTGAACTACTTGTAATTGGAAACTCAAGTGCAGCTGATGCAATCAAAGATGTGACTACATTTGCAAGTAATGTCACATATTATAATGGTAACGATGCACTTGTCTTAATGAAAGGCACTGTTGTAATAGATTCTTTTGGTAATACAACAGATGCAACAAAATATGCAGAGGAAAAAACATTTAGAAGAGCACTTACTGTTCTAACTGGTGATACGATTATTGATGATGCATTTACCGCAGATGGATGGGTAGAATTTGCCCAAGATGCAATGGATGACATCGGTAAGTACAATGGTAGTGCAATTTCTACAGAACCAGATCCAGAACCTACTTATACTGATTTATTGATTACTGAGTATATTGAAGGTTCTAGTAATAATAAAGCGATTGAGATATACAATGGTACAGATGATGTTATTGATTTATCTCAATACACACTTACTTTATATTCTAACGGTGGCAATTTACCTGGTAATACAACAAGTCTTGATAGCCCGGAGAAGGCAACTCTACAGCCAGGTGAACTACTTGTAATTGGAAACTCAAGTGCAGCTGATGCAATCAAAGATGTAACTACATTTACAAGTAATGTTACATATTATAATGGTAATGATGCACTTGTCTTAATGAAAGGCACTGTTGTAATAGATTCTTTTGGTAATACAACAGATGCGACAAAATATGCAGATGAAATAACTTATAGAAGAGCACTTACTGTTTTAACAGGTGATACGACTATTGATGATGCATTTACCGCAGACGGATGGGTAGAATTTGCGCAAGATGCAATGGATGATATCGGTAAGTACAATGGTAGTGCAATTGGTACAGAGCCAGGTACCGATCCAACATTTAACTTAAATGTTGATCCTGCTTTTAATATGGCTGAATATTACAGTTCGGCCAACGGCTTAACAGGAGATGCGTTAAAAACAGCTTTAAACTTGATCATTGATGATCATACAGCATTAAGTTATAGTGAAGCATATGTAGCACTATCGTTAACCGATGCAGCTAAAGGTCCTGTATTAAAAGCCAATTATGATTCGAATGTATATGGAAACATTGTTACATTCTATACTGGTGAATTAATGGTAGGTCCGAATCCATCTGGTCTTGCAAATGGGTGGAATAGAGAACATGTATGGGCAAAATCTCATGGTGATTTTGGAACATCATCAGGTCCTGGTACAGATTTACATCAACTACGTCCAACTGATGATGAAGTAAATACAAGAAGAGGTCACTTAGACTTTGATGAGAGTGATGTACTATATATAGCAGGAAACTATGTAGATAGTGATTCTTGGGAACCAAGAGACGAAGTTAAAGGTGATGTTGCAAGAGTATTATTCTACATGGCAACTCGATATGAAGGGACTGAATATTTAGATTTAGAATTATCAGAGAGTTTAGATTCATATAGTCAAACAAATGAAGGGTATGGTGAGCATGGTAAATTATCTACACTTTTAGCATGGCATATACAAGATCCTGTAAGTGATTTTGAGATATCGAGAAACAATGTAATCCATCAAGATTACCAAGGGAATAGAAATCCATTTATAGATCATCCTGAATATGTGAACAAGATATTCGGTGACGGTACAGTTAATTCGGATGTACCGATGACGCTTAAAGATGCATTAGCTTTACCAAGTGATACTAAAAATGTTACTGTTCAAGCACAAATCGCATACTTTGCGACAAGCTATGGTAATCCAGTATTACAATCTGAAGTAGATGGACAAGTGTACTCATTGTATGTATTCGGAGCTGCGCCTGATGGAGCAAAAGTTGGCGATACAGTTAAAATGACAGGTACATTTAGTATCTATAATGGTTTACCTGAATTAACT
>Ga0209379_10001615_pt1 | contig 14528 bp, 15 predicted proteins | sample tdDd001_FD_187124 | JGI IMG/M metagenome (GOLD analysis project Ga0209379, IMG submission 187124) | Marine sediment microbial communities from the Atlantic coast under amendment with organic carbon and nitrate - tdDd00.1 (SPAdes)... | ecosystem: Environmental > Aquatic > Marine > Coastal >...
AAAAGATGCTACAAACAAAGAACTAGCACCAAACTACCTAAAGTTAGGTTTTAAATGAAACTTTCGAACACTTGTAGTACACACATAACAAACTGTTTAAGAGTGATTCGCAACGCGTGGCATTTTTGCTATGCGTTACGTTTAGTGTTTAAGGTGGCATGCGGGAGCATCGGTATTGCGTTGCTCACACCTTAACAGGGCGTTAGGTTTTAAAAGCGAAAAATTGGGTTCAATCTGTTGAAATTAGTATTTTTTGCCCATATTTAAGAAGTTGTAACATTAGTAATGGCGAGAAAGTTCATTTCTATGTTCTGGTTTAACAAATCCTAAGAATATTCTCAATAGCCCCCAGGCGGGAGTTGCTATTGAGGGTTAGGGGTGCTTTCAATTATTGAAAGGTAGCACACTCCGCTGTTGGTACTGCTACTACCAACAAAAATCCAATAGGGCGGCCTCGAAATCCCCTATTGGCGTCATGGCCAGTGACGTTAAACTAGGTTTAATATCCTAGGCCGGCCTAGGAGTTAAAGGCGAATATCTATGTTTTCACTAAAAACTCCTAAGTTTGAGGTTACTATCGATATAGCAGCAATATTGAGAGCTTTGGCTGTCTTTGTTGTTGTGTTGTAACCGTTGGCGGGGCTGCATGAGTAGCCCTAAGCCAAAAACCTAACAAACTGCTCAAGAGGGATTCGCAACGCGTGGCATTTTTACTATGCGTTGAATTTAATGATTAAGATGGTATGCGGCGGCTTCGGTATTGCGTTGCTCACCCCTTAGCAGGGCGTTATGTTTACTTGCAATTCAAAGGCTTAAATGTCTTAGGCTCTAGTTCTTTTTCCCTCTGGCATTTCGTCCCTAGTAGACTCAGCAAATCCGCATTATCGGCCTAAATTCTTGAATCTCTCAGCCCGTAAAACATGCGAATGTTCGTGGGTTGCTTCATTGTCAGGTCGTGGCGGTCGGCTTCTTGTTTAACGGGCTTTAAGTCGCTTTTAGGTTCTTAGCCAATCAGCATTTCGGCTTGGCAGTTGCCTCGGCAATTCAGCATTGTTTTGCGCTTTGGTTGGAAAGACAGGGAGTTTGTTGTTACTCGGTCGGGTTGCCTCATTGGGCAGGGAAGTGGAATTACTCGTTTCTGGTTGGTCGCCCTTGGCGGCCAAGTTGCTTCTTGCCTTGTGGTTTTGCTCAGAAAACTAGTCAGAAATGGCAGTTCTTTCTCAAGAAAATCATGTGTTTGTGGTAAAACATAACAATAAATTCAAGCAGATTCGTAACGCTCGGCATTTTTGCTTTGAATCGGCTTCAGTGTTTACGGCACAATGGTTTAGGTAGGTGCAAGCGTTACTCACTACTTAATTTGGCGTTATGCCTATAAGAGGAAATATGGATAGTAAATGGGAGTGCTTTGGGTGTGGGCATAGCAATGAACACTCATCATTGAAGTGTGAAAAGTGCGGGTCTTTAGGCAAAGAGCTTGCAAACAAGCAGATGGCAAACCACCTGTTAGGCAATGACAAAGTGAAATCGAAGTTTGAATACTGCTGTGATAAATGTGGTTCAGAGTCATATGAGGTTGGTGAGCTAAGAGCCAGTGGTGGATTCTGGAGTACATTTTTCAATTACAACAAACACCGTTTTTATTTCTTATCATGCAGTAGCTGCGGTCACACTGAGTTTTACAAACGAGGTCTAGGTACTGGACAAAAAATACTAGATTTTCTAGGTGGTTAGCATAGGCATAACAAACTGTTTAAGAGTGATTCGCAACGCGTGGCATTTTTACTATGCGTTGTTTTTAGTGTTTAAGGTGGTATGCGGCGACTTTTGTATTGCGTTGCTCACACCTTAACAGGGCGTTATGTGTCAGTGGCATCTTGGAGATAGAGAATAGATGAGTAAATTTAGAGAGCATGTGAAAAATATTTCTATGGTATCTACCTTGTTGGGTGGGTACTTCTTTTTTTCGTATGTTGTTTCTGAAAGAATACCATTCCCCATGGAAATGGATTCTTTGCTCTCTTTACTGGTGGTAGTTGGGGCGCTCTCTGCTTTGTTTTCTATTGTGGGTGCAATGTATGTAGTTATGGCTGTATTTGTAACAGATGACTTGTATGGAAAGTACTATTACAAATATTTTTATCAAAGCTCGAATGTAATCCAAAATAAGTATATTTCGAGTATTGTTGGTTTTGTTATCTATTTCTTACTTGCACCGACTTCCTTTTGGGTATCTAGTTTCCTTGACTATAGTCTGTGGCTACCATTGATTTTGTTTTTAGCTATACCATTTTTATACTCTTTTTATTTGTTAACTCCTGATAAAAAGTTGTTACCTTTGGACTTTAAACAGGTATCAACTCAACAATACGTATTGCTAGTATTTAGTTTTTTCTTTATTAGTGTATTGTCTAATATGTCATTTGTGCTTTATGTTCAATTTCTTTCTTTTACTGAGTTAGTTGTTGACGATCCAGGATTTTACTTTTCTTGTGCTATCTTTGTTGTCTTCAGTTATATATCGCTCATTCCAGTGAAGCCAAAAACAGAATTTGAGCAAATAGCAAATAAATATAGGAAAAATACGCCAATAGTTAACTTTATCAAGCGACCTGCCGCTTTGGTTTATTTACTCGCTGTAATGTTTTGTTTGTATCCTCCAGTGACTTCTAAAATTGCTAGTAGAGTCTTATATTTGCTCGGCGTTGGTGGTAGTTTAGAAAGATCTTACCACTACACACCAAATGCTAGAGTTCAAATTCCACCTGTTCTCGTAAATGAGTGTATTGATAGTTATTGTGAAACCAAGCCAGTAGTTGTCTTGCTAGATGTCGGTGGGACTCTATTCGTTAGGTTAGCGGGTGACGATTCAGCGCCCGTAGTAGCGTTGGCAGGTAAAAGTATGTATCCAATCATTCCGCGAAAAGACACATAACAAACAATTTAAGAGTGATTCCTAACGCTTGGCATTTTTCATTCCATCGTTGAGTTCAGTGTTTATGGTGGTATGGTTGGGTTTCGTGGTAGCGTTACTCACACCTTAATTGGGCGTTATGTGTAACCAGAGGAAAATGCATGGAAGTACAGCTAAAAGTAGGTAGTGACTCCTTATTCGCAGAATCTTTGACCAAGTCAAATATGGCCAGTTATTATCAAACTCGCGGGATAATCTGGGATCACAATCAGTTTCTAAGTAGTTGGGAAGAATTAGATAATTACGAAGTCCATCTAGACCAAGCTCGTGTTGGTGTTCTCCGTTTTAGCTATAGTGGCGATACTACCTTCTTGAGAGACTTTCAAATTTTGCCTGAGTTTCAGGGCAGAGGAATTGGGGCAAAGTGTCTCGAACTAGTTGTTAGACATGCGCTTAAAAGACAATCCACTAAGCTAGTTTTGCGTGTGTTTAGTGAAAATCCAGCAATCAGTCTGTATGAGTCCAAGGGCTTCGTTAGAACATCGGAAGTCAAAGGGTTGGTTGAAATGGAGATCCCTTTAAGTTCAAACACATAACAATCTGTTCAAGAGTGATTCGCAACGCGTGGCATTTTTACTATACGTTGGTTTTAGTGGTTAAGGTGGTATGCGGAAGCATCGGTATTGCGTTGCTCACACCTTAACAGGGCGTTATGCTGCCCATCGTCTTCTGTAATATTCAATGTATCATTAACTGTCTCAGCTATTGTGATTTTCATCTTGGTTTTGAACCCTCATGCACAGACGAGGAAGAATTCATACATAAAAAGTATGGTCTTTAAAATATAATGCCTTGAATGTGTAGTTGCATATAAGTTCACGAACAGAGGTATATCTAGTGAGCGGGAAAGTTCCTTATCAACATTTAAATGTGTTTCTTGTAAAGGATGAATACAAAGCGCTTCCACTTCATAAGTTCTTAAAGGCAAACGCTAATTTCAACACTTATGAATTAAAGCAATCCTTGGACATCTCAGGAAAGTTCTTTATTAGAGAGCAGAGTGACAGCAAGCCTAAGTGGACGAAATTTGCTGAATCATTAACGGGTACAACGATAGAAGAGCTTTATAATCGTACAAGCTCAGCAGTTCTAGTCGTAAAAAGCACTAATGCTACGATGGCTTTTACTTTTGGTTATGGTCGACACATGTTGGACACGAGTTATTTCGTGAGCGACTTCGGTATAAAAACAGCCCTAAATACTCTAAATCATGACAGTTTACGTAGTGTTGATTTGATCACTTTGGACGATCAAGCTGTTCAAAAAAAAGCTCAAGCTGCACGTGAGACTGGTGTTGAAGTCTTCGGTATCGATATATCAAAAGACCTCCTTCGTGGTGTTACAGGCTCGCCAAAAGGTGGAGTTGGTTTATTTAATATCTCTGGTTGTGGTACCACTTTTTCCTTTGGAAAAAGTGTAAAAGTTGAAGATATTCCAGATTTAGTCGATGTGATTTTCGATCATTATAAGAGTGACGCGTACCAAGCATCATTCTCATGGGTAGACAATATCCGTAGGCTTCAAGAACCAGCGGATATACAGCCATTGGACGATAGACTGTTATCTGAGATTAACAACAATAGTTCCAATGTAATTATCACAATTCCAGAGATGATGGACTGGGATCAGGTTTTTGGTTTTAGCTTTACACGAAGTAAATCGAATATTAAACCGACAATCGAGAGTCATGAGTACTACGCTAATCTAGATCTATCAAGTCTGTCTGTTGATGCTTTGAAACGAGATAAGTTGTTCGTCTTCGATCAACAACTAGAAGAAACTGAGTTCAAAGTATACAACTGTATGTACTTTGAAATTAAAGAAAACAGTAAAACCTATATTTTGTTTTCTGGTGATTGGTATGAAATTGAATCAAGTTTTATATCGATAATCGATGGCATATTGGCGAAAATCAAACCCTGTGCTTTATCATTTCCTGAAGTCTTTACTTGGACTGGGACTGACTCCAAGAATAGAGTCGTTGAGAAAATAGAAAGTGAGGGTGACTATAACGAGCGAGCAGCGCAACTCAACGGCTACTATGTTTTAGACAAGAAGTTAGTTAAAAGCGATCGAACGACAACATCTATTGAGTTGTGCGACTTGCTGACACCTAGTAATCAGTTTATACACGTGAAGCATAGAAAAGGCGGTTCAGCAGGTTTAAGCCATTTGTTTGCACAAGGAAATGTCTCTGCGGAAATTATGCTAGGAGATCGAAATTTTAGAAAGCAGGCTAGAAAAGTTCTCCGAAGCGTATCAAGTGCGGTAGCAGACACTGTGCCGCTTGATAATATTCAGAGCTCTAATATGGAAATCGTATTCCTAGTCTTAGGAGAGGACTCGTCGACTCTCAAAGACAACCTGCCTTTTTTTAGTAAAGTGAATCTAACTAAAACCTACGAGAACTTGAGCCAAAGAGGTTTTAAAGTATCGATTGCGGGTGTAGGTAAAGTTACGAAGCCATAAAACCGGCAGCATAACAAACAATTTAAGAGTGATTCCCCACGCTTGGCATTTTTGGTTTGGGTTTAGTGTAGTGTTTACGGTGTCCAGTTTGAGTGTCGTGGTAGCGTGGCTCACACCTTAATTGGGCGTTAGGCATCAAGGAGGATGAATGAATCGTCGAGAGAACAAATGTCTCATAGCATCTTCAGCGTGTTGCTTTTTAGCAGCATTTGCTCATTTGGGATGTATTGTGTTTGGATCTGAATGGTATCGAATGTTTGGGGCTGGAGAAGCGATGGCACAAATGGCGGAGCAAGGACTTTGGTACCCTACATTGGTCACGCTTACAATTGCAGCAGTTTTGTGTATCTGGGGCACTTTTGCGTTGGCGGGAGCGGGCGTAATAAAGAAACTTCCATTTACGCGTTCCATTCTAGTAGTGATAACAAGTGTTTTTCTCCTGAGAGCATTTTTATTTCCGGCACTAATGCCAAGCTTTCCAGATAATTCCCTAACTTTTTGGCTGGTAAGTTCAGGTATCTGTTTGTTAATAGGTAGCTTGTTTGCAGTGGGTACGAAACAAGAGTGGTCTAGGCTCACTCAGGCAAATGCCTAACAAACTGTTTAAGAGTGATTCGCAACGCGTGGCATTTTTACCATGCGTTGTTTTTAGTGTTTAAGGTGGTATGCGGCGGCATCGGTATTGCGTTGCTCACACCTTAACAGGGCGTTAGTCGCCAGAAAAAGCTAGCAATCAAAATCATGTCTCTGAGCTTAAAATTTAGCAGTTGTTTGCTTGGTACACCGATTAATCGTCGATCATCAGAGCTTAGTTCTAACTGTTTTAAGTCCAAAGTTTTATACCTGTCCTAGCGGTTGTTTTGTTCTTTGGTGCTTACAGAGTAAGGCAATCGAGAGTCTATTTTTGGTTGCAACTCCGCTCGGTGAGTTTGTAGTTACAAAAGCCGATTTACTCGCTGAAATGACGTTTTCTCTGGTGTTGTAAATTCCACGTGGTTTCAGTGACTTCGTTGAAAGTCCGCACTGTGCGATTAGCTTTCCAAAGCGCCTTTTTGGTGTTGTCAGTTCGTTTTCTGCGGCGTTGTTTGTTCCAAGTGGTTTCATTGAGTAGCCGCTTTGAAACTACGCCTGACTTAAGTGCATCAAAGCACATAAAGTTTGTTGTTCGCAAAGTTTAGTTTGGCTTAAAATTGTCGCTCGGTGCCTCGCGACTAACAAACTGCTCAAGAGGGATTCGCAACGCGTGGCATTTTTACTATGCGTTGATTTTAGTGATTAAGGTGGTTTGCGGCGACTTCGGTATTGCGTTGCTCACCCCTTAGCAGGGCGTTAGTCGCCAGAAAAAGCTAGCAATCAAAATCATGTTTCTAAGCTCAAAATTTGGCAGCTGTTTGTTTGGTATACAGATTCATCGTCGATGGTCAAAACTCAGTTTCAGCTCTTTAAAGTCCAAAGTTTTGTAAGTGTCCTAGCGCTTGTTTTGTTCTTTGGTGCTGACAGAGTTGGGCAATCGAGAGTCTGTTTTTGATTGCAACTCCGCTCGGTGAGTTTTTCGGTTCAAAAGCAGATTTACTCGCTGACAAGGCGCTTTCTCTGGTGTTGTAAATTCCACGTGGTTTCAGTGACTTTGTTGAAAGTCCGCACTGTGAGATTGGCTTTCCAAAAGCGCTTTTTGGTGCTGTCAGTCCGTTTTCTACGGCGTTGTTTGTTCTAAGTGGTTTCATTGAGTAGCCGCTTTGAGACTACGCCTGACTTAAATGCATCAAAGCACATAAAGTTTGTTGTTCGCAAAGTTTAGTTCGGCTTAAAATTGTCGCGCGGTGCCTCGCGACTAACAAACTGCTCAAGAGGGATTCGCAACGCGTGGCATTTTTACTATGCGTTGAATTTAGTGATTAAGGTGGTATGCGGCGGCTTCGGTATTGCGTTGCTCACCCCTTAGCAGGGCGTTAGTTCCCCAGAGGAAGCAATCAATCCGTAGGGAATTTTTGTTTCTGGTGGAGTACACGCATAACTCGGATGATATCGCCCTCGAGCCAGTAAGACACAATCATCGAAATCTCAGGAATAATGAGCAATCGTCCGCGGATGCCATCTCGTTGTACACCCATTAAAGGTTGTTCAAGCAAGTTTTCTACTTTTGCTTCAATGAGGTTGTCAGTTTTTTCTGCCGCATCAGGGTTAAAGTCATAGAGAAACTCGAAGATCTTTTCACGATCATTAAGTGACTCTTCTTCCCATAAAATCATTGCTTACCTCGATTACGGATTCTGGCTTTGCGCTCTTCCATTCGAGATTTAGCAGTTTGGTGCTCAACGAAAACGGATTTTCCTGAGTCAAACTTCTCAAATGCTAGGTTTACTTGTTCAGTTAGCCATGCATCGTGAGATAATGTTTTTCTTTGTTGTTCAGCGAGTTGCTCTGTAAGTTCACGGCAAGCATCACTTAGAGTTCGACCTTGGCTTTCAGCCATTTGTTGAGCTAGGCGTTTTGTTTCTTCATCAACACGAAATTGAATTCTAGTGTCCATGATATATTCCTTTGTTGGTGTGTGTACAAATGTTAGCACTAGGCTTTGAGATGGGCAACTAACAAACTGTTTAAGAGTGATTCGCAACGCGTGGCATTTTTACTATGCGTTGGTTTTAGTGTTTAAGGTGGTATGCGGCGACTTCGGTATTGCGTTGCTCACACCTTAACAGGGCGTTAGTTTGCTAAAGGCTAGCGGTTAACTAGCCTAAGCTTGCTCTCACATCTGCAATGGTGATGAAGAGTTTGTTTTCGGCATCTTGAAATGCTTGAAAACCATAGCGTTCATAGAAATGTTTTGCTCCGTCTTTGGCATCAACGATAACAACTGGAAATGCAACGCTATCACTAGCGGCTAATAGCTTTCTGAGTGCGTCGATAAGCAGCCACTCACCAAAGCCTTTCCCTTTGTATCGGTCATCGACAGCAAGGCGGGCAATCAGACCGCCAGAGGTGGATGATTGGTGCTTTTTTTGTAACTTATCAGGCAATGCTTTTAAGTCAATTGGTGTCATTGTTAGCGTGTAAAAGCCGATAACATGTGAGTTGTCGCTATCATCTTCCAAAACAAACGTTCTGGTGTTGTCCTTCTTTGCTTGCTGACTCGCCATTACTTTTAAGTAATTATTGAGAGCTTCGATGCCACAGTTGAATCGGTTTCTATCGTGTTTAGCTTTATCTAGAAGTACCGTATTCATCATTGAGTTTTGCTCTCGTATCGATCAGCAGCCGCTTTTAGTTTTGAGTTCTGTGTTGCAGGGCGATCTAAAGCTTCCATGAGCAACATCGCATCTGCTTGGCTCAGTTTTAAAGCCTGTTCACGTTCGATGACTTGTTTAGCTTTTTCGATTGCAGCGCTTAGAACAAACGAGTTGATGCTAGACATGCCGGCGATCGCGGCAGCCTTAGTAAGTAAGTCTTGTGTATCGACATCAACTCTAGCGGTGATGCGAGGCAAAGTAGTAGCCATAATGTTATCTCCTGTTGTGTCAAAATGTCACATGTGTATTATGGTCTTAAAGTGTGCAATAAGCAATCTCTGTGTCACTTTGACACGCAAACTAACAAACAATTTAAGAGTGATTCGGCACGCTTGGCATTTTTACTATGCGTTAATTTTAGTGAGTAAAGTGGTATGCGGTGGCATCGGTATTGCGTGCCTCACACCTTAATTGGGCGTTAGTACGGGTTTGACATCAAAGGTCATAAGTTTTGGTGTTTATCTGTTTTGGCGCTCGTCTTTACACCTTTCAGTTAGTGCCTTTCACTTTCTTTCCGGTGGCACTATATGCGGAGTGTTCGCTTTGATTTCAGCGTTTACGGTTTCTAACTCTTAGCCTATTTCTTTGGCGCTTCTTCATTTTCGTGGTGGCTTTTGAGAGAACCTTGATTATTTTTGGTGTGGCTGTTGAAGTGCGAGGAAAGAATCCTTTTCTAATTTGAAGCTAGTGAAAGTAGGGCAGTTCAGAGTGTTTTTCTTCTAGCCAACTTTCGTCTTCCAATCGAGGTAAAGTTTTGTAGCTGCCCGTCTCACTTCAGTGTTCAAAGCCTTTCATATCATGCCAGTTTTCAATATCTTGGAGCGCATAAATAGAAGTAGCGCATGTACTAACAAATTGCTTAAGAGTGATTCGTAACGCGTGGCATTTTTACTATGCGGTGGCTTATGGTGATTAAGGCGCTGTGCGGTAGCTTTTGTATTGCGTTACTCACACCTTAGCAAGGCGTTAACTGGCGCAGAAAATACGAAAGCACAATGATACAGCTTCTAGGTTCAGAGATTTAGCGTGTTCGGTCGGTTTCCTTAGCTGAGCTAATGCGACTAATTTCAGTTTGATACTTAAGTTTACTGATGTGAAAGGCGGCACAAAGCCTTCTAATAATATAAGGCATTCGCAATTAGTTCGGCGCACTTACATCGCCGAAGTATGGTGTTGTGAGACGCATTTCAAACTAAAGATAAACGGTAATTTTTTGGTTAAAAACATATTTGAGTTAGCTTTGCTAATTATTAATTAGCAAAACGAGCTTGGGCGAAAGTGGCTGAAAGATCGCCGAAAACTGAAAGGCGCTCAGTTAACAAACTGTTCAAGAGGGATTCGCAACGCGTGGCATTTTCACTATGCGTTGGTTTTAGTGTTTAAGGTGGTATGCAGCGGCTTCAGTATTGCGTTGCTCACCCCTTAACAGAGCGTTATGTGTTCCGAACGGAGAGAGGAAATAATGACAAAGAGAACACTGGTTTTACTCTATCCGGGGGCTATTTCCTATGAAGTAATGTACGCGATAGAGTGTTTAGGAGCGTATGGGAAAGTTGATATCACCACCCCAGAGAATCACAATCATACCGATTCCTCAGGTCTAAGAATTTGCCCTACTGTTAACTTTGAGGACATATGTATTACGGACTATCAAGCTCTTCTGATTCCTGGAGGAAATCCCGATTCAATAATGGGAAGCGACCAAATTTCTAGCTTCATCCGGAAAGCCCATAAATTATCACTAGTTATTGGTGGCATATGTGCGGGAGTATTAGTCTTAGCAAGAGCTGGCATCCTAAAGGGCGTCAAAATTACCCATAATTATACGGAAAAATACGCCCCAGAATCTTCAGTACAGCTCACTCGACCATATTGGGAGGGGGCTATCTATGAAGAGTCTTTAGTTCAAGTCGACAAGCGTATAGTGACAGCGATGCCCAATGGGTACGTTGATTTTGGGCTAGCGGTGGCTGAAGCACTAGAGTTGCTAGATCGTAAGCAAAAACAGTTTATTCTGAGCTATCACAAGCAAGGTGCTCATTAAACACATAACAAATTGTTCAAGAGTGATTCGGCACGCGTGGCATTTTTACTATGCGTTGGTTTTAGTGGTTAAGGTGTTATGCGGGAGCTTCGGTATTGCGTGCCTCACACCTTAACAAGGCGTTATGTTTGTCATTAGCCTTTGGAAAGCTTATGATTTCTAAGCTTTTCTAGGAAATCTTCATCCATAATATCTATTCCAAAAATGTGGAATGCATTTTGTGTATCAAACAAGAAAAGGAAGTTTTCTTCTAGCTCAGATACTTTTGTTGCACCAATAGTTTCTTCTAGCTTCGACTTAAGCTCTTTGGTTCGTTCAGATGGTTCTTCGCCTAAACATTCCTCTACAATCTTATTGGAGAGGTATAGAATGCTAAAGTATTGAATTTCTGGAGATAAACTATGCATCCAGTGTTCATCAGTAATTACAAATTCTTGCTCATTGGCGCAATCAAAAGCAAGCGCATTTGCAAAGGCTGTAATCGTGAGCATGAAGATTAGAAATAATTTATAAGCTTTCATATACACACTGCCAAAACTTAAGTTCTTTGCCTGTTTTGTTCGTAAAATGGCTAAGCGCTTCATTTTTTATAATCTTGCGCGTAATCGCTGGTATTGACGTCGCTCCGCGGGCAAATGTTTCCCAATCTGCGGTGGATATATTGTAGGTAGCTGTTGCAAATGTGTTTTTAAAGAAAATCTGATAAATTGCAGTTGAGCCATAAAGCGCAGAAAGCAGTTTCATGTTTTTTACACGCTTATTAATTTCACGAATACTATTATGTGAGCTTTCAGAAAGAACAAGTCCTTGAATCATGCATTTTTTCACTGGCATTTTTTGTTTCCTGTAAGTGTTTTGATGCATAATATAGACATCGTTAGGGTAGTTTAAGCTTAGAAGATAAAAATGCGATGCAAAACTCATCAGATACGTGTCTTTTCATTCTTTTTTACGTTAGCACAAACATAACAAACAATTTAAGAGTGATTCAGCACGCGTGGCATTTTTGGAATGCGGTGGTTTTTGGTGTTGAAGTGCCATGCAGTGGCTTGATCATTGCGTGCTTCACACCTTAATTGGGCGTTAAATGGCTAGGTTGACTATGTCACTCAAAGGAGAGTAGTAAAGTAATGGGTATGTTTATTAGAGGACTAATTTCTTATGACTTATTAGTGGAGTTGAGTGAAAGTAAAATAGTCATTCGAACGATAGGAAATGGTCCCAAACTTGAGTACGAGCCATATTTAGCCGTGGAAACTGCAGGTAAAATCCGTGTGATGAAAGGTGTCGGTTCAGAGGCTAAGTTACAGTCAGGAACCGGTGTTAAGGTCATTAACCCGTTTGCTCATCCACGCTCTTTTGTTGCTGATTTTTATGTTGCTGAAAAATTGATACAACACGGTGTTCGAGAAATACATAAATCGAAAATTTTCAAACCAGCACCTCGAATCATAATGCACCAACTAGAGAAAACAGAAGGCGGCTTAACAAACGTTGAGGAAAGAGTTTTAAGAGAGCTTGCCCTAGGTAGTGGAGCACGAGAGGTCGTCATTTATGTCGGGGAAAAGTTAGATTCAGATAGAATTACTTTTGATGATGTGAAGAGAAAATAGCCATTTAACAAAGCATTTAAGAGTGATTCGCAACGCTTGGCGGTTTCGCTTCGCTCAAGTGTAGCCAAGCGTCGCTCACACCTTAATGCGGCGTTATGTTTTCGGAGGAAATTTGAATCAACCCAAAATCAATAATCTGAAGTTCGATACTATATTTGACGGTGCAATCAAGTGTTTGAGAAATGCTCAAGAGCTTTGCGATGAAGCTGAGATTTTACATAAGCATGAAAAATACGCACGTTCATTCGCTTTAAGCCATTTCGCACGCGAAGAGTTTGGGAAGAGCTTTATGCTTTTTAGAACGTTAATTGACGTTGCTGCGGGCAAGAAAGTCGATTGGAAAAAGCTCAATCGCAGATTTCGTGACCATAAGCAAAAGTTGGCAAGTGACGCAGCCGTTTCTACAACACTATTTGGGAAAGAATATCGTGAAATGGGCTTACCGTTAGAGGTATTGTTTGGTGGTGTCGATTTTAAAAACGCTCAGAAAAATAGCTGTTTATATACCGACTGGGATAATGGTTCATTTACCCTTCCATCAGACACGATCACTGAAAAACAGTCCGAGCGAAACCTAACTATCGCTATCTACCGTATCGCTAAATTAGGTCCACCATTATTGGAGTTGGAGCGTCTAAAGAACTCTTCAAAACAAGATCTTAAAGTAATTTACCCAGATGAAATGCCAGAAAGTATAGATGAATACTTAGATCTGCTGTCGAGTCGAGTACAAACATAACAAGGCATTTAAGACGGATTCTCAACGCTCGGCATTTTTAGTTTGCTTTGAATTTATTGTTTACGGCACAATACTTTAAGTCCAGTGGTCTGCGTTGCTCACCACTTAATGCGGCGTTATGTGATAAGGAGGTCACATTGAATATCGAATACAAAGTTAATCAGCAGATCTCGGCTGAGGAGTTTATTGGCTTGCTTAGGCGCTCAACATTAGGAGAGCGTAGACCGATAGAAAATATCGAATGTATCAACGGCATGTTGAACAATAGCAACCTCATAATCACTGCCTGGGATGGTTCCAAACTAGTTGGTATTTCTCGCTCTATTACAGATTTCCATTATTGCTGTTATCTGTCCGACTTAGCGGTTGATGAAGCATATCAAAGGTTGGGTATAGGCAAGCAGTTACAAGTTCAAACTCAATCCCAAATAGAGCCTACATGCAAATTGTTTTTAATCGCCGCACCGACAGCTAATGACTATTATGGACAAATTGGCTACACCAAAAATGATCGTTGTTGGGTGTTGGAGCGTGGTAGTCAAATTATCACATAACAAACTGTTTAAGAGTGATTCGCAACGCGTGGCATTTTTGCCATGCGTTGGTTTAAGTGATTAAGGTGGTATGCAGTAGCATCGGTATTGCGTTGCTCACACCTTAACAGGGCGTTAGTTTGCAAGAGGAAAAACGCAGCTATATCGCAAGATCTAGTGGTAAAAGCTCAAAGTCTCAATTGTCGTATCGGTGTTCAATTTCAGTGTTAATTTGCGTGGTCAAAGTCCAAATCAGGCATAGCTTCAACGGTTTATTTGTTCTTTGGTGCGGCGACTTTTAGGTTAACTGAGTTGAACTTTTTTGCTGAAACTCTGCTCGTTGAGTTTGTTGGTTCAAAAGCCGATTTACTCGCTGAAATGGTGTTTTCTCTGGTGTGGTAAGTTCCACGTGGTTTCAGTGGCTTTGTTGAAAGTCCGCACTGTGAGATTGGTTTTCCAAAGGCGCTTTTTGGTGTTGTTAGCGCGTTTTCTGCGACGTTGTTTGTTCCAAGTGGTTTCATTGAGTAGCCGCTTTGAAACTACGCCTGACTTGAGTGCATCAAAACACATAAAGTTTATTGTTCGCAAAGTTTAAAATGACGTAAAATCAACGCTTTGGGTTTGCAAACTAACAAACTGCTCAAGAGGGATTCGCAACGCGAGGCATTTTTACTATGCGTTGATTTTTGTGATTAAGGTGGTATGCGGCGGCTTCGGTATTGCGTTGCTCACCCCTTAGCAGGGCGTTATGAGCTTCCAAGAATTAGAAGGAAAATATGGCAGTTTTAGAAATCCTAACGGCACCAGATCCAAGGCTTAAGGTCAAAGCGGAAAAGGTGCGAGATATTACGACGGTACAAACATTA
>Ga0209379_10001616_pt1 | contig 14519 bp, 14 predicted proteins | sample tdDd001_FD_187124 | JGI IMG/M metagenome (GOLD analysis project Ga0209379, IMG submission 187124) | Marine sediment microbial communities from the Atlantic coast under amendment with organic carbon and nitrate - tdDd00.1 (SPAdes)... | ecosystem: Environmental > Aquatic > Marine > Coastal >...
CTGTCACCGTGTAAACAATGAACCTCTAGATAACCCTGAAAAATGGGCAATCACTTGGAGATCGTATCAAAATAAATGGGTTAAGGAAGAATGCGTCGTCGAAGAATTGGCCTAATCATCAATCCGGTTGCTGGCATGGGCGGTCGGGTCGGATTAAAGGGCACTGATGGAGAAGAAGCCTACAAACAAGCCTTGTCACTGGGCGCTTCTCCTGAGGTGGACCAAAAGGTGATTAGAGCATTCGAAGCCCTTGTTAAGAATAAGGACAAAATGGAATTGGTCATTTGCAATGGCATTATGGGAGAATCTGCACTGCGCTCTACGGGACTTAAACCTGATAAAGTGCTGTATGTATGTGGCGGTGAAAGTTCCAGAGCTTGTAATACAGAAGAAGCAGCTCTTCAGATGTTAGAGGACTCTGTAGACTTGATAGTATTTGCAGGAGGAGATGGCACGGCCAGACTTCTTGCAGAAAATATTTCAAAGAGAAGGTTGAGTAAACCGGACATGAATATTCCATGCCTCGGAATTCCTGCAGGTGTTAAAATTCAGTCCTCAGTTTTTGCAAAGACGCCAAGAGAAGCAGGAGACATCATCAGTGAATTCATAGAAGGTCGCCACCTTGAGTATATTGAGGGTGAAGTTGTTGATCTTGATGAAACATTGTATAGACAAGGTATTGTGGCTCCAAAGTTTCATGGAACGCTTCTTGTTCCTTCTGTCTCACATAAAATGCAGTCAAAAAAAGCGCGGACTCAAAATGATGAAAACACAGACCAACGTATTATTGCAACTGAGGTTGTAAAACGTATGGAAAATGACATGACTTATTTGATTGGACCGGGTTCAACAACACAAAAAGTGATGCAGAAGCTGGGGCTTGAATCTACTTTGATCGGTATTGATGCTGTTAAAAATGGTCAGCTTATTGGACAGGATTTAACTGAAACGCAGATTCTGAATCTACTTGATGAAGGACCTGCAAAAATAGTACTGACACCTATTGGCGGACAAGGATTCCTGCTTGGTCGGGGGAATCAACAGATCAGTCCAGCGGTCATCGAAAAAGTGGGTCTTGAGAAATTAATTGTGATTGCAACAAGTCATAAAATCAACGGACTATCAAACCGACAATTATTGGTGGATACGGGCTGTGCCTCACTTGATAAAAAGATCAGAGGATACATCAGAGTGATCACTGGTATTAAGGAAGAAATGGTTGTTCGAGTGCAATGATTGAACAACTGAATTGGAAAAACAACATTATAAACGTGGAGCCCTGTAAGATGGGGTTTCACGTTTTTTTAGAGAAAATTTGGGCATATTAAAAGGAAATATTGAATCTATCCATAACTAATAGACATATCAATCACATAAATAGAAAGGGGCAAAAGCAATGAAAATTTCATTAAACTGGTTGGCTGACTATTTGAATATGTCGGAGTCAGACATTGAACGAATCAATACAGATTTAGAGGTTGAAGGATTCAAAATTAAAGAAGTTCTGAATTTGTTTGAAAAGACGAATAAGATTGAAGTGGGTCAAATTCACCAAATTACACCTCATCCGGATGCTGAAAATTTAGTGATCATTCAAGTGGATGTGGGCGAAGAAGAAATGGTTCAAATCGTTACGGGAGCGACCAACTGCAATGAAGGCAACTTTGCACCCGTTGTTCGTAAGAATGGTCGAATTGCTGATGGAAAGAAAATAAAAAAAGGACGCCTGCGGGGTGTTGAGTCTTTTGGAATGCTCTGTTCCTTAGAGGAGTTGGGATATGACCCAAATGTGGTTCCAGACAGCATGTTTGATAACATTTATATACTTGAAGAGCAAGCGTTTGCCCCTGGAACTGACATTGTGAAAGCCGTTCCTGAACTTAGTGACACTGTGCTTGATATTGAAGCTGAAATTGGAAATAAAGGAGTCCTTAAGTTCGCACGTCAGCTTTCTAGTGCTCTAGAACTTGAAGAAAAAACCGAAATGGACTCTCCTGAAATATTTAAAATGAGCAGGGTGATGGATGTTGAACAATCAAGTTCACCTGATTGGTTAAAACTAAGGCTGATGAAAGCGGGCATAAAACCAACAGATAAGTTACATGACGCAAAACATTATGTTGAATATGAATTCGGTCGGTCGTTGAATCTGCTTGATTTAAATGAGGCTCGAAGAGAACAGAACTCATCCGCGGACAATCAAATAGAGCTGGAACTTCGAGTTTCTGAAAAGGGTGAAAGTAAGAAGATGTTGATTCAACTCAGTGAAAATGAAAGTGAATTGGCGGAGTATCAAATGTTGGATCGATATGAGTCGTTGCTAAAATCATTGGAGTAACTTGATAAAATAATAAAAAGTACTGCATTCAAAAAAAGATGACCCGAATGGAATTTTCGAAGTCATCTTTTTTTATATAGATATTTATCTTATTGTAATCATCGGTATCAATGCCTTTCAACAATCTCAATGCGACAAGACAATTTATTTAGACCCATAGATGTGAGTCCGTAAATATAGCTGTCGTGGATATCGTCTTCACAAAACAGTTCTGGCATGTGATCGCTTGGTGTGAATTCGGTAAGAGCGACTTTGATCAGTTCAATTAGTGTGTCGTTGAAATAATATCCTGTAAGAACGATGTGTTCCGGATTAATGACACTATTAATAGACGCAATCATCTTTGATACAAGATCAGCAAATTGTGCGGGGTACTTTTGAATAGGCCGCTGAGCTTCCATTCTGTTTTTTAGCGGAAGGTAAGCCACCTCGCCTGCAAAATTTGAGTGTCCTTTTATAATTTGACCATTCACAATAATGCCTGCACCTGAAAGACTATCTTTTGGAAAATAAATATAGGCCATGCTTTCTGGCTTTTCCTCGGATATTTTTTTGTAAAATCCAAGTGCCGTGCTGTTCATATCGTTTTCAACGACAATTTCAAGTTGATATTTTTCATTAAGATAAGACTTAATAGGAAATTCAACAAGTTTGTCAAAGTCGCAGAAGCCGATTTTTCCTTTGTGAACCACTCCGGGAATACCAAGCGCTATAACTTTTATGTTGGGAAACTTACGAAGAAGCATTTCAATTGTTTCATCAATCTCTTTAATGGTGATATCGCTATAGGGTGTGCTTTTTTCATAAACATACTCACCAAGCATGTTGGAAACAGCACAAGAAATAGATTTTACATCGCCTTCGATACGCGGGAAGAGCGCAACAACATTTGCAAAATTTTCGTTGTAGACAAATCGTCGTGCTGGTCGCCCGCCTGTTGACGCTTCAAAGTCAATTTCAAAAACTTCTTCTGTGACAAGAAGCTCTTTAAGAATATTGCCGCAAGTGGCAACGCTAAGCCCTGTTGTATGTGCAATGCTTGATTTTGTACTATACTCTTGTTCTTTAAGTGCGGTCTTTATCATTTCAACATTTATTTGCTTTAATTTCATAAAATGCGTCGATTTACTCATTAAAATCACCACTTTCGTTAAGTATTATCATAAGTATATTGTAAAGAATAATTTTAATTCCGTCAAGGCAAGAAATTATCCAAAAAGCAAAAAAACTTTCCTGTGTGCTGGAAATATCACTCAGGAAAGTTGGTTATACGATTGAATTGATATGGTATTACTTACAGGTCTCTTGGTTTCTGTCCCAGTGGACAACGTTGAATACAAATACCGCAGACGGTACCGCCGCCGCTTACTGGATAGTATTTTTTAATATGAGATCTGCACATATGGGCATCATAGATGACATTTCTTTCATCGCCAATATGCCAGTTCACGCCTTTAATGGCATCAGCGGGGCATTCTGTGGAACAAACATTACAACTGCCGCATAGGTTTTCTGTCATCGGTGGATCGGCATCAATAGGTAAATTGGTGAGGATTGTTCCGAATCGAACTCTGGGGCCAAAGTCTTTTGTAATGATCAGCGCACTTTTTCCTATATGGCCAAGCCCTGAAAGCCTTGCTGCAGTTTTATGTGAAAAGAAGGCAACCAAATCATCTTTTTTATGAGGGTCCATCTGAGATGCTGCAACAGGAAGGACTTTATAACCTAAATTTTCAAGATAGACACCGCCTGACAAGGCAATCTGATCTATTTTCATATTGGTAGCATCGTAATGGTGGTAGTACATATAGGTGGGTCCGTCTGTTATGGTGTCAATAACAGCATCAAATAGTTTAACGCCAATTGAAATGGCAATGTTGAAGTCTTTATAACGGTCATCCTTAATATGTGATATATCTGCAAATCCAACAAGGTCTGCACCGGCATTGTGTAATTGGTAGCGAATGCTTTCTTTTAACATGGGAACCTCCTATCAATATGTACTTCATTATAAGTATGACACAGATGGATAAAATGGAAAAGCGGTATAGTTTCTGAATTAAATATAGATAGATCCATATTTTTTCCCTGAAAGTATATACCATTATTGAAATACTGATTATAATTAATATATAGAATACAGATAATTTGGAATTAACAAAACATATAATCAGGGTTAAAGATGAATTCGGTAAAATAGGAGGCTATTATGAATAGAAATGAAGCTCTTGAATTGCTAAAAGAACATGTAAAGACGGATCGTGTACTACGTCACTCGTTGGCTGTTGAAGCTGCTATGATTGCTTATGCGAAGAAATTTGATGCGGATGAAAACCGCTGGGGACTCCTCGGACTTCTCCATGACATTGATTTTGAAAAATATCCAGAAGAACATCCCGCGAAAGCGCCGGAACTTCTCAGTGAAACAGACCTTGGAGATGAGTTCGTTGAGTCTATTTTATCTCATGGCCTTGATGAGTCGATTCCGCGCGACTTAATGGAACGAAAGTGTCTTCATGCTGTAGATGAAATGGCGAGCTTTATTATTGCTGTAGCCCTCATGCGCCCAACAAAACTAGACGGCCTTAAGGCAAAGTCTGTAAAGAAAAAAATGAAAGACAAAGCTTTTGCCAGAGCAGTTGACCGCGACGAACTCATGTCTTCAATGGAAGAGATGGACATGGAATTCGCAGAGCATATTGATATAATCGTAGACGGACTAAAAGCCCATGAAGAGCGGATTCAAGCTGAAGGATACACTTTACTTGGATAATCACAGCTTCAAACAATTGCACAAATGTAAGCAATGATAATTGCTATAAAACAATAAGACAGCTATCCAATACACTGGATAGCTGTCTTCGACTGTATTCGCTAATTTTGACTTTGTATAGACGTAGATTATTAAAATTAGAACAAATAGATCAATTTGAGCGGAGGATTATTATGAAATCATTGGTAAATAAAATAAGCACAGTTCTAGATTTAGAAAGAAATATCGTCGGCGTAAAATTCTTATTTTCTAAAGAAGAGTTTGAAAATCTAGATGTGAAGCAAGTTAAAAATAAAATGTCTTACTGCAACACGGTTCGTCTGGCATCAAAAGGCCATAGTTACAAATCCGAAGGTGAAAACTTCTTATGTAAAGCATCTGCAAGAGCACTGGGCACTTTAGAAGTTGATAACCGTGTCGTGTCAGGGCAAGATTATCACTCATTTAATATGTACAATAGCTTAGGCACCGCAAAATATGTTCAGCAAAACGTGACATACATAGACCATGAAATTCATGGCGTGCAGGTGATGCCACTATCAAAATTTGAAACGGACCCAGATGTGGTGGTCATGATCTTAAATCCATACCAGTCAATGCGGGTTGTTCAGGGCTATGCATATCATAAAGGGATTGCCAAAAATGTAAAATTTACAGGCAACCAAGGACTCTGTTCAGAATGTACAGCAACGCCGTACGAGACAAATGACCTTAATGTATCTTTACTTTGTGCCAACACAAGATTTGCTGCGAATTGGCAGGACAATGAAATGGGCATTGGTATGCCTTATCATTTATTTGAAACTGTTGCAGATGGTATTCTTAAAACAATTGAGCCTAGTGATTCAGATACGAAGAAGGAAAAGGTTATTGAAAGGTTAAAAGCAAAAAATATTGAAGTGGATATTGAGCTTGGAACGAGTTATTATAAGAGTGGAAGAAAAGATAGATAGTTAAATACACGCGTGGTCTTATAGAAATTATGAGATCACGCTTTTTTTATTTTAAAATTAGGAGGAAGACTCATGAATAAACGTTTATTTGTACTAACTGGGCCAGCGGGTGTTGGAAAATCGACGACAGCAAATGCATTGGCAGAAAAAATTGAGAAATGTGCACATGTCAGCGGAGATGTGATCAGTCATATGTGTATTTCAGGCCGTGAGAAACCGTGGGAATCTGAACGTGCATGTCACTTGGTCTGGAATAATATGAAGGCTTTATCAGAGAATTTTATGAATGATGGATACGATGTCATTATGGACTGGATTATGTTTGAGAACGATGTGAAGCATCATTTAGAAGCGTTTGTGAAATCAGGTGTTGAGGTGAGGTATATTATACTTTGGGCAGATGAGGATGTGCATATAGCCCGTGATCAAAGTCGTCCTGAAGAGGCTCAGATGGGAGCCCGGGTTAAAATTTTAAGAAATGAATTTGAAGAGTATTGTGTGGATCGCAGCTATTACTTGGACAATACATCAACGGATACAAATAAAGTGGTGGACAGCATTCTCAATGATCCACAATTCCTTCTAAATATTTAGTATAAAAATACGCGAGCGCTAGGAGCATGATAATGAAAACTGCGACAGCTATCAAAGATAGTGATGCTGACCTCATATGTCTTCAAGAAGTGAGATGTGGTGAAGAATATGAGCTTGCACAGATCATTCCAAGTGATCACTTTGGACTTTTAGCGGAGGTACAATTATGACTTACCTAAGTCAACTGGCGATTATTATAGGCATAACATATGCCTCTGAGGTCATCGTCAATGTTTTTAAGATCCCTTTTCCAGGAAGTGTGTTGGGTATGCTGGTATTGTTTGCATGCCTAAAGCTAAAATGGATTAAATTAAGTTCAATCAAAGAGTCAGGCGAAATGCTTTTAAATCATTTGCCGATTATGTTTGTTCCACTGGGTGTAGGTATTTATCAATATGCGGATCATATTAAAAATGAAGCAGTGGCACTTATTGCAATTATCATGGTTACGACTGTGATTGTCATGTCTGTAACTGGTTTGGCGGTTCAGCGTATCAAAAGAAAAAGTGGTGATTCTCATGTTATATAGTGATCCTTTGTTTGGAATCACCTTAACTTTAGTGGTGTTTTTACTGGCTACAGCCTCTAATAGAAGAACAGGTCTCGCGATCTTCAATCCGTTATTGTTATCGATTGGATGTATTATTGGTGTGCTTGTGATATTCGATATACCACTGAATGATTATCAAGTGGGTGGATCGTGGATCAGTTTTTTGATTAAGCCAGCAACCGTAGCACTGGCTATACCATTATATAAACACTTTGATGTTCTGATTAAAAACCTAAAACCTGTTATGATGGGTATTTTCATAGGTGTGTTGACATCACTCGCGTCCGTCTTGATGATGTGTGTGCTTTTTGATCAATCACCTGAATTAACGGCATCTTTACTCAGTAAATCCATAACGACGCCTATTGGTATGGAAGTTACAAAACAATTGGGTGGCATCGTTCCAGTGGCGATTGCAGCAATAATATTCACAGGCATTTTTGGTGCTCAGATTGGCCCGGGACTTTTTAAAGTTTTAAAAATTCAAGATAAAACGGCACAAGGTATTGCCATGGGAACAGCTGCGCATGTTATTGGGACATCAAAAGCCATTACGATGGATGAAGAGGTTGGTGCCATGAGTGCGATAGCCATTCCGATTGCAGGAATTATGACGGTGATTTTAGCGCCTATTATTTTTACCTTCATTTAAAGGTGTTTTAAGCGAGACTGATGTAAATAAAAAGAGCAGTGAGGACATGAAGTCGGGGGAGGACTTCTGGCTCACTGCTCTTTTGATTATAATTCAAGTGTAGGGGTTGATTCATAAGGGGGGGAATGATCAACTCGGGCTACTATCTGAAAACGTTGTATTCTTTTGTACTTGATGAATAGGCATTTACGCCGCCCATTCTAAAATTTTGGCTGATATAAGTTTTAATCAGTCCGATATAGCTTGCTCTGGTTGCTGGAATGAGAAGACTAAATCCGAATAAGTCTGTTAAGATTCCAGGTGTTAGAAGAAGGAGACCTCCTATAAGAACACATAACCCGTGAATCAACTCATTGCCTGGCATACGACCGCTGTTTAACTCATTTTGAATGTTGTGAACAACACGTCGACCTTGTTCTTTTGCAAAATATGCACCTACAACACCAGTCGCTAAAATGATACCAAGTGTTGTCATTGCAGATGTTCTCTCTGCGATTTGAAGCAGTAGGGAGAGTTCCACAAATGGAACGATTGTAAATATGAGTAGTAATTTTCCGAAGTTGAATTTCATATATTTCACTCTTTTCTATTTTAAAAGTGTGTTGTGTTTTCCTTTGATGTACCTAGTGTAACGCACAATTATTAATAAGATATGAATACGAGGTGAAGTAATTGTGAATTTAGCATAAAGAATATAATAAGTCATATAGAATATGATATTTGATTAAATAATAACCCTATTGGGTATAATAAATAATTTTTCTATCTAACGAAACAGGATTATAAACAGGTTGAACAACCTGTTTATAATCCTGTTTAAAAACCTATTCTTCGTGTTCTAATAAAAACCTTTGTCCTTTGGCTGTCATATGACTGCCACTTCGGCCTTTTTTTATAATAATAAGCTGTCGATCACTCAGTGCCAAAAGAATTTTTCTGAGAGCACTTTCCTGAACAGGTCGATTGTTCTTGTTCAGAAGATCTATAATGTGTTTGCGTCCAGCAGTTTTTCCGATTTCATTTAAGAATGAAATTGCATGAAGCACTGTAAGTGTGGATTCAAAATCCGACATGGCTTCAATGGCATCTCTATCCCCAAATCGTAGATCGGATTGATTCTGAGTACAGCTCGAATCCGTCTGGTCAATGATGTACTGGGGGAGTGAGTGAACATCAACAATATCACTGGTTTCAACTGTTGAAACATAGTTGGCGACATTGTTAAGTTCACGAATGTTGCCTGGCCATTTATAGCTCATTAATCGGCATAAACAACTTTCTGTAAAGGTAAATCTATGGTCTGTAAAACTCTCTAAGAGCAGTGGAATGTCATCAATACGTCGACTCAATGAAGGTATTTCAAGTGGGAATACATTCAGTCTATAGAATAAGTCTTTTCTAAATTTTCCAACCTCAATCAAATCCATAGGATTCTTATGCGTTGCGGCGATTACGCGCACATCAATATCAATAATTTGGTCTGAACCAATTGGAGTGATCTGCCTCTCTTGCAGCACACGCAGCAGTTTTGACTGCAGATGCATTGGCATATCTCCAATCTCATCAAGGAAAATCGTACCGTTGTTTGCCATCTCAAATAAGCCTTTTTTACCTTGTTTTAATGCACCGGTAAATGAACCACTCACATATCCAAAAAGTTCACTTTCCAGAAGGTTATCTGGAATAGCAGAGCCATTGATCGCAATAAAAGGTTGATTCCTTCTATCAGAAGCATTGTGAATAGCTTGAGCAAAGACTTCTTTTCCCGTGCCGCTCTCGCCTGTGATTAATACTGTAAGATCAGTTTTAGCAATACGTTCACAGCGTGAAACAATATCCCGAATAATACTCGATTTTGTCACAATATCATCAAAAGTATATTTGGCGATTTGACCTTTTTGACGCAGTTTTTGGCTCAAATTTTGCTCAAGTTTCTTAATATAGGTGACCTCTTGGAAACTAAAATACATTCTTTTCTCTTTATTAAAATGTACGATATTTTTCTTCTCTAAATTGAGAGATTTTTTCTTAAATGTGATTAAGTCATTGTGATAGTTATCGCGGTAATAGTCACTCATATCAATATCTTCAACGATATCATGCAAGTCATGACCGACAACGCTCCCCTTGATTTCAAAAATCTCATTGAACTTCTTGTTATGAATCAAAATACGGCCATCAGGGTTTGTTAAGACAATCGCATCATGAGACAAATCAAGCATGTAATCAAGTTCTTCTGTACGCGTTAACAGGTTGTTGTAATTATCCGTGATGGATTCATTCACACTAAATATCTTCTGATAGTAATGATAAAGCTTTTGCTGTGTGTTTTTATTGTCGATACCAAGACGGCTCATAATGAGGAGCATCGTTGGAATATCAATAACACGACTGTCTAGGTTATAAAGATTCTCAATGTTGGTTGGAATTAAATCCATTTCTGAAGGAGAAAGAGCATACTTTATATGGTCATAGTTTTTTCCGGGTTCAAACGGGATTAAATTAACGTGCTTGATTCCAATATTGTATAGGGACGAAACACAGTCAAGTACTGTCTCTATATTATCGTTAACAACAAGGACGTCAGATCCTTCAGGGATTTTATAGAGCTGTTCAAGTCCACTTTTGAGAAAGGTTCTTCTTGCAAGAATGATGTTCTTAGGTTCTGCGACAAACTCACGAAGTTTAATGGCCCTCGAACCAGCCATAATCATAATGAGGTCCTCGTCGATGGTGACATAAGGTGTTAACTCGTCTAGATAATACTTTGTCACCTTCACTTCATTGCCGAAAACTTCTTTCATATTTTCACGGATTGTGTCTCCAACATAGCTGGGACGGTCATTTTTAACGCGGGAATCGGTCACAACGGCGATTGTTTTCATATCGTGCTCCTCGTTTCGTAAAAGTTTCTTAAGTTCATTATATCATTCGAAATTTGAAGTTAATAAAACAAATTTATGACGTGAGTGTAACATTTGGCATCATACTTGCAGTTATATATCGCTGTGAGGTGAAAAAATGACAAAAAATATAAAACTTGAAGACTTTCTGAACAACCATATACTCACGAACTTGAAAATTCATCCAAGTGAGAACTTAGGATTGTATTTTAACAATACATTGGATTTTGAAGGTAACAGGTATGCAAAACAGATATTCCATCTTGATTTAAAGACTTTTGAATCAACGCCTGTTGATTTAGAAGTTGATCCGGATGATTATTACTTCTATGGTGATTTTATTCTTCTGAAATGTGTGGAAGGGGATCGTACAAAGTTCTATTCTTATCACTTCGAAGATAAAGAACTCGCGGAGGTCTGTGAAGTTCCTTTTGCGGTTCAAGATGTGGGTTGTAGTGAAAAGCTGTACTTCACAGCTGTTATAAAAAATGAGGACCCGATGGGAACTGTAGTCTGTAGTAACAATTCGCCTTTTTATGAAGAAGGACGAGGTGTTGTCGGACAAAAGGTAACCGGACTATTTGAAGCCAGTTACACAGGCAAAGCAATTAGAGTGATTACAAGTTTAGATATGGATATTGATCTGGTTGATTTCGATTTTGAATTTGGACGCATTGTATTTACGGCATACAAGGCGGCTCAGCAGAAATCAGTTAGTTCATCAGTATTCACCTATGAGATCGAAACAGAAGAACTTCGAGTATTTACAGAAGCTCAGTATAGAATCGATTCCGTAAAGTCGATGGATGCACAAACAGTGTTCTTTGGAGGTCTTGACTTAACAAAGTACAATCGGAATGACAATCAGCAAGTTCACAGTGTTGACCTAATAACAGGTGAAGTAAAACAGCAGGGTGACTTTATTGATATGAGCAATGAACGACCAGGCATCGTGACAGACAGTGCTTTTTCAAAAGGCTCAGCAGAGCAACGGTTTGGAAATGCATACTATCATTTACGCGTGGCGCAGGATCGTCAACTGCTATGCAGTGTTGATCTTGAAGGTCGGTGGACTCAGCTTGATACTGGACTTACAACAATAACAAACTTTAGGGTGATGGAAAATGCCATTCTACTGTTAGGAATGAAAGGTCAGAGTCTTTTAGAGCTGTATAGCTATAAAAATGGTGAACTTATAAAAGTCTCAAGTCATAATAAGTGGTTGTCTGAATACACAATCTCAAAACCTGAAAAGATTTCTGTAGATGTTGAAGGCATTGAGATTCAGGGTTGGGTATGTCCACCACTTCATATGGAACAAGACAGAGAATACCCAGGTGTCCTCATGATTCACGGTGGACCTAAAATGATCTACTCAGATGTGTTTGCATTTGATGTACAAATGCTTTGTGCAAAAGGTTATTACGTATTCTATGCAAATCCAATGGGCAGTGATGGACGCGGGGATGCGTTTGCTGATATTAGAGGATCCTTTGGCGATCTTCCGTATAAGCAACTTATGTCTTTTGTAGATAAAGTTTCTGATGCGTATTCACAACTTGACTCGGAAAACCTCGGTGTAACGGGTGGTTCATATGGTGGATATATGACAAACCATATCATTACAAAGACCGATCGATTTAAGGCTGCTGTGTCCGAACGCGGCATCAGCAATATGATGACAGCATTAACCTCTTCAGATATTGGATATAAATTTACGGTGGAGTATACAGATTGCAGTTCAAAACCATGGGAGAATCTGGACAAGTTCATAAATATATCACCAATCATGAATGTTAATCAGATTAAGACACCAACACTGTTTAATCATGGTAAGAACGACTTCAGGTGTCACTACACTGAATCGCTAAATATGTATGCTGCACTCAGCCACTTAGGAGTACCAACGAGACTTTGTCTTTATGAAGGCGAAAATCATGGATTGGTCGTATGTGGGAGACCACAGTCAAAACGCAAGAGATACGAAGAATTATCGACGTGGTTTGACAAATATTTAAAGAGAGGGTAATTAGGAATGGACTCAGTTTGTTTATTAAAGGAATTGATCAAGGTTGATTCCTCAACCATTGAGGCAGCCAATCAATTGATTGACTACTCGGCGGAGTATCTAAAAGCACGTGGCATATCTGGGGAAATCCTTGATAATAATGGTTATAAGAGCTATGTTGCGACGATTGGCGAAGGTGAGAAAACCCTCATATTCAATGGTCATTTAGATGTTGTGTCTGGAAAGCCGCACTTGTTTGAACCTATTGAAAAAGATGGGAAACTCTTCGGTCGCGGAACGGCAGATATGAAAAGTGGTTGTGTGGCTATGATGCAAGCGTTCATTAAGCTTAAGGATATTAAGTTAGGATGTAAAATAATGCTGCAATTGGTGACTGATGAAGAGATCGGTGGATTCAATTGTGCCAAGTTCCTTGTGGAAGAAGGCTATACGGGTGACTTTGTTATTTGTACAGAGCCAACACAGCTTCAACCATCAACACAGTCAAAGGGTATGATTAAGCTCGACGTTTCTACCAAAGGCATTGCCGCTCATGGCTCAAGACCATGGGAAGGTGATAATGCCATTGAAAATGCATTTGAAGATTTTAAGGCTATAGAATCACTTCCAATTTTGAACGAAAGCAGTGATTTTTATAAAAGCTCCACTGTAAATTTGGCTCTCATTAAAGGCGGCGATATTTACAACAGAGTCCCAGATTCTTGTGTGATGGGTCTTGATATTCGGTATGTACCTCACGTGAATCCAGAGCAAATTGTTGAAGATATCAAAAAAAGTATCGAAGGCGATGTTGAAATTGTAACTATGGAGCCAGGTGTTCTCGTAAAAGCGGATCATCCTTTCATTGGTCAATTGAAAAATAGCATTGAGTCTGTTATGCCAGAACATGACGTTAAAATTATGGGGCAGCATGGTGGGTCAGATGCACGATTCTTTGCTTCAAAAGGTATTCCGGCAATTGAAATGGGACCTAAGGGTGATTACTGGCATGGTGATGGAGAATATGTTGATATTCAGTCCATTTATCAGCTTGAAGATATACTGAAAGATTTTGCGAAAAACTTCAACTAGGTATCAAGTACGATTTAATGAGTTATTAGAGGGGGAACCTTTAATATATAGAGATACATATAAAGGAGGAGACAATCATGAAAAAATTATTATCACTACTTATGATCATGGCTCTGGTTATCGGTACAATGGCGGGATGTTCGTCACCAGCACCGGAAGCTACGACAGATCAAACAGGCACTGAAACAGCAGCAACGGACGAGGTGGCTGTAAAGAAAGAAGAACTAAAGATTGCACTAGCTGCAGACATCACATCTCTTGACCCTCAAGGTCACAATGATACAAAATCAGAGAGGGTATCTTTCCTTCTATTCAACCGTCTGTTCAGACTAAATACAGACTTTGAAGTTGTTCCAGATCTTGCTGAGTCTTGGGAACAACCTTCTGATACTGAGTGGGTTATCAAGATTAAAGAAGGCGTAATGTTCCATGACGGCACAGAAATGAAAGCTTCTGACGTTAAGTACTCTCTAGAGCGTTCTCTAACAATGCCTAAAGTACAGCACGTTCTTGCTGATGTTGCATCTGTAGAAGTTATGGATGATTACACAGTTAAAATCACAACAAATATTCCGTTTGCACCATTCCTATACACTCTAGTTCACGCTGGTGCGTCTATTGTTCCTGAAGCTTATGCGACGTCAGGTGACGAGTTC
>Ga0209379_10001619_pt1 | contig 14515 bp, 12 predicted proteins | sample tdDd001_FD_187124 | JGI IMG/M metagenome (GOLD analysis project Ga0209379, IMG submission 187124) | Marine sediment microbial communities from the Atlantic coast under amendment with organic carbon and nitrate - tdDd00.1 (SPAdes)... | ecosystem: Environmental > Aquatic > Marine > Coastal >...
CTTGATGACTAAGGCGTTGTTTCCAAGTTCGATAAACATTGTTGAGGTTGGACCAAGAGACGGTTTACAAAATGAAGCACCGGTTTCAACTCAAGCGAAAATCGAACTGATCAATCAATTATCTTTAAGCGGATTAACGCATATCGAAGCGGGTTCATTTGTTTCGCCCAAGTGGGTACCGCAAATGGCAGACTCACAGCAAGTCTTGACACAAATCACTCGTCACGTTGATGTGTGTTACTCAGCCCTAACGCCCAACGTTCAAGGGTTAGAATTAGCTCTTCAATCTAATGTGGATCAAGTCGCCATTTTCACTTCTGTCTCCGAGTCCTTCTGTCAGCACAATATTAACTGCTCAATCGAAGATAGCTTAGAGCGATTCTTCCCCGTCATTAAACTAGCAAAGCAAAACGGGCGCCCTATTCGCGGTTATCTATCTTGCGTATTAGATTGCCCATATGAAGGGGAAACTTCTCCACAGCGAGTCAAAGAAGTAACAAAAAGACTCCTCGACCTCGGTTGTTATCAAGTCTCACTAGGAGATACGGTTGGGACCGGAACGCCGCTGCGTGTGGAATCCATGCTCAAAGAAGTACTTTCCATCGCACAACCAGAGCAGATAGCGGTGCATTTCCATAATACATGGGGACAAGCACTTGCAAACGTCTACCAAGCGCTTCGTATGGGTATCCATACTGTCGACTCAAGTGTGGCTGGTTTAGGTGGCTGCCCCTATGCAGATGGCGCATCAGGCAATGTTGCGACTGAAGAAATTTTGTACTTGTGTCAAGGTTTAGGCATCGAGACAGGAGTAGATTTGGAGCGAGTTGCCAAAGCGGGTTGGCAGATATGCAAGCACTTAAAGAAGCCTGCTAAGTCTAATGTTTCAGTGGCTTTACAAGCCCGTCTAAAACTTTAACAGTGAGAGTTCCATCTCAATCTACTGAATGATGGTGACAAAAAGTTGACGTCGCGTGAAACAAAAGTGTTAACTTGGTCTTACTATTTGGTATTAATATCACATTACTGTTGCCTATAAGTAAGCAAAGTATAAGAATTGCGTCCTGTTTGAGTTATTGATAATTTTCATGAATATACTAGTTTGCGATGATTCTAAAATCGCTCGTAAAGCCATCATTAGCAAAATAGGACTTTCACCCGACACCTACATCGCACAAGCAGAAAATGGACAGATAGCGCTCGACCTATTAAAGCAATCCAATTTCGATATCCTTTTTCTAGACCTTACCATGCCTGTGATGGATGGTTTTGAAGTGCTTGCCGCTTTACCTGTCAGTCGATACCCAACAAACGTTATTGTTGTCTCAGGGGATATTCAAACCGCTGCGAAAGAGCGTTGCTTGAGATTAGGCGCGAGAGACTTTATCGAAAAGCCATTTAATACCTCTGATCTCGCCAAGCTATTCGCTCGATTCAAAATACCACTTCAAGCATTCAATGTACCGACGATACCTTGTGCCACTCAATCAGTTGATGTATTGGCGAGCATTCGAGAAATGAGCAATATTGCGCTAGGCACCAGTGCTTCTTTAATAGCTGAACAAGTTGGCCAGTTCATTGAAATGCCTCTGCCTAATGTTTCTACCTTGCATCAATCTGAACTTAAAATGACGGTGCAGGATATTATTAATAATTCCGAGTATCGTGCCGTGTCGCAACGCTTCGTTGGTAACGGTATCAATGGCGAAGCACTCGTTTGTCTTCACGGTAGTGGTTTATCCAATATTACCTTAGACACCTTTTCTGAAGAAAAAACCACCACTAAGGAGATGATTCTAGATATCTCCAATTTGCTCGTTTCTTCTTTTCTTGTCTCGTTTAGTAAACAGCTCGATATATCTATCTCACTGCGTCAACCTATCGTACTGGAAAAGGAGCTACTTCAAGTTTCGCTTAATAGTGATCAATTTCTCACGGCGTATGATCAAGAAATATTCACGATTGAATTCATCTATAAAGCAGAAAATCTCGACATTACCTGTGACGTCATCTTCTTAATGGACAAAGAATCTATTCAAGCCATTGAACAAATTTTGCAGAGTGTTTTATGAAAACAACCGATATCAGCGACTTTCACTGGGCAATGCAGATCATTGGCGATCTTGATGCCGGCCTAATTGTGTTAGATAGAGAGTATAAGGTCTGTGCTTGGAACTCTTTCATGCAATCATACAGTGGTATCAGTGCCGAACGCATTTTGGGTAAGTACCTGTTTGATGTTGTAACTGGTTTACCTGAATCGTGGATCAGAAAAAAAGTAGATGCATCGTTTAAGCTTAATAGCCGTGGGTTCTCTTGTTGGGAAGATAGGCCTTACCTATTTAAGTTTAAAAACTTCAGCCCCATCGCTGACGGGCTCAATGAAATGCGTCAAAACATTACGTTTTCTCCCCTCACCTCCGTTAATGGTGCTGTTTCTCACGTTAGCCTAATCATCAATGACGTTACAGACATTGCAAAAAATAAAATCCACCTAATGAACTCCAATCAGAAGCTCTCTGATTTAAGCCGCACGGACGGATTGACTAAGCTATTTAACCGTCGTTACTGGGAAAGCTGTCTACTTGAAGAGTTCGAAAGCTGTAAGGTTTCAGGTAGTGTTTCTTCTTTGGTTATCTTTGACATAGACCACTTCAAAAAGGTGAACGATACCTATGGTCATACTGTAGGTGATGACGTCATTCGCCATGCTGCCGATGAATTGCGAAAAGCAACCCGTGGCGGTGACATATGTGGCCGATACGGTGGTGAAGAGTTCACGGTTATTCTACCTGGGACATGCGCTGATCAAGCACTCTACTTTACTGAAAGGCTGCGCAAACGCATCGAAAAGTCATTGGTGGAATGTGAAGGACACACAGTGAACTATAAAATCAGCTTGGGTATCTGTGAACTCACGGAACAACAAACTAGCCATTTAACTTGGTTAGAACATGCAGACAAAGCGCTCTACTTCTCAAAAGAAAACGGGCGAAATCGCTCAACCGTGTTTGATCTTGCGTTTATCAAATAGTACAGACTGAATTACAAATAAAGGCGCTAAGTATCAAGCGCCTTTATTTTGCCTAAATTGTCATACCTCTAACTTTGAGTCACTTTAACCGCGGTATGTGAAGATTCAGATGGCTTCTTTTTCGCACGCGCCGGTTTAATAATTAGACCTATTCCTAGCAGAAACAACCCGCTCGCCACCATTTGCGCCGTTGAAAGCGTCTCGCCATACATAAAATATCCACTGATTAACGCAAATACCGACACTAGCAGCGTCAGCGGTGCTGTCGTGCTCAGTGGATATCGAATCAACAATCGATTCCAAACCCAGTAGCCAAACAACGTCGTTGGATAAGCTTGGAACAACACAGCTAACGTTGTATTCATATTCCAAGATAAAACTGCCTGCTCAACAATTCCAGGACCATGCAGAACAATGGCAAATACCACCAACGGAATTGGAGCAAAAGCCATTCCCCAAACGTTAAACGAGAACGCCTGTTGTGTCTTCGATGATTTAACGATCACCCCCATCACCACCCAGCTAATTGCCGCAATCAGTATGAGCAGCAATCCTTGGCCAGTTATGTTGCCATTCGTTGCGGTAATTAATACCGACAGAGCGATAAGGGCAACCAACGCACCGAGAAACTTTCTTGTTGACGACTTCTCTTTATGGATAAAAATACCCACAGCCATACCAATCAACGCGTTTGAAGAAAGCAATACAGAAGACATTCCAGAAGAAAGCCCTGCAGTAATCGACCAAGAAGCCATCCCCCAAACCCCAACACCAAACACGACGCCATAACCGATCAAGTAACGCCATTGAACATTAGGCCTAGCTATAAAAAATATGGCTGGAATCACCGCCAATGAAAAACGAGCTGCGGTGGCCAACAAAGGATGTACCTCCGTAATACCTAGCTTGATCATCGAAAAATTAAAACCCCAAATAGCCATAACAGTGATAGCCAATATCAAATCATTCCTACTCATTATTTCTCCTCCCTTTTGTTTAACAGGAGTATCACTTGAGATTAAAAATGGATACAGATACAATTTTTCACACAAATACCAGTACAGTTGAAATAATATGAGTATTTATAAGGATATAGCTACGCAGTTTATTGATGATATTTTAACTGGGAAGTTAAATGATGGCAGCCGTATGCCTTCACTTAGGCAATTGGCTAAACAGCGAACCATCAGTATGTCGACGGCTGTCAGTTGTTATCAAGAACTAGAATCTCAAGGGTGGATTTGCTCCCGACCTCAAGCAGGTTACTTTGTCACGGCCCCAAAACCCGAACGAGCTAAACCAGAAATGACTCAGTTTGTGAGTAGAATATCGACCGTAAATCGTAACTACGCGCTCCACTCCTCCATTAATGGTCCACTCGGTATATCGAGTACCGACAACGATCCAGTCGCCATTACAGAACTGGAAAGAAGCTTTCGACGCGCAATTAAACGAATTGGAAATCGCCTAAACCGCTATCCAGACACGCAAGGTGAACCCCTACTGAGAGATGCCTTGAGTCGTCATTTTTCTAAATTAGCTCTAAATTTCTCTGCTGATGAACTCATCATCACAGGTGGCTGTATGCCAGCGATTAAATCAGCCATCGAAGCAACCACTCAACCTGGGGATGCAATAGCGATAAGCTCTCCATGCTTTAGCGGAATCATTGAGTTGTTGGGCCAAATGTCACGCAAGATCATTGAGATCCCGTCTATTGAAGATGGCGTTGATTTAAGCCAGTTAGAAAACCACTTAAAAAAAGGCCAAGTAAAAGCTGGGATATTCTGTACCTCTCATATGAATCCACAAGGCATAACCATGACCGCACAGCAAAAACAGCAGCTGGCGGAGTTAGCCAATTTCTATCAAACACCCATGATTGAAGATGACGTCTATCTTGAGCTCTCTTACGGCGAACATACCCCGCTGCCCGCCAAATACTATGATCAAGGCGGCTATGTACTTTGGTGCGGATCCATCTCGAAAACACTCTCGCCAGGCTATCGGCTAGGTTGGTGTTTACCCGGCCGTTATATAGCGAAATATCAGCAACAATCTACCGCTGCGAGTTATGGTGTTTCTGTTCCGATACAGATTGCCGTCGCTGACTTTATAGAGTCTGGACAATACGCGAAACAATTACGTCGTCGCCGTAACAAGTTGGCCACTTTAAAACATGACTATTTAAAATATCTGGCTCAACATCTGCCTTCGTACGTCAAGGTCAGTGACCCTCTTGGCGGAATGGTACTTTGGTTACAAGTTCCTGATCTCGATAGTAATCTATTGAGCGGGTATTTAGACAAAGAAAGCGTCGATATTCGCCTCGGTCATTTGTTCAGCACACTCGATTTATACAATGACTGTTTGCGAATCAATATTGGTTATGACATTGACGATGAGGTTAAGTCCGAGCTCAGTAGGCTAATCAGCGCAATTGAATTGAGCAGGACAAAGTAAAAAGAGCCGCCTGAAACGGCTCTTTTTAAATCCTACATTAAACGCGTCTTACTATAATCGCCGTACCCATCCCACCACCAATGCAGAGTGAAGCGAGTCCTAGTTCAGTTTGAGAGCGGCGCATTTCATAAATCAAAGATGTGATAATTCGCCCACCAGACGCGCCGATCGGGTGACCCAAAGCAATCGCTCCACCATTCACATTGGTTCGCTCATCAAACCATTCATATGGCACCTTATGTTGTTGCGATAAGCCTTTCATGACGCCAATAGCTTGAGCAGCAAACGCTTCATTAAGCTCCAAACGACCAATATCTGACAGGTTAAGTTGTGCGCGCTTTAGTGCTTGCTTAATTGCAGGGATTGGCCCAAGTCCCATAAGGTTTGGATCAACCCCACCTTGCCCGGTAGAGACAACCTCAACGAGTGGCGTTAAACCATGTTCTTCAATAGCTTGTTCACTCGCTAGAACAAGTGCAACGGCACCATCGTTGATCCCAGAGGCATTTCCTGCGGTGACACTCCCTTGCTTATCAAAAGCAGGCTTTAAAGCTTTCAACGATTCCAATGTTGAGTTAAATCTTGGATGCTCATCGGTATTCACTTCAACGCTGCCACGTCGAGTCTTGACTATGACGGACTCGATTTCTTCCTCAAACAGACCTGATTCAATCGCTTGCTGTGCTCGGTTTTGACTGCGCGCGGCAAACTCATCTTGTGCTTGGCGGTCAATATCATATTGCTTGGCAATGTTCTCGGCTGTCACACCCATATGAAAATCTTCAAAGGCATCGGTTAGACCATCTTTAAGCATAGAGTCCACCAGCGACAGGTCTCCCATCTTATGGCCTGAACGCGATTGACCATTCATGATAAATGGAGCGTTACTCATGCTTTCCATCCCCGCAGAAACGACAATATCGGCGTCGCCTGCTTTGATAGCATTGATCCCATTGAGCACTGTTTTCATGCCACTGCCACAAATCATGTTCAACGTGTAAGCTGGGACGTGAGCTGGTATTCCTGCATGGATCGCTGCTTGTCGCCCTACGCCTTGACCAAGGCCCGCGCTCAGCACATTACCAACAACAACTTCATCTACCCATTCCGGTTTTACATTAGCTTGTTTTAAAGCAGACTTAATCACAGTAGTACCGAGCTCTACTGCAGACACTGAACTTAACCCACCGAGAAAAGACCCAATTGCTGTGCGTTTAGCCGCTACAATGTAAACTTTATGACTCATATTACAGTACCAACCCGCCATCAATTTTCAGCACTTGGCCTGTAATAAAACTGGACTTGTCGCTGGCTAAGAACTCAACACCATTGGCAATATCTTCTGGTGTGCCCATTCTTGCTAATGGCGTTTTGGCTTTCATCATCTCCAGCACTTTTTCTGGCAAGTTCTCAGTCATTGGAGTCGCGACAAAGCCAGGGGCTACACAGTTCGCTCTTACTTGTGCGCCTTTACGAGCAAATTCTTTCGCCCAGCTTTTGGTCATGGCGATCACGCCGCCTTTGCTTGCCGCATAGTTAGTTTGGCCGATATTGCCGTCAGTTCCGACCACAGAAGACATGGTGACAATAGAACCTGAATTGTTTTCAATCATTATCGGAGCAACAGCTTGAGTCAGGTTAAACACGCCTTTCAAGTTAACGTTAATAACCGCATCCCACTCGTCTTCTGTCATTTTATCTATCAATGCGTCTCGGGTGATTCCCGCATTATTGACGAGCACATCGACTTTTCCATTGTCACGCTTCACCTGTTCGATAAAAGAGGCAATGGCGTCTCGGTCACAAATGTTCATCGTGATAGGTTTAACGTTCTCGACACTCTCGTATGCACTGTTTAACGCGGTGCTATTCATATCTATCGCATAAACTAATTCTGCACCACTGCTAGTGAATCGCTCGACGATAGCTTTCCCTATTCCTTGAGCTGCACCTGTCACAATGCAGATTTTTCTCTCAAACATTTTCTTTGTCCTTTTGTGTAACGCTATTGGCTTAGCTGATTGTGTTTTTACTTATTTGAATGGACGTCTAACTTGCGTCTCTTTTTATATTAGGTCGAAATTGAGCTTGGTATATGGCGCTTTCCATAACCTTTAATGAATCACTGATTACAGGTTTAAACATCATTTGCGCTAAGATGTCTTTTTCTAAATCAATGCCCGGGGCGATCTCTATTAGCTCCAAGCCTTCGCTCGTTAATCGAAATACCGCACGCTCGGTTATGTAGAGTACGGGTTTATTGTTTTGTATCGCTTGTTGAGCGCTAAAGGTGATTTGCTCTACCTCTTCTAAGAATTTGCGCTGCTTCCCTTCTTGAACAATCTGTATTGCATTGTGTTCAATACAAATCTTTAATCCCTGTGCGGTGAATGTGCCGCAGAAAACGACTTGCTTTGCGTTTTGAGTGATATTGATAAAACCACCACACCCTGCAATTTTGGTCCCAAAGCGAGAGACGTTAATATTGCCGCTTCGATCGCATTGCGCTAACCCAAGAAACGCTTGGTCAACGCCACCACCGTCATAGAAATCGAACATCTGATCTTGACCTATAATCGCCTGCGGAAGCTTTGATGCGCCGAAGTCCAAACCGCTTTGTGGTGTACCGCCGACTGCGCCCGGTTCCACAGTGAGAGTGAATTCATCGAGAATCTCAGCGCGCCTTGCGACCTCTGCAATATACTCTGGCGCACCAATACCCAAATTTAGGATAGAGCCCGGAACCAACTCCATGGCAGCTCGACGAGCAATGACGACTTTGGCATCGAGCGTCTGTTCATCTTCTCCTAGTTCAGATATGGTGACACTGTCACCACTAGGCGAGCTAATTCCGACAAATTCAGGATTCATCACGGTTGCGAAAGTCTGCATATGTTCGCTTTCTTGCTCGCAAACTACGACCGCATCGACAAAAATGCCAGGGATCTTAACTGCGTGTGGATCGAGCTTTCCGGCTTTAACGACACTCTTAACTTGTACTATCACTTTGCCGCCGTTGTTTTTAGCCGCCTGTGCCGCAGCAAGACTTTCCACAATTAAGCATTCGTCTTCCATTGTGATATTGCCTTTTTCGTCAGCCGTAGTACCCCTTAAAATCGCCGTAGTAATTGGTAATTTATGATAGAAAAGATGCTCCTCCCCCATCAACTCAATCACTTCTACCCACTCTTTTTGAGTGATAGTGTTGATCTTTCCGCCTTCAATTCTAGGATCGACGAAAGTCCCTAACCCAACTTTACTGACAGTTCCGAGCTTTCCCGCAGCGGTATCTCGCAATAGATGTGAAATGATCCCTTGAGGTAAGTTGTATGCTTCGATCAAGTTATCAACTGCAAGCTGCTGTAACTTAGGGACCAAACCCCAATGTCCACCGATAGCACGTTTAACTAGTCCTTGTTTAGCCAAATGATTGATTGCTCTGCCTTGACCGTCTCCTTGGCCAGCTGCAAACAACAATGTTAAGTCTTTAGGTGTTTGCGTTCGTGTGAAACGCTCGCCTATGGCTCTTTCAATCGCTTCAGGTACAACGCTGCCGATGAATCCTCCTAACAATACGGCTTCACCATCTTCAATCCAATCTGCTGCTTGCTCTGGTGTAAGCTTTTTGACCACGTAGCACCTTCCCTTGTTCACTGCGTTATTCTTCCAACAACAAACAGCTTAGCCGCCACAAACCTGTTTGTTAATTGCACAAATAGAGATTGTTAATTTCATATATGGAATTATTCTTTCAGTGTTTGAACACGCTCAATCAGGTACTGTTTAAAGCCGCTACATCGTTCTGGCATTGGGGTTCTTGGCCTAAAGAACATATCTATGTCAAAACTGGCACATTGGTAATCTTGGAGGATGTGCTCAAGTTCCCCGTTTTTCAGCTGTTCGAAAACCAGTGAATGAGGCAGATAAGCAACCCCTGCGTGTTCAAGGGCAAGGTCGAGCAACATTTCACTGTTATCACACTCTAATGTGTCTTGGATTGTTACGATCTCAAGTTCACCATTCAGCTCAAAACACCAACGATTGCCTCCCAACAAAGTACGTGCGTACAAGCAACGATGTAAGTTGAGCTGATTGGGGTTTGCTGGTGTACCATGCTCTCTGAGGTATTGAGGAGAAGCACACAGATAGAGAGGCTCTGTTAGTAGCTGCCGCCGTACCAGTAACATGTCTTGCTCTGGTTCCCCTTCGTAACTTGCACTGGCACGAAATGCGAAATCAATGTTTAGCGGATCAAACTCTCCCGCCTCTATAAAGATACGGAAGTTAACGTTTGGATGCATTTGCATGTATTCAGCGACAATTTTAGTCAAATACTGGCGAGCAAAAAGTGGCGTTGACGATAACCGAATTTCACCCTGTTGCTCTTCGGCTAGGTTCTGTACTTCTTCACATAGACTGTTGATATCAGGAAGCAGAGAGGAAAACCGGTCGAATAGCAGCTGCCCAGCCTGTGTCGCTACAAGCTGTCTCGTACTTCTCTTAACTAGCTCGACCGACATTGCTTCTTCGAGTTCTTTTACCCAACGACTGCCTGCGGCAGGGGAAATGCCTTGCTGAATCGATGCCTCACGAAAAGAGCCGCATTGAATCACTGCGCAAAAGAAAACAATTTTATCCAGTATGGGTTGGCGACTGGAAAGCAAACGTCCGCTCATTAAGTCACTAATCCTTTTTGCAGTGCCAATTTCACCAATGCTGCGGTAGACGTAGCCCCGAGCTTTTTCTTGATTCTTAATCTATGCGTTTCGACTGTTCGGACGCTGATGTGAAGTGAATCGGCGATTTCCTTGTTGCAAGCGCCATTCGCGATTGCCTTGAGCACGTCAGATTCGCGCTTTGACAACGTATCGTCTTTAGTTTCTGGCTTCTCATTAATTTGTTCAAGTAAACGATCAGAAGCTTGAGGACATAAGTAGGAACGCCCTTGCGCGACCTGATTAATCGCCATCACCAACTCTTCCGAACCGACATCTTTAAGAACATAACCTTTTGCACCTGCTTTCACTGAACGCATGACATAGTCACGACTGTCATGCATTGAAAGCATAATGACTGCGGTTTCTGAGCAACTTTGGGCGAGCTTTTCGAGCACTTCTATACCATTAAGGCTAGGCATATTGATATCAAGCAGTAGTACGTCAGGTTTTAATTTCAGTGTGCTGTCTAGCGCATCTGTGCCCGTACCAACACACGCGAGAATATTCAGGTTATCTTCCATTTCAAGGCGTGATTTAAGACCATCCTGCATCAACCTATGATCATCAGCCAGAACCAAATTAATCATACAAACTCCATGTTTAAACTCACGCGCACTTCTGTGCCCTCTCCTTGTTCACTACTCACCGCGAATGTGCCCCCTATCGCTTGAATCCGTTCTTTCATATTCTGCAATCCCATATGTTCAAAGATGGGTTGCTTCCGCTTGTTCGATTTGAGCGATTTTTCTGGCATACCGATACCATCGTCACTGATGGTTAGTATTAGAGTCCGTCCCTCTCGCTGCATGATGACGTCGACACCTTGTGCATTCGCATGTTTTTCAACGTTGTGTAGTGACTCTTGCACCACTCGATAAAGGGTCGTTTCAACTTCAGGGAGAAACTCTTCCCCCTCAATATCATGTTCAAAAACCAACTCTAGCTGTGTACGCTCACGCAGTTGGTTGATGTAAGCTTCAATACCAGCGACTAAACCTAAGTCATCCAACTGCGGCGGTCTCAGATCTTTAGAAATACGCCTTAGCTCGACAATCGCTTGTTCCATCGCATCCTTACTTGCATCAAGTTCCAGTGCTTTCTTTGTATCGTCTTTTTCTTTATCTACGTTGTCTAACCGATACTTTGCCGCTACTAAGAGTTGATTCACGCCATCATGCAACTCTCTTGAAACTCGTTGTCGCTCGTTTTCTTGCGAATCAATAATCTGTTGATTCAATATACTCAATTGCTGGTTAGCCAACCGCCTTACGTTCAAGTTTAGTGACGCCCCCAGAGCCGCAATCACGGTAACAGCGACGAACATCACACCAAACAGTGCGGTACTTGTTTTGCCTATGTTTTGGTCGAAGCCGTTTTGCATGTGAGCAACTTGGGTTTCAATATCATCTAGATACACCCCTGTTCCGACCATCCACTGCCATTTATCTAATGAGACGGCATAACTGAGTTTTGGTAGGGGCTCTTTTTTTGAAGGTTTATGCCAAAGATAGTCAACGAATCCGCCCCCCTCTCGGCCCACTTTGATCAGTTCCTGAAGTAGCTTTTTGCCTTGAACATCTTCAACTTCCCACCAGTTCTTTCCTATGCGCTCTTTTTGATATGGCAACACAAGCGCATCACCTCCCCAAGTATAAGCAAAGAAATATCCGTCACTGCCATACGTGAGCTGGCTCAATTTTTCGATAACAATTTGCTTCGCAAGCTCCGGGGTTAACGACTCATCAAGGTAGTAAGGCTCAATACTTTTCACTGCCATTTCTACGTACTGCTTTAGTTCTTGCTTTTTAACTGACAGTACATTGCCTCGAGTTAAAGCAACTTGCTCTTCAACTAGCTGTTTTGCTTGACTAAATAGAATACTAGCGACAATCGCCACCACGACAATCAAGGGGACGATTGAAAGCAGTATTATGTTAATCGATAGTCTTCTGTTGCTAACAAACCCCATATTCCCTTCCGGCTTTGTACGTAGTTTTACTGACATTTTGTATCGAAAATTGCGTTTTCTACGGACATAATTTGCGCAATTTCACCAATAGAGAGCAAGAAATCTCCCCTCTAAACTTAGCGTCAAATGTAACATCGCATTAACACAAATTACTACGCGTCGTTCACATTTATCGATATCTATAAGGAACCCAGCCTCACAAGGAGAGAACCATGAACCTTAAGAAAGTCGCCATCGCTTCAGCACTTGCAATCGCTGCTACCGGCCTTTCTGTTACAGCGCACGCTGCTGACAAGAAGATCCTTCTTAAAACACCCATTGCATTTGGTAGCCACTTACCCGCGCTAGGTACACCGATTCAATGGTATGCCGACCACATTACCAAGACCTCTGGTGGTACGATCAAAATGAAGATCTACGAGCCAGGTAAGCTGGTTAGCCCCGCTGAGATTTTGGACGCAGTTTCTACTGGTAAAGTGAACTCTGGTTACTCAACCGCAGGTTATTGGCAAGGTAAGCTGCCTGCATCAGCCCTTTTCTCTGCTGTGCCGTTTGGCCCAGAGGCTGGCGAGTACATGGCATGGTTGTTCTTTGGGAATGGTTTAAAGCTATACCAACAAATGTATGACGATGGCGGTTACAACGTAAAAGTGGTGCCTTGTGCGATCATTTCTCCGGAAACATCAGGCTGGTTCCGTAAACCGATTGAAAAGCCGGAAGATCTTAAAGGACTCAATATGCGCTTCTTTGGCCTTGGGGCATCGGTAATGGAAAAACTCGGTGTTGGTACGGTTCAGCTTCCGGGTGGTGAAATCTTCGGCGCTCTTGAAAAAGGGGCAATTGACGCTTCTGAATTCTCTCAACCCGCCATCGACCAACGTTTAGGTTTCCATAAAGTCGCGAAGTACAACTACTTCCCGGGCTGGCACCAACAATCGACCGTATTTGAACTCCTTATCAACAAAGATACTTGGGGCAAAATGAGCGATGCACAGCAAGCTGCCGTCGAAACCACATGTATGGCGACCATGACTTACTCCATTGCGGAAGGTGAAGCGTTACAGTTCAACGCAATGAAGAAAGCGGAAGAAAATGGCGTTGAAATTCGCTACTGGAATAATGAAATGTTAAGCCTGTTTGAAAACACTTGGCTTGAAGTTGTGGAAGAGAAGAAAACCGCTGACCCATTCTTCGACAAAGTATGGAAAGATCTTAGCACCTTCCGTGAAGGCTATGCTTTATGGTCTGCAAATGGATTCCTACCACGTGAAACTCAAAATCAATAATCCTCTGTGAATTGGACCTGTTGGCCGGCGAAATGTCGGCCATTGGTTGTAAGGAGTTGCCAATGAGCAAGGTACTATATTCTACCCCAAGCACCCCATTCTATTCCCATATAGAAAGCTTTATTACCGCAACAAGTCGAGTTCTTGCATGGACAAACCTCGCGCTTGTGGCCGTTATTATTATCCAAGTTGTGTTGAGAAAAGTGTTCTCGAATGGCCAAATCGCACTCGAAGAGCTGCAATGGCATCTTTATGCGACTGCCGTAATGTTCGGCACCGCTTACGCCCAGATCAGCAACCTGCACGTACGTGTCGATCTTTTCTATCATAAATTTTCTGAACGTAAAAAAGCCGTGGTTGACCTACTTGGTCTGAGCCTACTCGCAATCCCATTTGTGGTCGTGGTTATCCTTCACTCATACGATTTCGCCTACGAATCTTGGCGAGTGAATGAAAGCTCTGCATCGCCCTCTGGCCTTCCATTTCGTTGGTTAATTAAGAGCGTTATCCCTATCAGTTTCTGCCTGTTGTTGCTCTCTATGTTGGCAAGAATCCTACGCAATATCGAAACTCTATTTAAAGGTGAACATGATGGAAGCAAATGAATGGATTGTGATTGCCATGTTTGGCTCGTTCATCTTATTACTTTTTACCGGAATTCCTGTCGCCTATGTACTGGGTGGAATTGGCGTTGTATTTGCCGCGGTCGGTTACTACGCCGATATTTACCTAGATACCTTTACTGGGCTCGACTACACCAGTTTAGGTTTAGTGGTTAACCGTATCTTTAAGATTATGGATAACTGGATTCTGGTCGCGCTGCCTATGTTTATATTCATGGGTAACATGCTGGATAAGTCAGGAATCGCAGAAAAGCTGATGTCTTCGATGCAAGCGCTGTTTGGTAAAGTTCATGGCGGTTTAGCCATCACGGTTATGGCAATCGGGATTATATTAGCCGCTTCGACCGGAATCATTGGGGCATCGGTCGTGTTGTTAACTGTAATGTCACTTCCTAGCATGATGAGACAAGGCTACCACTTGC
>Ga0209379_10001626_pt1 | contig 14488 bp, 13 predicted proteins | sample tdDd001_FD_187124 | JGI IMG/M metagenome (GOLD analysis project Ga0209379, IMG submission 187124) | Marine sediment microbial communities from the Atlantic coast under amendment with organic carbon and nitrate - tdDd00.1 (SPAdes)... | ecosystem: Environmental > Aquatic > Marine > Coastal >...
GCCATTACTGCCTTGGATCTAATGTCATAGCGAGCCAGTTTCCACAGGTGCAGCTCTTTCACGATAAAATTCAAGGCCAAATCTCGCTTGCGAGCTTCAAGCAGTCGCCACTTGGCGACTTTCTGCAAGACAGCTAGCTGTTTGGGCTCAAGTTGCCAGGCATTTTTAATGTCGAGATACACTTTTTCAGGATCAACGGGCTTTATACGCCGAACCATGAGCGAAGCGCATTCCTGTTTCAAGGCTTCCAACCAGTCTTTTTCTTCAACCTGCGCCAACAGTTTCTGATACAGCGGCAACAGATAAAAAACATCCGCGGCAGCATAATCGAGCTGTTTATCTGTCAGCGGACGAGCCATCCAGTTTGTACGAGCTTCGCCTTTATCCAGCTCTACCCCCAGAAAATCTTTAACCAGAGTTCCGAAACCAGCTGAAACACCATAGCCAAGAAACGATGCCATAACTTGGGTATCGATCATTGGAACGGGCAAGCACCCGGCATAATGCTGGAACACTTCCAGATCTTCTCCACAGGCATGCAGTACCTTGATAACTGCCTGATCGCGAAGCAGCGCCCATAACGGCTCTAAATCTTCAATTTCCAGAGGATCAATCAAAGCCAGGCTGTCCCCATCAAACAGCTGGATCAAGCCAAGCTTGGGATAAAGTGTGCGGGTGCGGACAAATTCCGTATCAAGCATTACAGCCGCCTGGTTGCGGGCATGCTCACATACTACTTCCAGCCGTTCAGTTGTTGTTATGATTTCAAAATTCACAGCAAACCTTTAATTTTCATCGACTATAACTAACCGAAAGAAAGTGCCGGCATGATAGCCGGCACTCGAAATACACTCATTGTAACCTGAATTTACAGGTTATGCTTCTTGTGCCTGCTTGTCAGACTCTTCTCGCAAGGCACGGCGCAAAATTTTACCGACATTGGTTTTTGGCAATTCGTCACGGAACTCAACAACCTTGGGCACTTTATAGCCAGTCAGGTGCTCGCGACAATGCATCAGCAGCTCGTCTCGTGTCAGGCTCGGATCTCGCTTGACCACGCAAACTTTCACCACCTCACCCGACACTTCGTGTGGCAGGCCGATCGCAGCAACTTCCAACACCTTGGCATTCAACGCGACAACGTCTTCAATCTCATTCGGATAGACATTAAAACCCGACACCAAGATCATATCTTTCTTACGATCAACAATATGCAAAAAGCCATCTTCATCAAAACGGACAATATCACCGGTTGATAACCAACCATCTTCATTGAGCACTTCCTTGGTCGCTTCCGGCCTTTGCCAGTAACCCTGCATCACCTGAGGGCCACGCACTTGCAGCTCACCAGTCTGATCATTCGCGACAACATTGCCTTCATCATCCACCATACGTACTTCCGTTGAAGGAACAGGCAGGCCGATGGAACCATTATAATCAACTAGATCATACGGATAGGCCGCCACCAACGGTGAACACTCCGTTAACCCATAGCCTTCTAGCAGATAATTACTGGTGATCTGCTTCCACTTTTCAGCCACAGCACGCTGCACGGCCATCCCTCCGCCGACCGACAGACGTAAATTACTGAAGTCCAGTTCATGGAAATCTTCGTTATTCACAAGGGCATTAAACAGGGTATTAACCCCGGTAATTGCGGTAAACGGATAACGTTGTAGCTCTTTGACAAAAGTCGGAATATCACGCGGGTTGGTAATCAGCAGGTTTCGCCCACCCATTTCAATAAATAGCAGACAGTTAACCGTCAATGCAAAAACGTGATAAAGCGGCAATGCCGTAACAATCAGCTCACGTCCTTCGGTCAGTACCGGCCCATAGGCACCTTTCGCCTGCATAACATTGGCCAACATATTGCGATGGCTCAGCATTGCCCCTTTGGCTACGCCGGTTGTCCCGCCAGTGTATTGCAGAAAGGCAGTATCCTCACCGGACATAAACGGTTTGACATACTGCATCCGACGCCCTTTGCTCAGCGCCGCACGCATAGATGTTGCATGAGGAAGATGGTACTTTGGCACCATCTTTTTAATATATTTCACGACAAAGTTAACCAGCGTGCCTTTCGGTCGGGAAAGCTGATCCCCAAGCCGAGTCAATACAACATGCTGGACACTAGTGTTCTTTACGACTGATTCTAGGGTGTGTGCAAAGTTGGAAACAATAACAATCGCTTTTGAACCCGAATCGTTTAGCTGATGCTCTAGCTCTCGCGGGGTATACAGCGGGTTGACGTTAACCACGACACAACCAGCACGAAGAATACCAAACAAAGCAATAGGGTATTGCAGCAAGTTCGGCATCATGACGGCAACTCGATCACCTTTTTTTAGCTTGAGATCATTTTGCAAGTAAGCAGCAAAAGCACGGCTGCGCTCTTCCAACTTGCGGAAGGTCATGACCTGTCCCATGTTGATAAATGCTGTCTGATCTGCAAACTTCTGTACAGACTGCTCAAACATATCAACCAGAGACAGGTATGAATCCGGATTAATTTCTGCCGGTACATCTTCCGGATAGCGGTTAAGCCAAACCTTATCCACTTTGCACTCTCCTTCTTTTATCTGGCGCTAGCGCCCAAAACTTGCTGTAAGGGGGAATGATTCAAACAACCGCTTGTTATCACCACCACAGCATAATTAACAAAAAACCAGCAACAACCAATTAGGCCAGCTGGTTAAAATTTGATGTGAATCGCACAATATGCTCACAAACAGCCCGCGGACTTTCAATATGACAGTGATGACCACCATCAACTTCAACCTGGGAGCCGTGCTGCAACCAATGCCTTCCGGCCTCCGGCTGCTTGAGTGCTGTAAATCCGCTCCGCCCAAGAATCGACAAGACCGGACACTGAATTTGAGACATTAGCACCTTCGCATGTCCTTCCGCCATACGGTACAAAGAATCACAGCGTAGTCTATTATCATGCCGCCAGTACCAGTTCGAACCGTCCTGATATGTCGCGCGCTCGACCAAGGGGGCAAGTTGCTCTGCCGACAACTGATTAACTGTACAACGCAGCTTCAGGGCTTCCTGAAAAGACGACATCCCCCGGCCCCTTCCCCACAGTTCAGTCCGGCGACGATAACGCTGCCGGCTGGCAATGCCGTCACGAAGACGTTGTACCATGTGGTCCGGAGACTCATGGAGCGGAGACATCCCTTCAATTAACACCACCCCAGCCACATCGGCCGGAAAAACCGCCGCATAGCAACTGGCGACCAATGCACCCAATGAGTGCCCGACCAGATAGACTTCTCGATCTGGCAGTAATGCCATCAGCTGTTTTAAATCATCAAGATAATCGAAAAAGTAATAGTAGTTATCCTTACCCCGAGGCTGAGAATGACCATGACCGGGCCAATCGATCGCGATCAGGTGAAACTTGTCGGCCAACGTCACGAACAAAGGTGCAAAGCTAGCGGCATTATCCTGCCAGCCATGCAAAAATAACAAAATCGGCTTTTGATCACATGGGTAAGACAACGGCGATGAAGGCGAAACAATCTCGCCCTGGAGCTGAAATGAACACAAACCAGCCAGCGTTAACTCTGCCAGCTGGAAGCGTGTATTAAACATTACACTCGACACAACATTCTCAATCTACTTGGTCACCCGTTGCGTAACTTCTCCGCGAGTAAACCCCACGCCATAACTCATAAACGAGCACCGGGTTCCAATACAATCATGGTAACGGGCAAAGTCGTCAATCCGGATTTCCTGTTTAACCTGCCACAACTGCTGCCCCGAAATGTTGACGACAGGAAATTGATACTCAAACTCCCCCACCGTTCCTTGTTCTTGGCCATTGACTCGGCCAACAACGGTTAACAGTCTGCCTGGGCGATATTCCAGAGGTTCGAAAAAACCATCCGCATAGCCAACAAAACGCCCCTGCGGCTTAGCATCGAGCTTAGGTCTACCGTCACTAGTCAGCGGCAGGCTGACAACCTCAATTCGGGTTCGTTGTTTTTCATTATCAATTGCAGCAATGATACCACCCAGCCGAACCTCCTGATCCCGAGCCATTGCAGGATTATCGCGAATCAATTTGAAGTCGGTAATTGGGCTTTCTGACTGAGTGTGCAGGCTTTCGGGCACGCTGGCGCAGCCTACCATAAAGACCATTAACAGCCCAAGAAATAGCACTCTAAACATCAGATACTCCTAGACAAATGCTCATAATCCACCCAGCTTACCGGATAGCGAAACACACTAAACGTATACATCTACCCCAACCAGCGAAGACAACGCATCCTTATGATTTTGATACATCACTCCCATATAGGAATCTAGCGCCTGACGGTGCTTCCCCTCAGGCTCGTCATACTGAATTCTGGAGTGGGCATCTTGAATAAGTTCCGGATCACGAACAGATTTTGCTACCGCTTTTGCAACAACTGTCTGCTCTGCAGCAACAGGCGCCTGTGCCGGTTTGTTGACCCGGGGCTTGTGCGGTGACTGTATTGATGTTGGTAAACGTTGGATTGAAACCATAATGCAATACCTATCAGGAGGAAAAGCGGAGAGTTCTAGATCCTAGAGCTGACAGTTTGCGCCCCTCCGACTAAGATAGCCGCACGGCGCAAACTCGCTAATCCTGAAGTTTATTCACGGCCAGGCAGCTTCTTCCAGGTTACCGTATCACGCAAGTAAACTGGGCTGGCATGCTCTGCTGAAACCGCCTCATCTCGAGCCAAAGCAAATTTAGCCAAGTGGACCATATCCTGGGAGTCGGGATATAAAACAGTCCCTTTTTCCATTTGGACCTTCAGCTGAGCGAGAGGTTCAGCATAGCTTTCCCAACCTGTACCGGCTGTTAGCCAAATACCGTTATCAGCGCTGAACTGCTCAACAAGCCCTTCAGGTCGGATAACCAATTCACTGTCGATCACACGCCAGTCGCCATCAGTCTGGCGCTGATACTGCCCCCAGTAAATCTCGCCCATTCGAGCATCAATTGCAGTCAAAACCTGCTCGGATTGATGTGCTCGGTAGGTCCCCTGAGCCATTGCGGCCAGTGTGGATATACCCAGCATCGGCAGGTCAGCACCAAATGCCAACCCTTGGGCGATACCAATACCTATACGAACGCCGGTAAAGCTTCCCGGTCCACGGCCAAAAGCCAGTGCATCTAATTGGCCGAGCTTCAGGCCACCTTCGGCCAGGACGGTATCTACCATCGGCAGAATTTTAGTCGTATGCTCACGCGGCGCATACTCGCAACGTGAAATAACATCATCGCCTATCATTAAGGCAACAGAACAATTTTCGGTGGCAGTATCGACTGCAAGAATTTTGGTGCTCATTCAAGCCTCTGAATGCTGATCGTCACACTGAACAGTACACTCGTTACCATTCACTGCAGACAAAAACTGCCCGACACCATTAACATCCCGCGTACGTGGGATTGATGGCAGGCTTCTTAAAAATACCGCGCCATACGGACGCGTTACCAAGCGATTATCACAAATGACCAGAACGCCCTTATCCTGCTTATCACGAATAAGACGCCCAACGCCCTGTTTCAGGGTGATCACTGCATCGGGTATTTGAACTTGCGAAAAGGGATCCCCGCCACGCAGGCGACAATCTTCAATTCGCGCTTTCAGCAACGGATCATCCGGTGCTGTAAAAGGCAATTTGTCAATGATAACACAGCTAAGGGCTTGTCCTCTAACATCGACACCTTCCCAGAATGCGCCTGTGGCAATCAAGAGCGCATTGCCACGCTCCAGATACTCTGCCAGTAACTTTTGCTTGGTGGTCTCACCTTGTACCAATACCGGCAAATCCAGTACCGAACGAAACCCTTCCGCCAACTCGCGGACCATTTGGTGCGAGGTACAGAGGAAAAAACAGCGTCCGTTGTTGCCGGTTATGACCGGTGCCAGCATTTCTACCAGCCTATCGGCAATACCAAAGCTATTTGGCTCGGGAAGAAAACGAGGCACACACAGCAAGGCCTGTTGCTGATAGTCAAACGGGCTTTCCAGTGCGAACTGTTGCTTGGGCGCTAACCCAAGGCGGTGGCTGAAATGGCTAAAATCATCATCAACGGCCAAGGTGGCAGACGTAAATATCCAGGCTCCCGGCTGCAACTGCATTTGTTCGTGGAACTTCTCCGCCACCGATAGTGGTGTGATATTCAGACTAAAATGGCGCGGGGTACATTCATACCAATAGGAATAGCCGGTAATCGAGGTATCGGAAAGCCTTGCCAGTTTTGCTTTCAGCAGCGTGGCCCGTTCAAAAGCCGTGTCTAGTAATTGGCTTCTTCCCAAAGCGAGCTTAAGCACCTCATGAGTTAGATCAAGTGCATCGTTTAATCGGGTCAGCTCACGCTGGATCGCCGGGCTGGTTATGGCTTCTCGCCAATTGCCCCGAAAGCCGGGGTCACCTAGCACAATCCGCAAATCAGATGCAGCCTGAGCCAGTCGATCGGCCGTTTTTTGCAACTGACGCATATCTTTCGCTTCTGTGCGATAACCAATTTCGACATCCTTGGCCAGCTCCTGAACCTGACGGCTGGTCAGGCTCTGACCAAAATATTGGCTGGCAATATCTGGCATTTGGTGAGCCTCATCGAAAATAAAGACTTCCGCTTCAGGGATCAACTCACCAAACCCTGTTTCCTTGATCGCCAAATCAGCTAAAAACAGGTGATGGTTCACCACCACTACATCAGCTTCCATCGCCTTACGCCGGGCTTTAACCACAAAACAATCTTCGTAAGACGGACATTCACGGCCAATGCAGTTATCATTGTTTGAGGTGATCATCGGGATCACCGGACTGTCTTCGGCAACGGTTTCGCACTCGCCAAGATCACCTGTATGGGTCGTTGATGACCAACTGCGGACTTTAACCAGCTGACTCAGTAGCGTCGGATCGACATGGGTACCATGGCTTTCGGTGATCTGGCGACTCAAACGATCGAGGCACAGGTAGTTAGCCCGTCCTTTTAACAGAGCAACCCGTCCGGTAAAACCCAGGGCATCGGCCATTAAAGGCAAATCCCGGTGAAAAAGCTGCTCCTGCAGGTTCTTCGAGCCGGTACTAATAATCGTTTTTTTACCGCGAACCAACGCCGGCACAAGGTAAGCAAATGTCTTGCCGGTTCCCGTTCCCGCCTCGACCACGAGCTGAGTCTGTTCACAAATTGCGTCATCTACAGCCTTAGCCATATCAATCTGCGGCTGGCGAGCCTGGAAACCGGGTATGGCTTTGTCGAGTGCGCCTCCGGAGGCGAAAAACTTGGCAATCATTCCAACGAGCTTATTGGTTATATATACAGTAAAAGGCCGTCCATTATGCCAAGTTTGCCAGCCTGCGACTACGGTTATTTATACCCAGGGTGCCGATGAGTTAGACAAGCAGATCTCTGGTTGCAACATGTACAACCAGATGCATTGATTAGGGCGCAGTAACAATATCTGCTTTGGTCGAGCCGACAATTTCCATCAGCTCTTGCTGCTCTTTTTCTGCCACATCGTGCTTATCCAGCACGCTCTTAAGCAACACCTCCATCCGCAGCCAATCTTTCTCTGTAATATTCAGGTGGGCATGGGCATCCTTCATTGTCCGCCCTTGGTACTGACATGATCCGCCTGTGGAACTACAGACCATCGCCGTAACCTGGTATTTCAGATAAGGAGCCGGTACCACTTTCCTTGCCGCATCAATTGCCGGGTTGGCGTTAAGGGCATCATCGACCACAATCACATCAATGAAGTCGCTGACGACAACCGAGATTGGCTGCAGCCCCCCAAGGCGGCTATACAGCGACTTTGTGTCCCCGGCTTCATTGTCAGCATAGGCTGATCCAATACCGAGTACCGGTATGGCGAATAAGAGAGCCATAAAAAAATACATCTGCCGTTGTAACAACATATCTCCTCCTCGATGATGAAGATCATTAGTTAGGTTTCTATACGTATGGCAACTATCACAAGTACGAATCTGAATATTTGTTTTGACCCTGAAATAAATACGCGGTAAATAAAAGGGAATGGAAATATAAATATTGTAGTTCAAGGACGCACATGGAAACGAAAACCCTTCTCACCGATTGCCCAGATGCAATGGGTTTAATATCGAAAATCACCAACATCTGTTACAAGCACCAGCTCAACATTGTTCACAATAATGAATTTGTTGATCACTCCCATAGCCAGTTCTTCATGCGAACAGAGCTGGAAGGTGTTTTTAACGACGAAACCTTCCTTTTTGATCTAGATCGAGCCCTGCCAGAAGGCAGTTACCGCCGTCTGGTCAGCTCAGCCCGCAAGCGCATCGTGATTATGGTCACCAAAGAAGCACACTGTCTGGGGGATATTCTAGTCAAGGCCTTTGATGGCACATTGGATGTTGAGATTGCGGCTGTTGTGGGAAATTACGATACATTGGCGGGTTTGACCGAGAAATTTGATATCCCGTTCCACCATGTCTGCCACGAAGGGCTGAGCCGTGAAACGCACGAAGAGAAACTGCTTGAAGCCGTCCAGCAATACAGCCCTGATTATGTCGTGCTGGCCAAGTATATGCGGATCCTGACACCGAACTTTGTCGCCCAGTTTCCGCACCAGATCATCAATATCCACCACAGCTTTCTGCCGGCCTTTATCGGTGCCAAACCGTACCTGCAGGCGTTTGAACGCGGGGTGAAAATCATCGGAGCTACTGCCCACTTTGTCACCAACGATTTAGATGAAGGCCCGATCATTACCCAAAACGTCATCAATGTAGACCATAACTTTAGTGCAGGCGATATGGCTCGCTCTGGTCGCGATGTCGAAAAATCAGTACTAAGCAAGGCGCTGGGACTGGTGCTCGATGACAAGGTATTTGTGCATGGGAACAGAACCGTAATACTTTAGCGAAAATACGAGTACCGAGTTGCGAGCTTCTATAAACTCGCAACTCATAACTCGCAGCTGAGTTACCCTTCCTCGCTCTCAATCACATCTTTTAGCGAACACGGATGCAGCTTGATACACACCCCATCCTTTTTAAAAGCATATGTAGGATTTGGCAGTCGTTCTTTTTCTCCCGATGGCGAGCTGGCTTTCACCTTAATGCCTTTATCTGCCAATTTTTCCCAAGGCAGAAGCGGAAATTTCTCATCCAACAGCGCCTTGAGCTCCTCGGTATCCTTCGCTTTAGCCGGAATGACAAACTCAAGATGCTCCCAGCCTTGCTGAGGGTATGACTTACTGCCCGGATACGGCAATTCCAGCGCCTCTATACTCCAACGGCCAACCTGAAGCGACTTATTAAAGCCGATGACAATAATCGGGCGACCATTGATCTCATTGTTTGACCATTCCTCGCCATACGCAAGCCAGGCTTGGTGCAATTCCTTGGCCACTTCAAGATCATTTACCCGTAATGCAATATGATCAGCCTGGTAGTCCGACAGAGAAATATTCATCTCTTGCGCCAGCGCCTCAATGCGTTCTACAAACGCAGGTAACTCTGCCAGCATTTGCTCGGGATGGAGACCTATATCAGTTAGCTTCTGCATGTTTTTTCTCCAGTTATTACAGTATCGGGAAACGAACGCATAATTATCCATAATTTAAGGATTATAGAAACCCAGCCAAAGGTGACGACAGGCCTTGTTGCTGCTTGATTTGTGCATAATTTTCACGTTCTACCCATAACGAAAAAAAAATCGCAAACAATGCCTTTTTCGGGTTGCCAAAACACCTAACTTTGTGGGTATTATTAAGGCAATGCAATGTACGTATTCAAGATATCACCTCTTACTCTAAAGAGTGTCCCGTCAAAAATACTCACGTGATCCCAAACAGCATTAATTATGCTGCAATTAATGTGGCCAGCTTACGTGACTATTTTTGACGGTTTGGCTTATAACAGCTCTTGAAGACCGTGACGTTTTTGCCTCGCTAATACAACTTTGCTATTAGCGTACCAAATGATTTAAAGGATAAGCGCGTGAACATTCAAGCACTAATTAACGATAAAGTATCTCTGGCCTTAGAAACCGCTGGCGCACCCGCAGGTAGCCCAGCAGCCGTTCGCCAGTCTGCAAAAGCACAGTTTGGTGACTACCAGGCTAACGGTGTCATGGGCGTTGCAAAAAAACTCGGCACCAACCCTCGCGAGTTCGCACAAAAAGTTATCGACGTACTGGATCTTGACGGTATTGCTGAAAAAGTCGAAATCGCAGGCCCAGGCTTCATTAACATTTTCCTAAACAAATCTTGGCTTGCCGCCCGTGCTGAGGAAGCACTGGCAGACAAGCGTCTGGGTGTCACTGCTGAAGCGCAGAAAAATATCGTTGTTGACTACTCGGCGCCTAACGTTGCCAAAGAAATGCACGTTGGTCACCTGCGTTCAACAATCATCGGCGATGCCGTTGTTCGTACGCTTGAGTTCCTAGGTCACAACGTTATCCGTGCCAACCACATTGGTGACTGGGGAACACAGTTCGGTATGCTAATCGCAAACCTGGAGCGAGTTCAAAAAGAGTCAGGCGAAGTTTCTATGGAGCTGTCTGATCTTGAAGCATTCTACCGCGAATCAAAAAAAATGTACGACGAGGACGAAGAGTTCGCAAAACGTGCACGTAACTATGTAGTTAAACTACAGAGCGGTGACGAATACTGTGCGGAAATGTGGAAGAAACTGGTTGACGTGACAATGGTTCAAAACCAGCAGAACTATGATCGCCTAAACGTATCACTCTCTCGCGACAACGTGATGGGTGAGTCCATGTACAACGATATGCTCCCAGGTATCGTTGCAGACCTTAAAGAAAAAGGCCTGGCAGTGGAAGATGACGGTGCACAGGTTGTCTTCCTTGATGAATACAAGAACAAAGACGGCGAGCCTATGGGTGTTATCATCCAGAAGCGCGATGGCGGTTTCCTATACACCACGACCGATATCGCTTGTGCTAAATACCGTTTCGAGCAGCTAAACGCAGATCGCGTACTTTACTTCATCGATTCACGTCAACACCAGCACCTGATGCAGGCATGGACAATTGTTCGCAAGGCAGGCTATGTGCCAGAAGACGTAACGCTAGAACACCACGCATTCGGCATGATGCTTGGCAAAGACGGCCGTCCGTTCAAAACCCGTGCTGGCGGTACTGTTCGTCTTGCTGATCTGCTTGATGAAGCAGAAGAGCGTGCGACAAAGCTGATCGAAGATAAAAACCCAGATCTTGAAACGGCTGAAAAAGAAAACATCGCCAAGACTGTTGCAATGGCAGCGGTTAAGTACGCAGACCTTTCTAAGCACCGTACCACTGACTACATCTTTGACTGGGACAACATGCTGGCATTCGAAGGTAACACGGCACCATACATGCAGTATGCGTACACCCGTGTGGCTTCTATCTTCAAGCGCGCCAATGTTGAGCTTGCCGACTTGACTCATCCTGTCGTGATCAATGAAGAAAAAGAGCAAACTTTGCTTTCCGCTCTACTTCAGTTCGAAGAAGCGGTCCTAACGGTTGCTCGCGAAGGTCACCCGCATGTAATGTGTAGCTACCTATTTGATCTTGCTGGTAAATTCTCTAGCTTCTACGAAGCCTGCCCGATCCTCAATGCAGAAGAAGAAGTGAAGCAAAGCCGTCTGAAGCTGGCATTACTAACAGCAAACACCATCAAGCAAGGTCTTGACCTGCTAGGTATCGAAACACTCGAACGTATGTAATTTTTTGCTATTTCATTCAAAGAAATAACGAATTACAGACTAATAATTCGAAGCCTTCTAGGGTATCCTTAGAAGGCTTTTTTATGCGACCAACACCGTAATCAGTTTGCTTTCGTATTTGCGACAAAAATGGAATTCAAAGTATGAGCAAAGACAGCTTTGTGGAATCGACGGAAACGTTGAAAAAAACGGTTCCCTTGATGATCAAACACAAAGTACCAACCACACCGACCAACTATGCACTCTGGTATACCTATGCGTCTCAGCAGCAACCACGACTTAACCAAGCTGTTGACCAAGGAATCGAAGCTTTAGGGCATTGTACTCCCACGCTATGCGACAACCTGTACCAGGAGCTACTGGCCAGCGAAACCGACAAAGACATGAAACAGCTCAAGCAGAGCCTGACGGCAATGATGCAGGAGCTATCCCACACCATGTCAGACACGCTGTCGAATGCCGAAACCTTCCAGGGCGCATTGAGCCATACCTTCAGCAAACTGGAATCAGCCGAGCGAGAAGGCCTCTCATTAGAAGATACCATGACATTGGTGCGCGAGTTAATCCGTGAATCCCGTCAGATCCAACTATCTACCGGTACCTTTAAGGGCCAGCTTAGCAATGCCCAGCAAGAAATTACTGCCCTGCGCGAAGCATTGAGCGAAAGCCAAAAAGAGGCGAATGAAGATGCCTTGACCCGTCTTAATAACCGAAGGGCATTTGAGCGGGATATCCAAAGTTATACTGATAACAATATTCCTTTCAGCCTTATCATGATGGATATCGACAAGTTCAAGGATTTTAATGACACCTTCGGCCACTTACTCGGTGATCAGGTACTCAAAATCGTGGCCCGCCGGCTCCTTGAATGCAGCCGAGACTATGCGCAGTCTTATCGCTTTGGCGGCGAGGAATTTATTATTATTGAATGCAGCCGAGACTATGCGCAGTCTTATCGCTTTGGCGGCGAGGAATTTATTATTATTTTGCCGCATAAAACACTGTCTTCGACTCGACAGCAGGCGGAAACGATCCGCCGGGCAATAGAAAAAATCTCGGTCCTGGATAAAAAATCAGGCCAGCGTATCAATTCTGTCACCGCCTCGTTTGGCATTGCAACCAAGCAGGAAGACGAAACCTCGGCAGACGTTATTGCACGCGCAGATAGCCACCTGAACCAAGCCAAGCAACTGGGACGAAACAGGGTGCTTCCTGTCAATTAATCCCTTCACGCTATCGCTAGTTACTGTTGCTGCCGCCCTCTAATGCCCTATCAGATACACTGGTGGCGGTGACTAGCTTGGCATGAATTCACTGCCCGAAGCGCTGGCCTCCGCCATGCAACCAATCCAGCTCCTCTTGGGTCGATAAACGCCCGTGAACAGCGTTACGATGAGGAAAACGGCCAAAGCGCTGGACCACATCATGATGGCTGACGGCATATTGATAGAACCCTTCAAAAACCATTGCATGAGCGGGTGACACTGACTGCCGGAGCCGATCAAAATGGAAGACACACTCTTCCTGATCTTCAACTGTTTCAGAGTGTTCTAGCGGCAAGTAAAAAAAGACACGTTCAATTGCGCTTAGCTCTTCGTCATGGTTATTCGCCAAGCCCCGTTTGCAAACTGCCAGGGCTAACGAGTCATAGCGAAATGCCGCACTCAAACCTCGGTATATATTACGGGTAAACTGATCCAACAAGATAATCAGAGCCAGTGCTCCTTTAGGCTCTTTTGCCCAATAACCCAACTCCCCTAGCCCTGCCTGACTAACCAGCGGCTGAAAGCGTTCTGCGATGAGCTTATCCGTTTCTTCCCCTCCCTGAAACCACAGTGCATTTCGGTCGGTAACAGGTACTTCTTCACCAAGCTCACCAAACCAAAAATCCAAGACTTCCTGATATTCCGCAGCCATACTTTTACCCCCAAACGGTTATCACAAGCTCAACATGTTCGCAAATACCACAATTAACCACTGATTCCATCAATCTGCAGCTATCAAGACTGGCCTTTATTTCGATTGGTATTACCATGATATGACTAGATAAAAGACTGCTTATCCTTCTGTGGTATTATCAGCATACAGTAGCCCCCACGGATAATGATGAGCAATGTTCCAGCATGTGAGCCGCCCAAAACATTTAAGGAATACGACAATGCATTTTACACTCCATCCGCGACTGGCAGCAGATACTACAATTTTAGGTGACCTGCCATTATGCCGAGTATTACTGTCGAAAGAATCACTAGGTCCATGGCTTATTCTGGTACCGCGCAAGGAAGGTATCACTGAAATTCATCACCTGCCCCAAGCAGACCAGTTTGAGCTGATACGTGAATCAAGTGCCGTTGCCAGCCTGTTGGAAACCGACTACCAAGCCGATAAAATCAACGTCGGTGCACTGGGCAACCTTGTTCCGCAGTTACATATCCACCATATTGCGAGGTTTCAGTCTGATATAGCCTGGCCCGGTCCGGTATGGGGAAATACGAACGGAACGCTGCGAGCAGAAGAGATCCAGCAAGCCCTGGCAGAAGAACTGCGCGACGAACTGGCCAATATTGAAGGGTTCAAGGCCATCTAGCCCAGAGCTAACGTCGGATTCAAAGCAGAAAAAAGGCAACCCTCGGGCTGCCTTTTAAATTTTATCAGCGTACTACAGTTACTGACAGTTCATCGGCCTTTAGGCTACGATACCAGACATCCTCAGCATTCTGGCAGCATAAATCACTACCACAACCAATAAGTTCTTTGTTGATTGCTCCTTTGCGAA
>Ga0209379_10001628_pt1 | contig 14465 bp, 16 predicted proteins | sample tdDd001_FD_187124 | JGI IMG/M metagenome (GOLD analysis project Ga0209379, IMG submission 187124) | Marine sediment microbial communities from the Atlantic coast under amendment with organic carbon and nitrate - tdDd00.1 (SPAdes)... | ecosystem: Environmental > Aquatic > Marine > Coastal >...
GAACAAAGCATGCCGTGAGATGGTTGACCACGTAGTTTCGCTTTTTTGATTTTGAAATCGCCTGGAAGAACAGCACCAACAGTTGCTACTGCTACTTTCAGACCTTGACGACAGTTAGGTGCGCCACAAACGATGTCTAGAAGCTCTTCTTCACCCACGTCAACTTTAGTCACGCGCAGTTTGTCTGCATCTGGGTGTTGACCACATTCAACAACGTGACCAACTTTAACGCCGTTGAACGTACCTGCTACAGGTAGCACGTCATCAACTTCTAGACCCGCCATTGTAATTTGGTGAGTTAGTTCGTCAGTGGTAATCGAAGGACTAACCCACTCACGAAGCCATGATTCGCTGAATTTCATAGTGATTTATCCCCTGGATTACTTGAACTGTTTTAGGAAACGAAGATCGTTCTCGAAGAACGCACGTAGGTCGTTTACGCCGTAACGAAGCATTGTTAGACGCTCAACACCCATACCGAATGCGAAACCAGAGTATTTTTCAGGGTCGATGCCTACACTACGTAGTACGTTCGGGTGAACCATACCGCAGCCTAGTACTTCTAGCCATTTACCGTTTTTGCCTTTCACGTCAACTTCTGCTGAAGGCTCAGTGAACGGGAAGTATGATGGACGGAAACGTACTTCTACTTCCTCTTCGAAGAAGTTACATAGGAAGTCGTGCAGGATGCCTTTCAGCTGTGCGAAGTTTACGTTCTCATCAACCAGCATGCCTTCCACTTGGTGGAACATTGGCGTGTGCGTTTGGTCGTAATCGTTACGGTATACACGGCCTGGTGCGATGAAACGGAATGGTGGTTTACCATTTTCCATCGTACGGATCTGTACGCCTGACGTGTGAGTACGAAGCATCAAATCTGGGTTGAAGAAGAAAGTATCGTGGTCAGTACGCGCTGGGTGATCAGCTGCGATGTTTAGTGCATCAAAGTTGTGGAATGCATCTTCGATTTCTGGACCAGACTCTGTGTTAAAGCCAAGTTCGCCGAAGAACTTCTCAATACGCTCAACAGTACGAGTAACTGGGTGTAGACCACCGTTCTCAATACGACGACCAGGTAGTGTTACGTCGATCGTTTCTGCTGCTAGCTTCGCTTCTAGTTCTGCACGTTGTAGTGCGTCTTTACGAGCTGCGATAGCTTGCTGAACTACGCCTTTCGCTTTGTTGATCTCTTGACCAGCTTCACGGCGTTCTTCCGGTGGTAGTTTACCTAGGCTTTGAAGTTGAGCAGTTAGCTCACCTTTTTTACCTAGATACTGAACACGCACTTCATCAAGTACGACTAGCGATTCTGCAGCTTCAATTGCTGCACTCGCGTTAGCAATGATCTCTTCTAGATGTTGCATCGTTTCCTCATCTACCTATTGGTAGTGTCCATAAAGGAGTGATTGGTTTTTTGATAGCTGTACATAGTAGCCAAACCAGCCACCAATGCCAAATTGAATTACGAAAAGAAGAGGTTATTGAATAAAAAGAAGGCAAAAACGTAAAAAAACAACTAACCATACAAACGTTCAACCGCACTCAATCAGCTCAAGTGCGATTTGGATGCACTATGATTGTGTTTTTACTTACTTAATCACAGCGATGGCGCTTGGACCGAACACACTGTGTTTTTACCGTTTTGTTTGGCTAAATAGACAGATTCATCGGCAGCTTTGATGAGATCAGTATACGTTTTCATCTCGTTGCGACGTTCAGCGACACCGACACTTATACTGCCTCGCCAAGGCTCTAGACCTGTTGGTATGAGGATATGAGAAATTTGCTTTCTTACCGCTTCAGCGACATGTAAACCGCCTTTAAGTTGAGTCTCTGGACAAATTACCAAGAATTCATCCCCACCTAGACGGCAGACAATATCATCACTTCTGAAATAATGTCTTAACGCCTTGGCCAACTCGCTGAGTACAACATCTCCAGCGTCATGACCACAAGTGTCGTTAACCTGTTTAAAGTAGTCAGCATCAATCATGATACAAACTAAAGGCTCGAGCTGCATGTCCTGTTCTTGCCAACAGTTTTTTAAAGTGCGAATTGCACTACGGCGATTGGGTAATCCTGTCAGCGAGTCAGTGAGTGACAGCTCTTCAAGTTGCTTATTTGCTTGAGATAGCTGTTTCGTTCGCTCTGCGACTTTTTCCTCTAGAACCAAGTTAAGCTTCAATAACTCACGATTCCGCTCTGATACTTGAAGAAAAAGTGCGCTTAATGCCTCAAGCAAAGGCTCGGTGGAATTGTCTGCTTTGCGCTCTTCGGTTTCATAGGCGTCCAAGGGCGAGCTACCATTTTTAATAGCTTCAACTTGACGAGCCATATTTTGATCAATACCTAGAATATGGTAAGCCAACCAGTGAATTAGAAAATCAAGAAGCTGTTCTGCTGCTTTTTTATTCTCTTCGCTAATAAAGCTTTGCATGCTAACAATGTCTGTCATGAAAGAGCGATGAACTTGTATGTGCTTTTGGATATGATCGTAATGCACCCCAACTTCACGCATTAGATTTTCTTCTTCCTTGAAGTGGAACTCTGCATAACGAGACAGCTCGAATAAAGCCAATTGAATGTCTTGAAGTGATATATTGTTGTGCGCTAGGAGTTCACCATATTTATTGATGAATTCCACGAGATACTGGTGCTGCTCATCGACTAGCTCTATTCCAGTTTCAAAATACTTATCCCAACGAAATGAATTCACCGTTACAACTCCTAACCAACGAACTGGCATATTCAGTTGCTTATGTGCAGCAACCAATACCACAATTAATATAAGGAATAGTAACGATAAATATCAGTAATTGCTTTAATAGTCAGTCAAAATAATGACGTAGATCTCTATACCGTACGACTTTTGACTTAACCCTCAAATTTAATCTAAAGTCGTATTGAATAGAGCTAAATAAACTCCCCTCCATGAACAAGATGCTACAAGCCGATAAGCATTTCCTTCATGAAAAGCTAAGTGTCAACGCCAACTGTGTATGGTTGAGTTAAAAACTTAGCATTCAAACTCTACCTAACACTCCGGAAAACTCCTATATAGATAAGCTAGGTTTATCACCTGCCGATGCTATTGCATAGCGAATGTCATCAATAAAATGCTGCTGAGTCTCGATTATACCGTCTGAAAAGGTAACGGGTTCATGAGGTCCGGCAATCAAAAGTACGTTGGTAAAATCTGATACATTAAAGTTCTCTGCCACCACGTTCTTTGAATGAAAATCTAATACGATTTTGGCAACTTTCTCTTCAAGTACAAGTAGTTGCTCCTCTGTTATTTTCATTCTCGATAATGCAACACGAACACACTTTTCCTGTTTCGTTGTTTGTTCCTTTATGATCTCTGTATATTTGTCATTAAGCTTTGAGTTGTCGGCATAACTATAATAGAGAGGACCATGCAACGTGATGTTGTTTTCCTCGTCGACATAAACCAGATCGAGCAGTTCAAGCGCTCCCAGATAATCTGACATGCTTTGTTTTGAAAGATCATACTTTTTCATGAGAATGGTATAGCCGTCTTTTCCTCGTAGCATACGTAGTTCACGGTAGAAATCGTAAAGGTGGGGAAATTGGAAAAAGACTTCGTCTTGCGTGTGGCTAAAGTAGTCCTGATCCTCAGCTTGAAGTTGGTTAGCCAGCTTTTGTAACTCATCTAATGTGCAATCTACTGCTCGACAGTACTCTAGTAGTTTATCTAAAGCTAGGTTCGTACTAGTAAGATGGCGCTTGAAGGTTGACAGCGGCATCCCCATTTTTTCTGATAGCTCTCGATACGTTAGCCCTTTTGTTTTTATCGCCTGCCTTAACGCTGCCAACAAGTACTCGGGAGTGAGTTCTCTCATTAAAAGTTCCTAGTTCTCTGTTACGTTTATATTATATTTGTAACAATTTAGAACCAAGTAGCAAGACATAAGTTCATATTTTTATAAGAAAAACGTGAATTAATATATCATTGATCACATTTATCAACCCGATACCTGCCCAAAAAATGCATTCAGTTTTATTATAAATTACAAATCATTTAGATTATAAACATTGTAAACAACATGCTATTCGTCGCATTTAATGCTATTTTTAAGCGGCAATTTGAGTATTTCCTACTCAAAGCATAACCCTAATTTAGAATATTCACCCTAAAAAGCATGCTGGCAAAATTGCATTTTTATGCAAAGTCGTAATGTTTATTTTCGGTGAATTGCTTTTTTGCAAACACTACGATCGACATCAACCAAGTGAGCACGTAAAAACAGTAAGTGGATAACAGAGATTCCAAAAATAATGATAGGAATGTAGATGCTCGGCACTGATACCGCGATGTGAACCAAAGTCATTTTGAGCTTTTCAATTGCTCCAACCGAATGCTCAATTCCTTTGATATTGCCATCTGCAAAAATACCAAAAGCAAGATAATACAACATTAGATACATCAAGATAGATTCTTTCCACTGCCCTCTCTCCAAGTGAAGAATAGCCACAATGGAAACAAGCCAAGACAATAGTAATAAAGCAAGCAAACCCAAGAAGTCGATAGGAAAAGACAACATGGTGGCAAGTAGATTACCTTTAGCTGCTAACGTCGCAACGAGCAAGCAAACGCAGAAAGTCACAATCGTATTGTTTAACACCGTATCACGCATAAATACACCTCCCTTTTCAGGGGGCGGATTATGAATCACAATCGACCATCTGCATTTTGCTTAAGAGGGTTAGTCGAGGGAGAGTTTACAAATCCATCTTATTAATCATCACTTTGCAACACACCGTACAGTGCTACCTATTTCTAAACGAGCTTTACTGCGGTGCCAAATGCAAGAATTTCCGAAGAGCCATCGACAATCGAACTGGTGGTAAAACGGATGCCGACGACGGCATCTGCTCCTAGGTTCGCTGCATCTTCAACCATTCTTTGAATAGCAATATTACGGGCTTCAGTCATCATTTCGGTATAGCCTCGAATCTCTCCGCCAACAATGCTTTTTAAACCGGCCATGAAGTCACGCCCAATGTGCTTTGACTGAACCACATTGCCCGTCACGACACCTTTTATCTCGGCAATCTCTCGCCCAGGAATCGTCTCGGTTGTTGAATAAATCATGTTATACCTCAGTAAGATAGTTAGATAACTCAATTAAGTTACCATCTGGGTCTCTGATGTAAACCGATAGGATGTTACCAATTGCACCTGTCCGTTGGACGGGGCCATCAATAACCTCGATAGAATGGAAGTTTAAATGGGAAAGCACGTTTGCAATTGGCGTATCACATACAAAACACAAGTCGGCACTCCCAGAGGCCACCTGACTCGCCTTAGGTTCAAATTCATTGCCAAGCTGATGAAGATTTATCTTCTGCCGCCCATATACCAAAGCAACACGCCCTTCCCCGAAAGTAACACTTTCCATACCTAGAACTTGTGTATAGAACTCCAGTGTGGTTTGAATGTCTTTAACAGTCAGTACAAGGTGATCCAAGCGATTTATTTTCATTAAAGCCTCTCTACAATGCTTCAGATGAGATGACTGCCTCAATCTCAATAGATAAGTCGGGGTGAATCAAACGGCTCACCTCGACTAATGAACAAGCTGGCAAATAACCTTCATAGAAGTCGAATAACACCGAACGAATCCCTGGCAATTGGTTCATGTCGGTTACAAATATGGTCAGCTTGACCAAATCGCGTTTCTCTCTTTGTTCTTCTGTGAGTATCTGCGACAAGTAAGACAGAATCGTTTTTGTTTGCTCGATTAGGCTTTCACTTTGGCTTGGTGAACCCATAGCTGTCAGCCCTGACACATATAAAGTCTCACAATGTCTCGTGGCATGAACATAAGGACCAGAAATTTGCGGCAAAAATTCGTAACTGATTCGTTGAACCATGTTGTCTCCCCTTCCCTAGCGGTTGTATTTTCGTTTGTTCAGTATCTCTTTCACTTGGTGCGTTTTTTCTAAATTTATCTCATAAACATTGGCCAGCGCACAAATATAATAGAGTGCGTCATAGAGCTCTTCTGCGATTGTTCCTTTAATTGTGTCTTCTGTCGGCTGACCTGTAGCGCCTTTCCTAATCGACTCAGACAGTTCACCTACTTCTTCAATCAGTTTGAGAAAGTAATGGTGCTTCTGTTCCGGGTCGTGATCAAACTCTTTTATATGCGCTTGTAGTTCACGGATTTTCATTCCTAGTCCTTTTGCTTGTTGTCCGATTCCACCCTACCATAAGTAGATAACAGAATGATTTAACGTGATATTCCTTTGCTTAAAACAATGCAGTGATAGTCGCGCCCTAACTCATGCTCAGTATCATCAAATTGCTCTATCTGATTGAAGCCTTGCTTAAACCAAAAACGAAAAGCGTCGATATTCTCAACGTACACGTTCAGCATAGCTTTATCGAAAGGCGCATACTCAAGAGCAACTGCCAGTGTGCTATCAACGATTTCCTTTCCTAAACCTCTACCTTGATACTTAGGAGTCAGGCACAACATTGGTATCCATAAACATTCTTTCTCAGGAAAATTCAGTTCGAGTTGGATATAACCTATAGCATCCCCCTCTTTTGTCGAGATTTTCCTGAGGTAGAAGGCTTCTAGGTCTTCCGGCCTTTTCAGCAAAGCACTCTTTGAAATTAGCGCTTCATACTCGCAAATCGGCCAGTCACGAAAGGTATGGTCTTGAGCCACTTTTGGATGATTAGAGGCAAATAGAGACTTAGCCAATTCGGCCTGCGTGGTGTCGAAAGTAGAAAAAATTAAGTTCTTTGATTCCCAATAGCTCGGTAACACAGATACTCCTTATCCATGATGTGATGAGTCGGGGCAAAATAACAAATCCAGTCATCAGAGCAACTGATTTGGTCAGAGTTGGGATGTAAGCAGGGAAACGGGAAACGGGAAACGGGAAACGGGAAACGGGAAACGGGAAACGGGAAAGTTTACGCCAGCGAAAGCTGAAGGCAATAAAAAAGGAGAGCTAATGCTCTCCTTCTCTTAATCCTAAACTGCTAATTAAAGAGCAGCTTTCGCTTTTTCAACTAGAACAGCAAATGCTGCTTTGTCGAATACTGCGATGTCCGCTAGGATCTTACGGTCGATCTCGATAGATGCTTTCTTAAGACCGTTGATGAAACGGCTGTAAGATAGACCATTTTGACGAGATGCTGCGTTGATACGTGCAATCCATAGTTGACGGAATTGACGTTTCTTAGCGCGACGGTCACGGTAAGCGTATTGACCAGCTTTAGTAACTGCTTGGAAAGCTACGCGGTAAACACGTGAACGTGCACCGTAGTAACCTTTAGCTTGTTTTAGAACTTTCTTATGACGTGCACGAGCTTGTACACCACGTTTTACGCGAGGCATTATGCTTCTCCTAAACTAAACGATTGATAACTAAAAAGAATTAAGCGTATGGCATCATACGAACAACTGCAGCAACTTCACAACGTGGAAGAATTGCATTTGGACGTAGTTGACGCTTGTTCTTAGTAGTACGCTTAGTCAGGATGTGACGTTTAGTAGCGTGCTTGTACTTAATACCACCAGCAGTTTTCTTAAAACGCTTAGCAGCACCTTTGTTGGTTTTCATCTTAGGCATGATGAATAACTCCGCATTGAGTAGGTTTAATAAACAACGTAATTAGGGCGAACAAAACCCAGCCGCTATACCTTTTATTAGAAGGAAAGGCGGCTAGGTCTTAATTACTTGATGAGCCGTTAATTACTTCTTTTTAGGGGCAAGAACCATGATCATCTGACGACCTTCAATCTTACTTGGGAAAGATTCCACTACAGCAAAGTCTACAGTGTCTTCTTTCAAGCGATTTAGAACGTCAACACCGATGTCTTGGTGTGCCATTTCTCGGCCACGGAAGCGAATTGTTACCTTCACTTTGTTGCCTTCTTCAAGGAAACGCGTCAGGTTGCGTAGTTTTACCTGATAGTCTCCAATATCAGTTCCAGGACGGAATTTTACTTCCTTAATCTGAACCTGCTTTTGCTTTTTCTTCTGCTCTTTAGCAGATTTGCTCTTCTCAAAGAGGAATTTGCCGTAGTCCATAACACGACATACTGGCGGCTCAGCGTTAGGACTGATCTCCACAAGATCCATGCCTGCTTCTTCAGCAGCTGCGATCGCTTCTTGAATCGATACAACACCAACTGATTCACCGTCAGCGCCTGTTAGTCGAACTTCACGAACGCCACGAATTTCACCGTTCATACGGTGTGGGTTTTGTTTTACCGGCTGTTGGCCGCGTCTTCCGCCTTTAATAGCTTATTCCTCCAGATTGAGCTTACGGCTTGAAATCTCGTCTTGGATGTATGAAATGAAATCATCCACTTTAAATTTGCCGAGATCTTTACCTTTACGAGTACGTACTGCGATTTCGCCTGCTTCCATCTCTTGGTCACCGACAACAAGCATATACGGTACACGCTTCAAAGTGTGTTCGCGGATTTTAAAGCCAATCTTCTCATTTCTCAAGTCCGCTTTAGCTCTAATTCCACTTTTTTGTAGTTTTTGTACTACTTCCTGAACATAATCTGACTGTTTATCAGTAATGTTCATAAGAATTGCCTGTTCCGGCGCCAACCAAGTTGGGAAGAAACCTGCATAATCTTCGATAAGAATACCAATGAAACGCTCTAGTGAACCTAGAATCGCACGGTGAATCATCACCGGAACAAGACGTTCATTGTTTTCACCTACATAAGTTGCACCTAGGCGACCTGGTAGGTTGAAGTCTAGCTGAACAGTACCACACTGCCATGCACGGTCTAGACAGTCGTATAGTGTGAATTCGATCTTAGGACCGTAGAATGCACCCTCGCCTTCTTGAATCTCGTATGGAATTTCCATTGATTCTAGAGACTGTTTCAATGCTTCTTCAGATTGATCCCAGATTTCGTCTGAACCTACGCGTTTTTCTGGACGAGTAGACAGTTTCACTACGATGTTGTCGAAACCAAATGTTTGGTACGTATCGTACACCATCTTGATACAATTTGTTACTTCTTCTTGAATTTGGCTCTCAGTACAGAAAATGTGAGCGTCATCCTGAGTGAAGCCACGTACACGCATAATACCGTGTAGTGCACCAGATGGTTCATTACGGTGACATGAGCCGAACTCAGCCATACGTAGTGGTAGGTCGCGGTACGATTTTAGACCTTGGTTAAAGATCTGTACGTGACCTGGACAGTTCATTGGCTTGATCGCGTATTCACGGTTCTCAGAAGAAGTTGTGAACATCGCGTCTGCGTATTTGTCCCAGTGACCAGAGCGTTCCCAAAGAACACGGTCCATCATTAGAGGACCTTTTACTTCTTGGTAACCGTACTCATCTAACTTAGCGCGGATGAATACTTCTAGATCACGGAAGATAGACCAACCATTGTGATGCCAGAACACCATGCCTGGTGCTTCTTGCTGCATGTGGAATAGGTCTAGTTGCTTACCAATCTTACGGTGGTCACGCTTAGCTGCTTCTTCTAAACGAGTTAGGTGCGCTTTCAATGCTTTCTTATCGTGGAAAGCGGTACCGTAGATACGTTGAAGCATTTTGTTGTCGCTGTTACCACGCCAGTAAGCACCTGCAACATTCAATAAAGTGAAGTGTTGGCAGAAGCTCATGTTAGGAACGTGAGGACCACGACACATGTCGATGTATTCTTCATGGTGGTAAAGGCCTGGACGATCATCACGAGATACGTTTTCGTCTAGGATTTCCACTTTGTATGGTTCGCCACGTGATTCAAACGTATCACGTGCTTCCTGCCAGCTAACTTTTTTCTTAACAACTTCGTACTTGGTTTTCGCTAGCTCTTTCATACGCTTTTCAATCTTTTCAAGATCGTCTTGCGTTAGAGACTCATCTAAGTCGATGTCGTAGTAGAAGCCGTTGTCGATGGTTGGACCGATCGCCATTTTAGCTTGAGGGTAAAGCTGCTTAAGAGCGTGACCAAGAAGGTGAGCACAAGAGTGGCGAACGATTTCTAGACCGTCTACTTCATCTTTTACTGTGATGATCTCAAGGCTTGCGTCTTCTTCAATTAGATCGCACGCATCAACGCGGTTACCGTTTACACGACCAGCGATAGTTGCTTTTGCAAGACCAGGACCGATCGATTGCGCAACTTCCATAGTAGAAACTGGGTTGTCAAATTGACGCTGACTGCCGTCAGGAAGAGTAATTATAGGCATGCTATGTCCTTTACAGTGGTGTTGCACACCAAGCAACACATGTTATTCAAATTAGAAGATATTTCGAGAGTCGATGACGGTCGCTCAGTAACACGAATACCGGACCTTCATCGGAACGAGGATTGTACATAGCTCACATTTAGAATGCAAAGGTGGAATTAAATTGAGCTAAGTTATTTCATATTCATCAGAAGCCGAGGATTGATGAATTAATTAAATTGAACAGCGTTCGATATTCAATAAAACTATAATTAATTTTATTGATAAAGATATAGTTAAGAAAGCATCTTATGCATTTTAGATTGAGACTAAGTGTTATTTCCTTACTCACTGCTTATCCTTCTATTACATATGCTACTAGCGACCTTTACGGCCCGCTTCGTTCATATGCTCAATCTCCTATCCAGGTTGTCAGCCACACCAATGTCCTTCGCTCCGGATATGGCCTCCCTTCCGGTTATGTTGAAGCGTATGGTTCAGGCACGATTGCGAGTGTCTGGGCTCATACCAGCGACTATTCACTCGACTATTACCACAACCAACTCGAGTTAGGCGGCAAGTGGCAAATCAATGAAAAGTGGCAATGGGAGTTGAACTATCGCTGGGTTTTCGCAGCCAATAACCATTTGGATGGATTGACCGAAAGCTTTCACGACTTTTTTGGTATTGGGCAGAATGGACGTGATGAGGTCGATAAGAACCGTTTCTATATGTCGATGCCTGAATACGACATATTAATAGAAGATTTCGAAGGCGAAACGCTAGCGAATAATCTCTCTACCTACCTTCAATATCAGCTATTACAAAATGAGCATCATGGTCTGTCTATTGGCGGGAGTCTCTATTACAACGATGTGCCACACGGTACCTTCAAAGGTACAAGCTTTGAGCAAGGCCTACAAATTAATTACACCTACCAATTGAATTCAGCCAATGTGTTCTATTCGATGGTTGGAATGACATTCCGCTCTGGCGATCGTGCTCTAAAAGACTTCCCCTACCGCCACAACACCGCTGCATTTGCCTCCGGCTATCGGTATGCACTCAAAGAAAACCATCACTTCATTCTCGAATATCATTGGTATCAAGGTTCGACAGAAGGACCTAGCGAGTTTGCCGATGCATCAAATGAGTTTGTGATTGGGTATCGCTATTTAATGGAGAACTCAGCTATTGAGATAATGGCGATTGAGAATGCGAGAAATATGGACAACAGTACCGATATCGCCTTTACGTTTGGATATCGGTACTTGTTCTCTCCAGAAACGGAGAGTTAGGAGTATTACAGATTTAACGTTGGCGCAACTGCCGCCGCAACTTGTGAATCAGACGCTCCGATCGGTAGCGAGAAAGAACGGTATTGGTCGCCAGACATGCTAAATGAGCGGTCAATCTCTGCTAAGCAATGGATCGTTCCACCATCCAAAATAAAGGAAAGCTCAATCTCTTTAGTAGAAACGAAGCCGTTATTGCGGAACTCTAGTTCTTGGTAAATACCCGAGCGAGAAGAGAAAGTATTACCACGTAAGAAGCCTTTCTCTACATCCGCTTTCACCATGGTAAAACCAGCTTGCTCAATTGCTTGGATTACGCGTGAAGCCACTGGTAATGGCTTAACCTCGATGTAATCTCTATCTCGAGGGTCAATTGCAAAGTCGATATCTAGCGTGGTTTCAACCCACACGTGACACTGATTTTTTAGCGCGCTCACTGCGGTGATAGGCGTTTCATCGTGTAATTTGAGCTCAAATGGTACTTGCTTTTCTTCATTGGGTTGAATAACAAACGGCTCTACTGCTTTCAGCTGATCGATAGTAAAAGTTTGATAGCTAACACTGTCATCTACTTCCACTTTCATTTCCGTGTTTAGTTTGATGGTGATGGCATCAATTTGCTGCTCCACATCACCGCCTTTGATTTGAACATGACCGCGTAAAGTCGCGCCTTGATATACGCTCATTTCATCTAAAATCGTATCTACTTTTGCTGAGCCGATACCAAGTGACGCTTTTAGTTTCTTAAACATGTGATTCCTTCGTGACTGTCTGTTTTCATTATTTTTATATCTGTTTACACAACAGATACGGCTCCTGCAAGTAATAGACTACAAGAATGCGGAGTAATTCCTTTTATCAGCGCACAAAATGACTCTATCTGTTTGCAATTTGTGCATAGATTACGCACTATTTGTATAGTCAATTAAAAGGAAGTCATTATGTCTGCGCCACTCTACATGCAAATCAAACGGTTTATCCTCGATAAAATTGATTCGGGTGAGTGGATGGTTGGACATCGTATCGCAACGGAAATCGAATTGACGGAACAGTTTGGTGTGAGCCGAATGACCGTTAACAAAGCGATTCGAGACTTAGTTAATGAAGGCAAACTGCAACGCCGACCTCGCCTCGGCACCTTTGTTTGTGACCCGGCTGAGAAGTCTGAATCTCCCCTATTAGACATACGCAACATTGCTGATGAAATCACGAATCGGGGCCGCACTCACCACAGTGAAGTGCTGCAACAAATCGCTATCAAAGCCGATGACAGTATTGCGACAAAACTTGGCGTGATGCTTGGTACCACAGTGTTTTACAGCGAGATCATCCACTTTGAAGACGGCAATCCAATCCAGCTTGAGCTCCGTTGGGTCAACAGCCAGTACGCGCCAAGTTACCTGCGACAAGACTTTACTTGCATGACACCAAACCAGTACCTTTCTGATAACTGTCCTCTCAGTGCAATAGAGCACACTGTGGAGGCGATAGTGCCAGAGGGACGTGTTAAACAAGACTTGAAAATGCAAGCTAACGAGCCTTGTTTACTGCTCAACCGCCGAACGTGGAGTCAAGATAAACTGGTGAGTACTGCGCTACTTTACCATCCGGGCAATAAGTACAAATTAAGCTCTAAGATCCTGCTATAAACTAGGCGTTACTTCTTCGTTTTGATCACATTTCAGCAACATTAGCCTTGCCAGTGATGCTTTTTTCTCCTATTTATTTGTATATACATTTAAAAGTACAAATCAAAAGGAAGTATCAGAATGGATTTGCTGATTGAAAATGCATGCCTCGTCACTATGCAAGAAGGAGAGCAAGGCTACCTACCCTCTCCCCTTGCTCGCGTCGGCATTCGGTCAGGAAAAATTGTTGCACTCAGTACCGCAGCAAGAGGCGAAGACAGCGCAGAAACCGAATCCATCCTGAATCCAGACCACTACGAACAAACCATTGATCTTCAAAGCAAGCTGTTGCTACCAGGTTTAATTGATTGCCACACTCATCTCGTGTACGCCGGAAATCGTGCCAATGAGTTTGAAATGCGCCTTAACGGTGTGCCTTATGAAGAGATCGCCAAGCAAGGCGGCGGTATTCTTTCTACCGTTCGTGCCACCCGCGAAGCAAGCGAAGAACAACTTATCGAGCTTGCTCTACCACGCCTTGATGGCCTACTCGCCAGCGGCGTGACTTCTATAGAGGTGAAATCCGGTTACGGGCTGACATTGCAAGATGAAATCAAGATGCTGCGCGCAGCGAAAGCCTTAGAGCAAGAGCGCAAAGTAAAAATCACCACAACTCTACTCGCCGCTCATGCACTTCCACCAGAATTTAAAGGCCGCGCTGACGATTATATCCAGCACATTTGTGACGACATCATTCCCCTCGTGGCAGAGGAAAAGCTCGCCACCAGCGTCGATGTGTTTTGTGAATCGATAGGTTTTAACTTAGCTCAAACCGAGCGTGTCTTTAATGCAGCAAAAAAACACGGTTTGCATGTCAAAGGGCATACTGAACAGCTTTCTGATTTGGGCGGCACTACGCTAACGGCAAAATACAATGGCCTTTCTGCCGATCATATTGAATATCTCGATGAAATTGGTGTGCGTGCGCTTGCCTATTCCTCGACCGTGGCAACCTTGCTCCCTGGTGCGTTTTACTTCTTACGTGAAACCCAACTGCCTCCTATCGAATTACTTAGAGCGCACAAGGTGCCAATGGCGATAGCGACAGACATCAACCCAGGGACATCGCCATTTGCTGATTTAACCTTGATGCTGAACATGGCTTGCACTCTTTTCCGTTTAACCCCTCAAGAAGCACTGCGTGGCGTCACTCAAAACGCAGCAAAAGCACTGGGTTATGGGGAGTCTCGTGGCGTGATTGAAATCGGTTATGACGCGGATTTCTCAATTTGGGATATCGAACACCCAGCAGACCTTAGTTACCAAGTCGGCGCAAAACGTT
>Ga0209379_10001630_pt1 | contig 14435 bp, 14 predicted proteins | sample tdDd001_FD_187124 | JGI IMG/M metagenome (GOLD analysis project Ga0209379, IMG submission 187124) | Marine sediment microbial communities from the Atlantic coast under amendment with organic carbon and nitrate - tdDd00.1 (SPAdes)... | ecosystem: Environmental > Aquatic > Marine > Coastal >...
CCGGTGAGTAGTTGGTTTCAAGAAGTCTGCTTAACTGCAGGCTATCCATTACAGCAAAGGGGATAGCGTAGACAACTCTCCATGTTACTGCCCCTGTGGTTTTGAGCCTGTCAAAGGATCTGTCCGGGTTGTTTTCACTATATCTTCCAAGTTTCATATTATTTTCCAGATACTGCTGAAACCTGTACTCTCTATCGTCCTCTGTCTCCTCCTCCCAGCTGTACTTCATCTTAAAGAGGTTTTCCCTCTCATCACCATTCCATTTGAGTTTGGTATAGTACCAGTAAGCTGCATAGCTCCCTCCGGATACACTGGATATATAATCTACCTCATCTAAGAGCCCACTGTCTGCCAGTCCGCCCATGACCCCTATATTAAAGGAAGCTGACCTTACTCCTCCCCCTGACATAGCAAGACCTATGGATTCCCCTGGAGATTTCTTTATATACTCTGTTTCCCTTACTACTATCTCCTCTATGGTCCTTACCGTATCTACCTCTTCCTCTTTTTCCAGGGTATTGGTGCACCCTAGGATCAACAGAAAAATACTTAACAATATTACCTTCATCTCTACCACCGCCAACAATTATTGGTTCTACCCACCTGTGTGTTAGGAGATTTATTCTGAGGAAGTACCCGAAAACCTTTTTTCGTTCTTTCTTTGCTTGTCCAAAGAAAGAACCCAAGAAAAGACACCTCTGTTGAAAAAAACTATTCCACAATTGGAAAACTTTGAAAAAATCGTATCGATTGCCACACTCTTTAGCTAGTCGACGAATATTTTTCTAAAGTTTTCCTTCATATTTCATCTACGTTTTTTTCAAATGAGGAATTTTAGTTTCTTTATTTTTATTCTAAAACAAGTTTTCAGGTCGATATAGCTTTTATGATAATCATTACCCAGACTTTTATAAAGCTGCTTTTACTGACTGTAGTTAGTCGTCGGGCTCCACTAGGTTAATTTACTTCGACTCGTCGAGCTTATTAGGTTCTATCTATCCCACTGGCTCTTAATCTATGAAATAGATTTTAGAGAGATGGGAGTTTGTTCACACAGAGCCTGTAAAAGAGTCGGAAGCTATGACCTACTCATAAAGACAATTAACGAAAGTCTTGAACTTTTGGTTACTTCTTCTTCGCTGTGAGTGAAACGAGGGAGTGCCCTTGGGGTACAAGAGAAAAGTAACGAAGTTAAGAAAATCAGAATAAGTAACTAAAAAATCAAGAAGCAATAAAAAAGAGTCCTTGCGGACTCTAGTTTTTTATTACTTCTTGATTTCTTCAAATAACTGCTTATACTGGTTAAGCATTACTTTCATCATCATCTTTTTGATCAGCTGGTACCATTTGAACTCCATACCTTCCATTCCTTTTATTGAATCTCCGATCATTCTCTTTAGGAACTCAAGCTCTTCAAAACTTACTCTTACTTCAGTTCTGTCCTTCATCTCACACTGTGCTTTCAGGTAGTCAAGGAATTCGATTACTCCCTGCTGTTGAGGAGCTGCTCCCTGTCCTGCAAACTGCTTCTTTATCTCATCTATAAACTTAGCTAAAAACTTCTTGTTAGCTTTCTCTAACTTTATAGTATATTTTCTCTTTGATTTTCCAATTTTCTGCATTGTATTCATCATACCCATCATAGATGACATATTGTTCATCTGCATAGGATTAAGGTTATTTGGATTTATTCTTTGCCCCTTCATAATTCGCCTCCGTCTTTTAATTTCTTCTATAGTTTCTTAACTTAGTTTTCCGATTATACCTTCAATTTCCTCTAAGGAAACTCCCCCGGGTCTAAGTATTTTTGGTATGTCTCTCATATCGATTATAGTGGATTCTATCCCCACAGGACATCTCCCGCCCTCTACTACTATCTCTACCCTGTCTCTGAACCTGTTATTTACTTCAGAGTGATCCTTAGGGCTTACTTCCCCTGAGATATTAGCGCTGGTTGTTGGTAGTATTCCACCGCAGGCTTCTATTATATCTAGAGCTATAGGGTGGTTTGGCATCCTTACCCCTACACTTGTTCCTCCGGATACCATCTTAGCTGGTACCACATCCTTTTTATCCAGGATAATAGTTAGAGCTCCCGGCCAGAATGTTTTCATAAGTGCTTCTATTTTTTCCTTGTTTTTACCCATTTTCGCTATTTCCTCTACCTTGCTATTGTCACTCACAAGGGCAATAAGAGGAGAAGTAAATTCTCTTTCCTTTGCGCCGTAGACCTTTTCTATGGCCTCTAGGCTGTACATACTTCCTCCCACACCGTACACAGTATCTGTAGGGTAGATGATCAGAGCATTGTTTTCAGTTACCTCTTTTTTTATCTTATCCAGATCTATAGCCATCAGATTAAATACATTTTGTCTCACTTTTCATACCTCTGCCTTTATTCTCCGTCATAAACATTATATATTTTATCACATAAAAATAAAAAAAGCTAGTAGAGGCTACTAGCTTTTAACATACAAAACCTATCTCTTTTCAAAAAGTCCTGAGATAGACTCGTTTTTAATTACTCTCTTGATTGTTTCTGCAAATAGTGTTCCTACAGAAAGGATCTCTACCTTATCGATAGTCTTCTCATCTGCAAGATTTATAGAATCTGTAATGAATATTTTCTTAAATGGAGATGCTTCAAGTCTTTCCATAGCCGGTCCACTGAATACTGCGTGTGTACAACAAGCATATGCTTCCTTAGCTCCTAGCTTCATGATAGCGTCTGCTCCTACAGTTATTGTTCCTGCAGTATCTATCATATCGTCTACGAATATAGCTGTCTTACCTTCTACCTCACCTATAAGGTTCATTACCTCAGCCATGTTGTGCTTAGGTCTTCTCTTGTCGATGATAGCGATCTTACAGTCCAGCCATTCAGCTAGTTTTCTTGCTCTTTTTACTCCGCCTACATCTGGTGACACTACTACTACGTCGTCTCCAGTAAGTCCCATCTTGATCAAGTTTTTCGCCAGGATAGGTAATCCTTCCAGGTGGTCCACAGGAATATCAAAGAATCCCTGAATCTGAGTTGCATGTAGGTCCATTGTAAGTACTCTTGTTGCTCCTGCTGTTGTAAGTAAGTTTGCTACTAACTTAGATGTAATTGGTTCTCTTGGACTTGCCTTTCTGTCTTGTCTAGCGTATCCATAGTAAGGTATTACTACGTTAATAGTTTTAGCTGATGCTCTCTTTAGTGCATCGATAAAGATTAGTAGTTCCATAATGTTTTCATTTACCGGCTCAGATGTTGATTGGATTACAAACACATCTGCTCCTCTTACTGTTTCATCGATCTTAGCGTATACTTCTCCGTCTTTAAACCTTACAATCTGAGACTTTCCTAGTGGTAACCCTAACTGGTCAGCTATGCTGCTCGCTAATTTGTAGTTTGAAGTTCCCGCAAAAACCTTTACATTCTTCGCATCTCTAATCATTACTTTTTATTCCACTCCTTTTTAATTATCTGCTTTCCTCGTGCTACAGCTAGTGCATTTGCCGGCACGTCTTTTGTGATAACAGATCCAGCCCCAACAAGAGCATGGTCACCTATCTCTACTGGTGCCACAAGCATTGTGTCACTTCCGATAAAGGCTTCCTCTCCTATTGTTGTATTAAATTTATTTTTACCATCATAGTTACAGGTAATAGTACCCGCTCCTATGTTGGTCTTTTTACCAATGTGAGCATTCCCCAGATAAGCCAGATGGCCAGCTTTTACACCAGGCTCTAGGATTGATTTTTTAGTTTCCACAAAGTTTCCGATGTGTACTCCCTCTTTAAGGTGTGATTGTGGTCTGATGTGAGCATATGGACCTATAGTTACCTTGTCGTCTACTATGCTTTCCTCTACAACAGATCTCTCTATAATAACGTTATTTGCAATTTTACTGTTAATTATTCTTGTATCGCCCAGGATCTCACAGTTTTCACCTATTACAGTTTCTCCCTGCAGATGCACTCCTGGATATAGGACCGTATCCTGTCCTATACTTACACTTTCCTCTACATAGGTAGCTCTTGGATCGATTAGGATTACTCCCTCCTCCATTAGCTTTATGTTCTTTCTCTCTCTTAGTACCGAGTCAGCCTGAGCCAGCTCTACCTTTGAGTTTACCCCTAGTATCTCTATATTATCTTCTAATATATAGCTCTCTACCTTCTCTCCTCCATCTACATGGATTCCGATTACATCTGTCAGGTAGTATTCACCATTCTTATTATTGTTATTTATTTTAGACAGAGCATCAAACAGTTTCTTTGAATCAAAGCAGTATACCCCTGCATTTACTTCCTTTACTGCAGCCTGCTCAGGTGTTGCATCCTTTTGCTCTACGATAGCTTTTACAAGACCATCTTCCTTTATTATTCTTCCATATCCAAATGGATTTTCATAGATAGAAGACAGTACTGTTGTTGCTGCACCGCTGCTTCTGTGTTTGTCCCATAGTTTTGCCAGTGTTTCCTCTCTTAGCAGGGGAGTATCTCCGCAGACTACCATCACATCTCCGTCATATCCTTTGAGTGCTTCCTCAGCCATCATGATAGCATGACCAGTCCCCAGCTGCTCCTCCTGTACTACATACTTTACATCTCCAAGAGTTGATGCCACTAGTTCCTTTTTATGTCCTAGTATTAATATATTCTCTTCTGGTTTCAGTCCGTTTAGAATGTCCATTATCTTTTTTACCATTGGGATACCATTTACCTTGTGTAATACCTTTGGTAGTTCAGACTTCATTCTTGTTCCTTTTCCTGCTGCCAGTATCAGTGTCTTCAATTTCATCTTCAATTTCCCCCAAAACTTCAAAATCCTAATTTTATAGTCGTTGAACGAATTATCAGCAAGTTGTTTTTTCTGTAATTCATATCAATACAGTATAGTTTATTCATTTTGCTATTTATTTAAGAGATAAACCATAAACTCTAAGAATTATACCACAGAATATCATCCATTTCAATCCACCAACAGAAATACTGTAAAAAAATTAAGTCCATCTTAACAATGATGAGTTTTTAACCTGTATATGTGTAGTTCTGCTCAATATATCAGCATTTCATAATGCACCTTCGCCTTTACCTTTAGAGAACCGCTCCTTCCGTTGACAGCTCCTTTAAAACTCACCTAAAACCTTAATTTTTAAAGAAGATCTTTATAAGGTTTATTTCTAGGTCTTCACCCACCAAAAAACCCCTCTGATAATACAGAGAGGTTTAACTGATACTCTTATTTTTGCCCAGTTTACAGACTACACTTGCCGTCTATACACTCATCCAGCTGTACCTCCAGGGCTTTTACCGAACTAACTATCTCTATCACTGAAAGAAGCAGAGATCCCACCAGAAATATCAGACTTATCACAAAGAACATCTCTCCCAGCCATACTACTTCAAAGAATAGAAAAGCTGTGGAAAATATAGACATTATAAGAGCTAATACTCCCATAAGCTGCATATCCTTTATCACCTTCACCCTTTTTTTCAGCAGGTTAAGCTGCATCTGAATATTTTCATCTTTGAGATTTGATTGCTTCAGTTTATCGTGAAGACTTCTGATTAGATTTGCCAGCCCCAAAAATCTAGTGGTATAGGCTACCATGAGTAGGGATACTGTTGAAAACAGCAGTGCCGGCGTTGTCAAAGTCAGTTTCATAGATTTTTCCTCCTTAATAATCATGTAGACATCTTTCAAGGAAATCAAATCCTGGAAAACCATCGTTTCATATCAGCTCTAAGATTATTTTTATTGTTTTTTAGCCAGCTTGTCGTAGGCTTCATTTATCTCTTTAAACTTCTTTTCATGGAAGGCTTTTATATCATCCTCAGCTGTTGCATACCTGTCCGGGTGATGTTTCCTCGCCATACCTCTGTAAGCTTTCTTCAGCTCCTCCTGAGTGGCGCTACTGTCTACTCCCAGAGTGGTATAGTACTGAGTTTTATCCTCAAATGCCTGATATGGATTCCCCTGACCATTTCCTTGGTTAAAGTTACCATAGTTTTGATTTCCTCCAGCCTGTCTGAAGAAATCCTCAAAGTCCTTGGCATTGGAGTTGTAGTAGTATGTTCTTGTTCTTCCACTTGGTCTTTTGGGTTTCCCAGTGTTAAAGATAGCCTTTATCACCATATAGACTACGATAAATGGTAGTAGTACCCACAGTAGTTGCCCCACTAAAAATAAAATTACTATAAATGCTGCTATTCCTAAAATTTGATACATTAATCTCACCTCGAATATTAGATATACTGACTTACATTATAACTCTCTGGGAATGATTCTGTCAAATCTACCCTCATTTTATTTTAAAGAAAAAACCTCCTATTCCTAGGAGGTTTTAAAATCTATGCAGTTTCTAGCTTAAGTTTATTTATTCTTACTTCTATATCTTTGTCTCTCGGATCTATCTCATAAGCTGTTATATATTCCTTAAGAGCTCTCCTTCTTCTTCCCATCTCTTCATACTTTTTTGCAAAATCCAGATGTGCTGTATAGATATCCAGATCCAGGAAGATAGCAAAATCATAACTTCTTATTGCTTCTATAATCATCCCACTTCTTGAGTATGCATTTCCAAGCAGGAAGTAGATAAATGGTGAATCCGGTGCTTCATCCAGTGCTGAGTTGAAATAATCGATAGCTATTGAATGTTCCTCTAACTCATAATAGAGATACCCTAAGAATGCCATGAAGTTGTGATTTGATTTGTCTAGTTCCAGAAGCTTTCTATAGATCGTTATAGCTTCCTCATCCCTTTTACTATAGTAAAGAATTGCCCCCAACTCTCTCAATAGCTCCACACTGTTATTTTCTTCTAAAAGCTCCATTCTAACTTCTTCTTCTCTATCAGCAAGATTTTTATCTTTACAGTAATCGTGAAAAATTTTTGTTCTTAACATATTAATCGCTAAAAGTAGCTTCCCCCCTCGCTAATGTTTCTCTAATGACCATAAAGTGATTATAACATAAAACATTAGAATTTTAAATTTATTCTTTGTATAATTTTTTACTAAAAACAGTGCTCTCTTTATGATGCCTTATTATACTGTTAATCTTTATTTAATGTTTTTTTAATTTTATTCTAATTTTATTCTGTTTCACCTGACTTTTCCATATATAATTACAGGCCTTAAGATATATTTCATATATCTTCTATTATAGTTAAGTGAAAGCTTTTAGTCAAAGAATTTTTTATTCTTTTTTTCCACTATATATTTTCTTCCTGAAGAAAGTCTCTTGCCTTTAGATGTATTCTATCACATCATGGTACCTTCCTCAGTTGGTAATGTCTACTTCAGAACCCATTTTAAGAATTATTAAGTATGAGTTTTCTCAAAAAATAAAAAAAGAGGCTGCGCCTCACTTTACCATAAATCAATGACATTAATGATTATGATTTATGGTACTCAGTTAATTAATTAACTGAGTTTCACTATCTATTTAAAACTTTATAACTTCCTTCACCTAAAGATCTTCATCATAGGCGTCATAACTGACTCCGTTTCATTCAAAAGTACAAGAAAGAGGCTATGCCTCATTCGACTCGGTACTTGCCTGTAATCAATGATATTTATGAATATGATTACTGGTACACAACTTAACAAAGTTGTGTAAACAGATAAAAGCTTACAGCTTTCCTTTATACTTTATTAAAGTATAAAAAAAACTCTGCTTAAAAAGCAGAGTTTAAAATCTAAAGATTTAATTATAGTGCAGCCTTTGCAGTAGCTGTTAGAGTTACAAACTCAGCAGCGTTGTTTACTGCGATGTCAGCAAGTACTTTTCTGTCTAGCTCGATTCCCGCTCTCTTAAGACCGTTCATAAGCTGAGAATAAGTCATTCCGTTCATTCTTGCAGCAGCATTGATTCTGATGATCCAAAGTTGTCTCATCTTTCTCTTTCTAACTTTTCTATCTCTTGTAGAGAAAGCCTGAGCTCTCATTACAGCCTGGTTAGCTTGCTTAAATACGTCACCAGACGCTCCTCTATAACCTTTTGCAGCTTTTAATATTTTCTTGTGTCTTTTTCTTCTAATAACACCTGTTTTTACTCTTGCCATTATTCAGTTCCTCCTGTTAACAAAAATTCGATTGTAAATATACTATATTAAAGATTATCTTCCAGAACCAGTAGGAAGTAATACTCTGAATCTTCTTGCAGTTCCACCAGTAATTACGAAATCCTTCTTTAACTTGTTCTTTCTCTTTTTCTTCTTCTTAGTTAAGATGTGGCTTGTTCCTGAGTGCTTTACAACAATCTTCCCTTTAGCTGTTACCTTAACTCTCTTTTGTGTTCCTTTATGCGTTTTCATCTTTGGCATAATGTAATCCTCCTCTCAAAATACTAAACGTTTTTTTTAGGTGTAAGCATTAAGTGCTTTTGCTTTTCACCATATTTTTTATCGACATCTGCTGTCTCAGTAAATCTTTCAGCAACCTGCTCTAGAATTTTAACTCCTAGCTCAGCGTGCATTCTTTCTCTACCAAATAGCATTAGACTAACTTTTACTTTGTTCTCTTTACCTAAGAACTTTTCAATCTTACCGATCTTAGTTTCGAAATCATGAGTATCGATTCTCGCTTTGAACTTTACTTCCTTTACAACTACTTGCTTCTGGTTTTTCTTAGCTTCTTTAGCTTTTCTTGCCAGTTCATATTTGTACTTTCCGTAGTCCATTATTTTACATACAGGCGGCTTTGCATTAGGTGATACTTCTACAAGATCAAGCTCTGATTCTCTTGCTTGTGCTAACGCATCTCTTGAAGTCATTACTCCTAGCTGCTCTCCATCTGCTGAGATTACTCTTACTTCTCTAGCTCTAATTTTCTCGTTAATTCTAGTCTTATCAGAAATATTAGACACCTCCCAAATTGTTACAAATAAAAAAACGGGATGAAAACATCCCGTATATCGTATATATCACAAAGGCCTAATCTGACTATCCAGACCAAACACATTTAGACAAACATCATAACCCTATGAAAGCTTTCTGCCCACAAGGTGAGAAACGGGTGTTTCTTCTTTTTGGAATCTTTTAAGAATTCCGTGTTTTTATTTAATTTACACATAAGTATACCTTTTTGTATAAATATTGTCAACGGTTTTTTCATATATATCTAAGGTTTTATTTCCCCGCTTCTGAAAATCTATATCTAGGGAACTTTCAGCTATCAGAACTACTTTTCTTTCTTTATATAAAAGGAACTTTCAGCCTCTGTCTGCTCTCTCTCTTATCTATACAGCAGTGGTATTTCCCCTGTAAAAGTAAGGATCCTTATAACAAGAAAAGAGGCTACGCCTCTCTTTGCCATAAATCAATAATATCAATGACTGTGATTTATGGTACTCAGTTAATGAGTTAACTCAGCTTCAATACATTTAGTTTTTTATAACCTTCTTCACCTAAAGGTGTAAATTTATCACAGTCGTCATAAACGACTCTGTTTCATTCAAATTCATTCAAAAGTATAAAAAAAATTCAACTGTGAAGTTGAATTCTGGTCTTTTATATGGCGGAGAATGAGGGATTTGAACCCTCGATACCATCACTGGTATACACCCTTAGCAGGGGTGCGCATTCAGCCGCTCTGCCAATTCTCCATATTTGTGGTTCTGTTTTTGTTACCGTGTTGATGTGGCGCACCTAAGAGGATTTGAACCCCTAACCCCCTGGTCCGTAGCCAAGTGCTCTATCCAATTGAGCCATAGGTGCACAATTGTAGATCTTCCAGTCATCTGCCTAAATATTAATGGCGGAGAATGAGGGATTTGAACCCTCGATACCATCACTGGTATACACCCTTAGCAGGGGTGCGCATTCAGCCACTCTGCCAATTCTCCATCGGTCTGGCGATGGGACTGGGACTCGAACCCAGACAGCTTGCGCCTTAACCGGTTTTCAAGACCGGCTCCTTAGCCAATTCGGACATCCCACCTGACAAGGTTAAATATACCATAAATATTAAATGAGTGTCAACAAGTTTTTAAGTTTTTCAGGCTATTTTTCTAGGGTCGTGAGTTTTTTGACCCTATAACCTGATTTAATCCATTTTTTTACTTCTTTTATCTATATATATAGTCATACTTTTTTTTGGATCTTTTGGGGATTTTATATAATCTTATTCTTCATATCTATCATCAAACTCAAAATATCAGTTTTTTTTATACGGCCTCTAAAAGAAAAGAGGGTGTACTTCATCTTACCATAAATCAATGATATTAATGATTATGATACTCAGTTAATGAATTAACTAAGTACCAATATATCTATTAAAATATAGCTTCTTAAAGTATAAAGATTTAAAATATAAAAGCTCCCTCTGCCAGGCAGAGGGAGCTCAATTAATTACTTATTTTCTTCGATTAGCTTGTTCATCTCAGCTACTAGTGCATCTGCATCTAGACCGTGTGATGAGATTCCTTCACCAAGAGTTTCTCCAGCTGCTACCATACATCCTACACATCCTAGTCCATACTTCTGGAACACCTGAACGATTACAGGGAATTGCTGAACTGCTTCTAAAATATTCATTTCTTTAGTTACCATTATTGACCCCTCCTAATTATATCATATTCGAACTAATTATATTACATAGTATAACCTTTGTCAATTCTTTATTTGCCAGTTAAAGAATACCTATCCTACCACATGTAACAGATCATGGATTCTTACCAGACCCTTTAATTTACCACTATCAAGTACAGGAAGAACAGATATCTGACTTTCCCTGTTTTCCATAAGCTCCAGAGCATCTATAGCCATCTGGTCCTGTCCTACAGATGTAAATGTACCAGTCATTATATCCAGAGCCTTGTATCCGAAGAAAGCCTCCTTCTTTTGAAGAGCTCTTCTGATATCCCCCTCTGTTATAAGGCCAGTCATCAGACCGTCTCTTTCCACACATACAGCTCCCAGCTTCTTAGCTGTCATATTCATGAGAACCTCGTCTACACTGTCGGTCTCGCTGCACACAGCCAGCTCTTCACCAGAGTGCATTACATCCTTTACCTTCATAAGGAGCCTTCTTCCCAGAGACCCTCCCGGATGGTATACAGCAAAGTTTTCCGGCTTAAATTGTCTCAGTTCAATAAGTACTGTTGAAAGGGCATCTCCCATTACAAGAGTTGTTGTTGTTGATGATGTGGGAGCCAGATTAAGTGGACATGCTTCCTTTTCCACACCTATATCAAGGACTACATCTGCTGCTCTACCAAGCACCGAGTTGGCATTACCAGTCATAGCTACCACTCTTGCCCCTATCTTCTTTATAGAGGGAAGGATAGATGCTACCTCATCACTATTCCCACTGTTTGATATAGCCAGGACCACGTCATCAGGGTGTATCATCCCCAGGTCCCCGTGTAAACCTTCAGCAGAGTTCATAAACACTGCATAGGTACCGGTAGATGCCATAGTTGCTGCTATCTTCTTTCCTATGATTCCTGATTTTCCTATTCCTGTTATTACTACCTTACCCTTAGAAGCCAGTATCATCTGAGCTGCCTGCGCCATCTCATCAGATATTCTGTCCCTTACTTTTTTTAGTTCCTCTATCTCTGTATCAAATATACCCTTTGCATACTTTATAATATCCATATTTTCTCCTAAAACTATTCGTCATTAATTTTACCTGAATAATTATAACATACTTTTTCCCTTACTTCATCTCTATCTTTACTTCTTTTAATGTGTACTCCAATAACAGCAGATCCTCCCTCTATCACAGCCCTGCTTCTATTACCAGAAAAAAAGCCCTGTATTAACAGGGCTTCAAACTACTTATTTTGCTTCCGCTCTCATTTCTTTAAGAACAATCTTCATCTTAGAGATTAGGAAGTCTATATCTGATTTTTCATATTTTCCGATATTTCCTACTCTTAACATACTTGGCTGAAGGTATCCATACCCCCCTGCAATTGTAATGTTATGATCATCTGAAAGTTTCTTTCTAAGATCATTACAAGGAATCCCTTCGATTCCCCATACAGGTACCACTGTATTTGATCTTGTTTTTTCATCTTCAACAAATAACTTAAATCCTAACTCAACAAGTTCAGATTCAATGTACTCTCTAAGCATCTTATGGTGAGCTGTCATTCCTTCTATAGTCTTTCCAAGAAGATAGTCACATACATAGTCTGTTGCCATTACAAGGTTGATCGCAGGTGTCTGCGGGTGTCTTCCCTTCTCTAGGAAGTCAAAGTATCTCTGGAAATCAAAGTAAAACTTAGGAAGATCAGATGTTGCCATAGCTTTTTTAGCTTTTTCAGACAGGGCAAAGTAGATAAGTCCTGGTGGTAACAGGAATCCCTTCTGACTGGCAGCTACTGCACAGTCTACTCCCCACTTATCAAATTCAAACTCATTTACGATAAGTCCGCTTATTGCATCTACAATAAGAAGCATATCTGTGTCTCTTGTAATCTCACCAAGAGGTTTTACATCATTTAATACTCCAGTTGAAGTCTCAGAGTGATTTACAATTAAACCCTTTACATCTGTATTTTCAGCCAGGGCTTTCTTTACATCTTCTAATTTATAAGCAGTTCCCCACTCATACTTTAGCTCTATTACATCTAGTCCATAAGCATTACAGATCTCTACATATCTGTTCCCGAAGTTTCCTGTATTTAATACGATAACCTTATCTCCCTTAGAGAAAAAGTTGATTACTGAAGCCTCCATTCCTGCACTACCAGTTGCAGTTGTAGAAAGTACATACTTCTCCGTTTTAAATATTTTCTTTAATTTGTCTGTAACTTTCCATAATAACTCAGCATACTCTGGTGTTACATGGTGAATAAGGTCTCTTGCTACTTCTCTTCTGATATCCTCAGGTACATTTGTTGGTCCTGGTGCAAAAAGATGTTTTTCACTTTTAGGTATTTTTAATTCAGACATATTCAGAATCCTCCGTTTATAATTTTAAGATGTTTTTACAATATCATCTATCATTACTGCTTTTGTTAATATCTCTTCTAGATCATCTAGCTTCAGCATATTCGGTCCGTCGCATGGAGCGTTATCCGGATCCTCATGTACCTCTGCAAATATAGCGTCTACCCCTACAGCCAGTGCTGCTCTCATGAGTGGGAATACATACTCTCTGTTTCCACCTGTTGATGTACCCTGTCCTCCTGGTATCTGTACCGAGTGAGTTGCATCAAATACAATCGGGTATCCAAATGGTCTCATCTCAAGGAATGATCTCATGTCCACAACAAAATTGTTGTATCCAAATGTAGTTCCTCTTTCACAAAGTAAAAGCTTATCATTACCCATCTCTTTAAACTTAGTGACTATATTTTTAGCATCCCACGGAGCTAAAAACTGTCCTTTTTTTACATTTACAGGAAGTCCTGTTTCTGCTGCTGCTACAATAAGATCCGTCTGTCTGCATAGGAATGCTGGTATCTGAAGCATGTCTACCACTTTAGCTACTTCTGCAGCCTGCCATGGTTCGTGGATATCTGTTATTACAGGTACTCCCACTTCTTCCTTTACCTTAGCTAATATTGCAAGCCCCTTCTCCATCCCTATTCCCCTTGCAGAGAATACAGATGATCTGTTTGCCTTATCAAAAGATGATTTGAACACATAGTTAATATTTAACTTGTCACATATCGCCTTTATCTTCTTAGCCACTCTTATACTCATCTCTTCACTTTCTATTGCACAAGGTCCTGCAATAAGAGTAAACCTCTGTGTGCCCCCTATAGTAAACTTATTTGAAATATCTACTTTTTTAACTTCTTTAATAAGACTCATCTTCAACTACCTCGCTTTATAAAATGGTTTTTTCTATTATACCATACGAGAAGGTTACTATAAAACGGCTGCAAAACATCCTTCTAAAACATTCTGTGTTTTAGAATAGATATATACATGTGTTTTGCAAACAGATTATAACATATTTCTCCAGGCTTTCAACAATAATTTATTCTTTAAAAGAAAATCGATTATAACATATCTTTCATAAATATTTAATACGATTATATCCTTTTGTTTTCTTTAGAGAACTCATTTGTCCTCAACTACCAATTTTACTGTTTATCTGGACTTTGCCAGATCCACAAGGCACCTATAGGCTGTCTTTCTGTCATCAAATTCAAAGGTATCCTCCCCCACTGTCTGGGTAGTTTCGTGTCCCTTTCCAGCTATAAGGATGATGTCATCCTTTTCAGCCATCTCGATGGCTTTTTTTATCGCTTCTCCCCTGTCGTGGATTGCCTCAAACTTATCCCTTTCAAGGATCCCTTCTTCATTTATAAAGCCCTTTTCTATATCCTTTATGATATTTTCTATAGGTTCATTTCTCGGGTTATCTGCTGTTACTATGGTATAGTCGCTGAGGAGTCTTGCTGCTTCTCCCATGCCATACCTTTTATCTAGTCCCTTTTCACCACCACAACCAAATATAGTGATTATCCTTCCTGC